>ENA-OPCZ01000340-OPCZ01000340.1-human-gut-metagenome-genome-assembly--contig:-NODE-340-length-30791-cov-15.335144_pt1 | contig 30791 bp, 19 predicted proteins | sample MGYA00241566_ERZ501483 | MGnify/ENA primary metagenome ERZ501483 (study PRJEB25962, sample SAMEA1965191) | human gut metagenome | biome: human gut; feature: human-associated habitat; material: faeces... | reverse complement strand
AGCTACCTGTGAACTTCTTGACAGCCTCGTTAGCGTCCATACCGTTCTTGATAGCCTCCATCATCTTGCCGAGGTGAACATACTCGTAGCCGCAGACCTGATTGTCCTTGTCGAGGAACTGGCGTGTGATGTAGCCCTCGGTCAGCTCCAAGTAGCGCGTACCCTTAGCCACCGTGCCATAGAGCGTACCCGTCTGTGAACGAAGACCCTTACCCAGGTCCTCAAGACCGGCGCCGATGGTCAGACCGCCCTCAGAGAAAGCGCTCTGCGTGCGTCCATAGACAATCTGGAGGAAGAGCTCGCGCATAGCCGTGTTGATGGCGTCGCAGACGAGGTCGGTGTTCAGTGCCTCAAGGATCGTCTTACCCGGAAGAATCTCGGATGCCATGGCGGCAGAGTGGGTCATACCCGTGCAACCGATGGTCTCCACGAGCGCCTCCTGGATGATGCCGTCCTTCACGTTGAGAGACAGCTTGCAGGCTCCCTGCTGGGGAGCGCACCATCCCACACCGTGGGTGTAACCCGAAATATCAGCGATCTCCTTGGCATAAACCCACTTTCCCTCCTCAGGAATGGGAGCAGGTCCATGGTTGGGGCCTTTGGCCACAACGCACATGTTCTTTACTTCCGATGAATAAATCATAATAGAATTATTAATGTTTTGTATTGATAATATTTATACCGTTCACTTATCAAAAGACAGGCTGCTATCTTGTTGATGTTACCCTGTGAAAGGACCAACGCAACGCCGTGTCCATATTCGCGTACAAAGGTATAAAAAATAATTGATTCCTATACTAAATAATGGGGATTTTATTTCCGCAAGGGCTCTTTTTTGACTAAAAAATGCTAACTTTGTACACAGGTTGCGCCACTCCTGCCCGATGTGGCGAAATCAGAACACTTACACAGCGAAGGCCAGGCAGCTTCATCCGCCCCAAGGCCCCACTTCATAAGACGATACAAAATGAAAAATCATATTGGCAGGACGCTGCTGGTCCTCATACTACTTATCCATTCGCTTACATCGCTGGCCTCCAGCCACAGTAAGTACACACCCCTCATCCGCCAAGTGAGGGGATGGGCGTCGGAAAAGATCCTCTCCAAGGGCGACCAGTTCTTGCAAAACAAGGAGGAGGACAAGGCCCTGGTGATGTACATGCTCGTCTGCTCTCGCACCAACGGAAAGCTGACCATCACGCCCTCCACAGCCATTGAGGGCGTCTCCGCCGAGACCCTCTTCGGCGGCAAGGCCTGCGACATCTTCTCCCTCACGGGACAATTGGTGCGCAAAAACGCCCAGAGCCTCAAGGGCCTTCCCGCCGGCATCTATGTCGTCGATGGCAAGAAGGTCGTGGTGAGATAAGATCGCCACAGACTTAGAGCCGCTGGAGTCTCACACCAAGACTTCCACTTCCACGATCCGCCAGTCGATTTCCCATCGGGGAGGCCCACTGGTGGATTTTCTTTTCTCCCTTGCCTCCACGTATCCACCACGCTTTCATCTCCCATCGTCCTCGCTTCATCCTCCCTCCCCCCAAGTATCATTTCCGTATCGTTTCCGTATTGTTTCCGCTTCCGGAAGCGAGAATGATAGGAGGACGATAGGAGAACGATACGGGAACGATACGAGAACGATACGGGATCAATACGGGATTGATACGAGATCGATACGAGAACGATACGCTCCTACTTCCAAGCAAAGAGATTGATAAAAAGTTTAACTTCTCCAGCAACATTTACTTGTATTATTTTTTACATTATACCAACTCACAACACCCAGTTTCTCATCCAAAAACAAACGACACGCGATTTGCCAAGGCGAGGCATCTGTACAAAGATAACCTTCCGCTCAGCCGAAATCAAGTCGATTAGCATGAATTAACGAACTATTAACTAATTGTCCGTATCCATTTAACAAAGCCCGCACCAAGCAAAAAGCCTTGATTACTGCATTTTCCCACATTCTTACCGCTATTCCAACCGCATTCAAGTCGCTGCAGCCTGCAGCCACAACTCGTATTTTCAGACGATTGAAAATAATAAAAAAACACAACAATTAGGACTAAACTCCCATTACGAGAAATCCAGCCCTTACTATCGTCTTTAGTTAGCCCAAGTTTGACACCCAATACATTTTTTCATCAATTTTTAGGATATCCACCGTTGCTAACAAGTTGATTTTCAACAACCGCCTCCTTTGTTTTTGATTTGTAGTACACAGGAGTTCGTGAAAACGTAGTATTTTACACCCGCAATGCACTTTATGTCCCAGCCCCGATACAACCCGAGGAATCAGCGCGATGTCTGGTACTACCGCATCAAGGAGTCTTTCCACGACCTAACAGGCCGCATTCGTAGCCGTAGCATGCTGAACGTGGGGTTCATTGATGAACCATCCCGCAGCCATATCGTGAAGTACTACGACACGAAGGAGATTGGCGAGTTTCCCAAGCGTCTTGTCCCGTTGTCACGCCGTCCGAGTCTTACCGACCTGGACAGTGCTATCAATTTCAGAGAATCAGAAATTTTTGAGCATATAAGCCATCAACAAACAACAAAGTATTAAAAAAAACAACATGAGACCGAGAAAGAAATTAGATTTTAAAACACCATATGAATGCTTTTACGAATAAATTAAGTAAATTGCAGAAAGTTTTATGTGGCATATAAGAAATCGGATGCAATGCATACGATTTCTGCTTCTACCAATTCCGTATGCAATGCACCCGAAATTCAAAAGTTCTCTCTTTCGTGGAATCACTACCAAATATTGATGCGAATAGATGATTTGGCGGAAAGAAACTTCTATGAGATTGAAGCACAAAAACAAAATTGGGACTACCGATGGCTAAGAAGACAAGTGGCAAGCAGTCTATACGAGCGTATTGCCTTAAGCCGTGATAAGAGTGAGGTCTTCAGATTAGCATTGGAAGGTCAAACTGTAGAAAAAACTTCGGATATCATCAAGAGTCCTATTTCTTTAGAATTTGTTGGACTGAAACCTGATGAAAGTTATAGTGAGTCAAAACTGGAGAATGCCATCATCAGCAAGATACAGAAATTTCTCCTTGAAATGGGGAAAGGCTTCTTGCTCGAAGCCCGACAAAAACGCTTCACTTTCGATGAAGACAACTACTATGTAGATTTGGTGCTCTACAACCGCTTGTTACAGTGTTATGTTCTTATCGACTTAAAAATCGACAAACTCACTCACCAAGACCTCGGACAGATGCAGATGTATGTCAACTACTTTGACCGATATGTAAAGCAGGACTTCGAGAAACCTACCATCGGTATCTTGCTCTGCAAGGAGAAAAACGATGCGTTGGTAGAACTCACTCTTCCTAAAGACGCAAACGTCTATGCAGCGGCTTACCAGCTCTATCTGCCCGACAAAGCCTTGCTGCAAGCCAAGGTGAAGGAATGGATTGAGGAGTTTGAGGAGAATGAGGAGATAAAGAAATTAGAGGAAGATTAAACAAAACTCAGAATGAATACAAAAGCGTTACGCCAAAAGATACTCGACCTTGCGATACATGGAAAACTTGTACCGCAAGACCCTAATGATGAACCTGCATCGGTGCTGCTTGAACGCATCCGTGCAGAGAAAGAACGTCTTATCAAAGAAGGAAAAATCAAGAAGCCAAAGAAATCTAAGGCTGCTTGTGATAAGCCGCATTATCCCTTCGGCAGTTCAAAGGGATAATGCGGCTTATCACAAGCAAAAACGGGGCACTTGCAAAAACCTTGGTGAAACTTTTTATCTTCACCAAGACTTTGAGTAGTTATCCACGGTCATATGCCTTATATGAAGTTTCTGTTCGTTAGGTCAGATGTTTGTCTTGGGCTTCCTTCAGATTCCATCTTGCGATGGATACCCTTGCCATCGACTATACAATTCCCGCTATTAGGGCTTGCTCGGGACTTTCACCCGTTAGACAATGCTCATGCCGAGCATACCCAAACAAGACTGATCTCCCACATGAGGAGACCAGCCTTTGGGGTCGTCTTTGTCCTTGAACAAAGACTCTATTGTCGATTACGTTACATCGTTACCTTCGTCGAGACCACACGGCCATCAGCCATCGTTGCCGTGACAATGTAGAGACCAGCACCCAGATCGGAGAGGTCGAGGGTGTCGGCATAAGCCTGACGCACCGTGCGACCGTCGATGGTACGAACCATGATCTGGGCCGTCTCGCCACCAGCCACCTTCACCGTCTTGCCCGCCACGACCAGCGCACTGCTTTCCACAGCGTCCACACGATCGATGGAATTAGCATTCTTGATCAGGAAGGCCGGACTGATGGTCTGCTTCTGATAGTTGCCCACACTGTCCGTCATCTCCAGGCGAATGTCAAACCATGTATCGTCTTCCTCAGCCTTGACATTGCTGAGGTCAGCTGAATAGAAATAGGCGAAGACCGGCATGAAATACTTCGCAGGATCCTCCACCAAGTTGAGTTCTGTCCAATTGTCCGTTCCATAGGGAGCATAGTAAGCCTTCACGCTCTCTGGTGCGGCACAAGTAAAATGTCCGATATAAGGCGGATTGCGATTGTCCTGATAGGTGAAGTCGCCACCCGTGACGAGCATCTTTGCTCCATCTACCGTCGAGAAGCGGTCGGAGATATTACCATCCTTATCCTTGAAGGTCATCATCTGGAACGTAGGAGCGCAGGTGTCTTCCTTCTTGAGGTTATAGAGCACCTCCGTGACGTTCTTGCCATCGATACCATCCACAACGACGTTGTTGTTGGTGATCGTCACCAGCGTACCGTCGGCCGTCTCCTCCTCTTTCACGTCCGCAAACTTCTCATCCGTCTCGCGGAGCTCACCCAGGCGACCCAGATAGCGGAACTGGTCGATCGGATAGACCTGGCCATTGCTCACCAGCTGCACAGAGCGATAGGAGAGGATGGGTACGCTGGTTCCGAAATGGCCCGTACCATCCGGCGAACGGAAAGAGAAGTCGGGGTGTCCAGGATAGAACTTGAAACGCGTATCACCCACGGGGATGTTGAACATATTGTTCAGATCGCTGCCTGCCACATGATATTTCACACCCGTGTTGGCATCGCCGATAGCCAACGGAGTCATGATAAACGTAAACTCCTCCAGGTCGCCATAGTCGGGGTCTTCGGTAAAGGTGTAGGAGTCGGTGATGATCGGGCGTGCTGCCACATTAAGCGGGTAGGGATCGCCCTCCAACGCCTCGGGGCAGTCGATAAACGTGATCACCTTGCCGTTGTCCTCATCGCTTCCCATACCCCACATACGGGTATCAGCCAGCGAGAAGCCATCCAGCAGGAAGGCCGACTCTATGCCTGGCAGACCCACATACTTGTGCTCTGGCATCTGGGGAGACAGCGTGAAGTCGGTGACGAGCTTGAGTATGTTCTTCGAATCACTGTCATGGAACCTCTGGGTAAGGTCTTTGGCCACACCCTTGAAGGTGTAGTAGTGCGAACCTACATTGACCGTGGCCGACTGTGCCACATAATACTTGTCACTGACCTTGTTGATGTAGAAGTCCTCCAGTTCGCCCTTTCTTCTACCACAGAAGTCCATGTAGAAGACGGCGTAGCCATAATCCTTGTGGGCGATGGAAGTCAACTTGATCATATCATCGGCCGTACCCTTCGTGTCGACCTTGCCCTTGTAGGTAATATCCAGATGGAGCTGCTGCCCATTCTCATCAAAGTATCTGAGTTCCACGGGATAGATCGCCTCATTTTCGTCAAACTCCAGCGTCAGGTCGCCCGTCACCTGCACATCCTCCTTGAAGACGTAGGCGTGCTCAAACTCCACAAAGACATCATACGTGCCCTGGGGAACCTCCAGCGACCCTTCCATTCCCGAGAATTCGACGTTGCCAAACACGTCCTTATTGATTATATAAGCATCCACGGGCTTGTTGGCACTCACCACCTTCACAGTCACCGTACCCGTCTCTCCCTGGGTCGAAGCCTTGAGGGGTCTGATGGGGGCCAGGGTTCTCTTGTTGCCCAAGTCCTTCATTCTGAAACTCATGCCCTCGGGGAGCACCACCTCGGAATGATCCGAACAGCGCACCTTTCCCGACACGATCTTCACCTCCTGTGCCTGAGCCGAAGTCAGGGAGGCGGCCAGCAATAATGTTGATAAAATTTTCTTCATAACCGTAATATTATTTGGTTCTATACATCGTTTTTATAACCGTTTTCGCTAATCTCTTTTAAGACGCTGCGCAAGCCGAGGACACCTTTTCGAAGACCAAGCTATCGGGCTATCCTTTCGCTCGCTGCTGCTGCAAAATTAGAAATAGATTTCAGAAATAACAAAAAATGAAATGGCGGAGCATTCCAAATTCATGAACCTGGAACAAATAAGCGCGAAAACCCACTATTTACTCGGTTTTTAAAGCCTTGTTGACTTTTGGAAAGAGCAGGAGACTGAGACATCGCGAGACAATCACAGCCGACGGGGTAAAAGCCCATAAAACACACAATTTCAAGGCTTTTCGTTCCAAATTCATGAATTTGGATCACTTCGGTTTGTACGTTCCAGAAAGACCGCATACTTTTGCAAGCGACATCTTTCCTGTGAAGGACTGATACCTATGATAATTCACTAATTCATTCGTGTTATGAAAAGAACATTCCTACTTACCGTCCTGGGCATGGCAATGGCCCTGACGACCTCGGCACAAATCAAGCAAGACGCCGGGGGAATGAAATTCCTAAAGCAAACGTTGACTTACAATGACGGCACGTACAAGGCTCCTGCCAAGGGCGAGGCCGCCATCGCCGAGTTGCTGGGTTGCCCCGACGGCACCGTCTTTGGCGGAGAATACAAAGACGAGGACAACGTCTGGAGCGGATTCACCACTGCCGACGAAGGACGCAAGGACATGGCTGCCAGTTTCTACCAGCACTTCAGCGACTGCTATTATTCTTTCCATGGCGTGCGCTTCCTTGGCATGTTCAACTACTTCGACGAGGAGAACGTGGAGTGGAAGTACTGCAACGAGCGTGGCGGCATCAACGAGAAGGGCGAGATGACCAAGTCGGTCAAAATCAAGGTAGCCTTCTATAAGGACGACGAGGACGAGCTCCCTGGCGAACTGGTCTATAGCAAGGTGTTCGACCTGATCGGCGAGCGCACCAACGTGAAACTGGGCGACAACCGCTCTGGCTACAGTTTCGTCTATGCCTTCGACGTTGATCTGGGCGAGGAGATCAAACTGGAGCATGGCTTCATGCAGATCAACGCCATCGACGAGCACGATGAGACCATCGACTGCTACCTCGCGCTCTTCACGGCCAGCTCTTCCACGGGCTACGGCCTGGTGAAAATGGACATGCGCGACGGCAATGAGCCTTCGTGGATGGGCCAGTTGCCTATTTGCTTCTGCTTCAAGGGCGACGGCAGCTTCATCTCCGACAAGGCACTGAAGTTCAACCGCCTGCTCTCTCCTGGTTCCACCGACGCCAGTCCCTTTGGCAAGGTGCAGGTCGAACTGCGAAACATTGGTGGCGACTACCTCGACAACACCATGCTGCAACTCTGGCAGGACGGCAAATTGCTCGCCACGGAAAAGGTGAACAGCAACATCGAGCCCCTCGACGCCTATAAGTACACCTTCAATGCGCGCGTCAACTGCTCTGAGCCTGGCACTCATCACGTCGTGGTCAAGAACGTCACGCCCAATAGCGACATGATTGCTGCCGACACCATCGCCGTAGATGTGATGGCGGGCGACGGCAAGACCTATCCCGCATCGGGTTCCACCGACGGCTACTTCTACATCCAGCGCGTGCAGATCGGCGACATCGACAATGAGTCGGGAGAGTCGAGCTACACCGACTACACCGACCAGAAGACCGAGATTCGTCCAGGACAGGAGCTCACCCTCGTCGTCGATCCCACCAGCCAGACCCCGCTAGCAGCAGCCTGGATCGACTGGAACAACAACGGTGTCTTCGAAAACACCGAGGCCCTCGTATTCCCCAACTACGGATATACGGCTACTGTGAAGATCCCAGAGAATGCTGATGTCAAGCCAGGCGAGAAGCGCCTGCGCGTTGTCCTTTCCTATGAGGACCCCGCACCTGCCGGATTCTACACCTATGGCGAGACCGAGGACTACACGCTTGTGGTGAAGGGCAATGAGGGTGCACCCGCTATCGGCCTCGACGCCAAAGCCGTCTGCCTGAAGACTGAGCAAGACAGTAAGAGCACGGCCATTGACCTCACCAACGAGGGTGCCGAGACGCTGACTGCCGACATCGACTTCAGCTATATCTTGCCCAATGCGCCTACATCTAACTACGCCATGAACAAGGTGAGCGTGCCGCAGGGCATGAAGGCTCCCGTCGTCAAAAAGGTGACGCCCGCCAAGGCTGCAAAGGCCCCCGAGCAGGACAACGACACACAGTATGTGCTGAGATACGATCAGGGCCAATACGCCACAATCGGCCTCTCGGCCAACGACAGTGCCATCTTCGCCACCTACTACCCAGGCGAGATGCTTTCGAGCCTCAAGGGCATGAAGATCAACAGCATCGACGTCTATGTGGGCGGCGTAGCCAAGGAGAACAGCATCGTCATCTACGGCGAAAAGGACCAGAACCACAACGGCGACCTTTTGGCCGAGAAGAAATTCACGCCGCAGGGAGACGCCTGGAACCATATCGAGCTCGATGAGCCCATCGTTATCGGCGACCAGGACCTTTGGATCGGCTACAAGACCAAGGGCATGAAGACTGGAGAATACAATATCGGCATCGATGGCACTGACGGCGAGAAGGGCGTCATCGGATTCGGCGATCTCATCAACATCGGTCAGAACATTTGGTGGTCTATGGGCGACCTCGGCATGAAGTACAACTACTGCCTCCGCGCCAACGTCACAGGCCAGCGCACACCAGCCATTGATTGGCTCTCGGTCGATACCAAGCACCTCGAAGTGGCCTGTGGCAAGGGTGGCAAACTCAATGTCAGCGTGGACGGCTCCAAGCTCGACAACGCCCTCTACGAGGCGAAGATTGAGATTCGCACCAACGACGATCTGCGGTCCGTGATCACCATCCCCGTCTATGTCATCAACGGCAAGGGCACGGGCATCATCAGCAAGCAATACACCGGCGGTGCCAACGTTCGCGTCAGCGGCCATGATCTCGCCGTCAGCTCAGACAAGGACATCAACCGCATCCAGGTCTTCGACCTCTCGGGCCGTCTCACCGAGACCCTCAGCATCGGTGGCAGAAACTACAACGCCACGCTGACGGGCGTCAGTGGCGCGCTCTACATCCTGAAGGTGGTCTATGCCGACGGCACCAGCTCCACCATCAAAGTTCCCGTGATTTAGTAGTTTTCTTTAAACAGATAATTTGGGTGCGCCCCGGGGGTGACAATGTCTTCCTTCGGGGCGCTTTTTCTCCTCCCCCTCTGCGACACGGAGGGCTCATAGAGACGCCGAAAAAACCGCGAGAACTGGTTTTCGGACCCGACGGACTCTTTTGTTTAACGATCAGCAACCGTTTCCAGACGGCCCAGGGATCGAAGATGCTGGTGACCGGAGGCGACTTTTCCTACGTCGAAAACTTCGATTATCCATACATCGGCTACTTCACCTGCGCTGCTCCTGCCAGCGTGAAGGCCTATTATTCTCCCAACGGCACGGACACTTGGAATGAACTTGCCCTGGTGGAGGATCCTGCCTAGTACTTCATGCCTGCCTTCGGCCACTTCTATGAGGCTGACCTGAGCAACGTGACGGCCGAGGATGACGACATGTGGTTTGACGTGCGCCTGGAGATGACTGACGCCGCGGGAAACTACCAGAAGCAGCTCATCAGCCCTGCGTTCTTCGTCAGCAACGTCACATCCATCGACAATGCGACAATCGCTGCCACGGCTTTCTCCATCACGGGCAAGAAGGTGGGTCTCACCAACGGAGTGAAGGCCGACATCACAGTTTATTCCATCGACGGCCGCACTTTGCAGCATGTGTATGACAACGAGATCGACTTCGCCACAATGGCCCCGGGTCTCTATGTTGTCACAGCAACGACGGCCGACGGACGCGTAGCCTCGGCGAAGGTGATAATGTGATTGCGGAGGGTTGTCCCACTTGATTCGTAGCGGTCAAGGCAAAGCAAGGAAATCCGGAAGATCTTATTTCTGGGTTATTAGTTGGAGAGGAATTTCCTCTCCAACTAATCATTTACCCCATTCCTCAAAAAAACACTTTCAGTCTTACTTTTTTACACTTTATTCTCCAAAACCTCCAATAGTCTATAGATTCTACTTGAAGGGTTTTGGTAGTCTTTGAGCGCCCTTGCTCTATTGATGGCATCTTCGAGGTGTTCTCTAAGAAACGTCTTCTGCGTGTCCGTATAGACGGACTTATTATAATTGTTCCACACAGGAGCACTCTTTTTCAGTTCTTTGAGCACGGTTTCCGAACTTAATGCCGTCTTCTGGTCCTTTGCATGTAGAAGTAGCCATATCTCAAAGCAAGGATTGCTCAACAACAATTCGGCTTTGCACGTCATCAGTTTTTTGTTGATGGCAGACACATCCATATCGTACATGAGAAACGTATCTACTTTGTCTTTAGCAGAGATTTTGAGTCCTCGCTCATGCTTGTCAACAAGCGCCTGGGTGATTCTTGTACCCTCAATGCGTGAGACTATGCGTACTGGCGATTTATACCATTTCCTTATCAGATTGAGATAGTTTTCCTCTGTTTCGCCTTCGCAAATGACCAAGGCGATTCTGCGCATCCGCTTGTCGGGCGCTTTCTCTCTTTTGCTCACCATAGCTACCCCTCCAATAGTTGCTTGATACTCTCCACAGAAGAGTCAACGTAAGGCACGGTATCAAAGCGGCCCTGTATGTAGCCTTTCTCCGCATCCATGTTTTCGCGGAAGTCCTTGAAGTCGTACAATGAATACACCTCCGTAGAACCATCTTCCGACTTGTTGACAAAGACTATCTGATCTCTTCTCAGCCGTCTGACATCTATCAAGTTGGTGTTGTGGGAAGAAAAAAGCAGCTGACTTCCATCGGAGGCATGGATCAAGTCGAGGATGAAGTCGGCCAATCTGGTATGCAGGCCCATGTCAAACTCGTCCATCATGATGCCCTTTCTGTTCTTGACGACATCCAGGAGCCGTATCAGTATCTGGAAGAGCTTCCTTGTTCCGTGAGACTCTTCGAGATCCAAATCGAACATCACGTCCTTATTGTGATGATGGAAGGTCTTGAACTTGAGCACATCGACCAACTTGAAAGAAATATCTTCCTGGCCCGAGACCGCTACCGGGGCAGAGACCTGCTCCTTTCTCGCTTCTATGTCCGTAATGTCCGTGTCACACACCTCAAGAGCCTTGAGGATGACGTTCTTGTAGGTATTGAAACCATGAAGGGCCACCACGTCGTTCACATTCACCAATCCCAGAAGAAACTGGTTCATGAAGTAGCGATACAGTCGTTGGGCTATCTCTCTATTCATCGAACTGGCCCTGCTCAAAAAGAGATTCTTGTCGCTGGTGTTCAGTACCACGTCGGCGGGCTTGCTGATGACCCCTGTGCCAAAACGATACTTGCCATCGGCTTGACGGACAAACACCTTGGCGCGTCTGCCCAGCGGATAATGATAAAGACTTTCCGAGAGAATCCTGGTCTTTGTCAAATCAAAAGAGTATTCATACTCTATATTGTCACACACAAAATCTATCAGAAAACTGCTTGGTTTCTCCTGCCAGCCATCAAACTTGAACGGCTCGAAGTTGAACACTGCTCCTTCGTTGTGAAGATGCGATTCCAGGATCATCCTACAGCAGAAGTTGATGGTCTTCAAGATATTCGACTTGCCTGAGGCGTTAGGCCCAAACAAGCCAACAGATTTCAGAACGGGGACGCCATTCCAGTCTATGACATTGTGCCTCAATTCGCGGGTCAGCGCGGTATTGATATTGGCTGCCCGGAAGTCAATTCTCACCCTATCTTTAATGGAAAAGAAATTTTCAAACTCTATTTTCAATATCATCAGAACGCGTATTTTGGAGTTTTCCCACAAAATTAGCCATTTATTTTGACTCTATACGCTATTAGAATGTTAAAACTGCGTTTCATAACAATATTTAACTATTTTTGGGGCAACCCCGCTCACTACGGCGATTTGTGAACAGATAGTATGACATTTGGGTGGCACTTGTTGATGAGGCTGTTGTTTTTGAAACGACACGAACAAGACAACCCCCTCCCTTACAGATAAACAATTAAAAGGCGAGGCTGCGTCAAAATCTACCTCTCGACGCAGCCTCTTATTGCCTGGGGATCTTCCCAGGTCTTGGATCAGCTTTTGACTTTTAGAACATCACTTTCTCGGTTTTGCCCTCATCCTTGCGAATGTACAATCCCTTCTTCGAGGGCTTGCCGTTGATCTTGGTGCCGTTGATATCGTAATATTTGTCCTGGCCGGTGGCGGTCTTCACGTCGTGGATGGCGGAGGAGACCGGATGTGTGATCTTGATGCCATCTACAATCATGGAGTTGCCCGCATTGTCGCCCTCGTCGCGCATGTAGCGCCAAGCCAGCTTCACGTCCTTGCCAGCATAGTCGGAGAGGTCGATATCGAAGTATCTCACGCGCAGACCGCTTCCGTCGTAAACCTGTCTGTCCGTGAGCAGCGAGGTGACATCCTCGCTCAGGTCCCAAATCTCTCCCCAGTGCTCGCCGCCGTCGGTGGAGATCATCACCTTCATCGTGTTCACCACCACACGCTCGGTATAGGCCAGCTTGTTCCAGTCAAACTTGTCGCAGTCATAGACCGAGAGGTAGTCGGCCTCCAGGATAAACTGCAGCGTCTCCTTGTCCTTGAGCGAGATGATGGGCGAGACCAGCCACTCGTCCTGAGCGTAGGACTTCAGTCCGTACTTCTCGTTGCTATAGCCGAAATGGATAAAGGCCACGGACGTGCCGTCGGGCGTGAACTCCTGGTACATATTGGAGCTCTCATAGCAGTACCATGTGTTGTTGATATTGTGGTCCAGCATTTCCTGCGTGGGGATATTCTCCTTGGTGTTGATCTGCGACCAGTCCTCCGGCAACCAGTTCATACCGTAGCTCAACTGCCATCCCTCAAAGCCCTCGTAGAAGGTCGTCTCGATGTCGTCCTCCACCTTCTGTACCTTCTGCACGGGCGCCGCATTGATCATCGTCTCGCCCTGCGGCTTCACGAGTCTCTTGAATATTCTGCCCTGCTGGTCTTTCACGACCTGCATTTCGTGTCCTGCCGGGAGGCTCTTGGTTTCGAGGACCGTCTGTGCGGAAGCCGCACAAGTAGCCACAAGGGCCAAAGCGAGAAGTAATTGTTTTTTCATAAGCTTAAAAATTTTGAGTATAACGCAATCGCAAAATTATAAATATTTATTGATAATCCCAAATATTTAGCAAGAAAAAAGCTGTTATAATGCAAGCAAAACACCAATAGTGCAAGTAATAGTGCAAGCTTAGATACTAATAGTGCAAGTAATAGTGCAAGTTCTGGCGCTAACGGTGCAAGGTACCGAAAGAAGAGGCTATCAAGAGAGGAGCTAAAAAAGCTTATTATTTCAATATGTGCAGACTGGGTCAGCATTGAAGAAATAGTAGAAAGGAGCGGAAAGAGTACCTCGTATATAAGAAATGCAGTAATACCATTGCTGATTGCAGAGAAAGCAATTGTTATGATGTATCCAGGGACTCCTCGTAATCCCAACCAGAAATACAGAGTAAAAGAATAATTCGAAAAAAAAGCAAGGCTGCGTCAAAATCTACCTCTTGACGCAGCCTTTTTTCACCCTTCTTACCGCATTTTTTACTTTCAGATCCGCTTTACACCTTGCTCTAGACACACAATCCTTCCAACAGTAGTTTGATACTTTCCACAGAAGAGTCAACGTATGACACAACATCAAAGCGATTTTTATCTACAGCGCATCATCAGGAAGGATGTTGGTGCGAGTGGAAACTTCTTAACGGCATGATGACATGATGACATGATGACATTACGGCATTACAAATACCCGAAAAATGCCTCGCCACAAGCGTATCTGCCTGACGTAAGAGGCTTCCTCGGCGCAGGAAAAGGCGAAAAAAGGTCGAAGGAAATTCAAACTTCAAAACGAGAAATAGACTATAGAAAGGAAGAAAACTGAGGGTGTAAAACACGATCTGTTCCAGATTCATGAATTTGGAACGGTGCAACCGACGAAAACCATGGCCTTGCCGAATCTTTTGATAACTTTGCAGCACAGTGAGGCACAAAGAAAGAAGAGAGCAGCGATCTGTTCGGGCCGCCCAATATGGGAACAATCCTAATAAATATGGGGATAATCCTATAAGCATATGGACAATCCTATAAATATGGGAACAATATGGAAAATTGAATCAAAATCATCAAATAACTAACAACTATTATACTATGGTAAGAGAGCTACTATTCTGTACGACGCTTTGCGCTGGCTTGTATTCCGCCGACGCATGCGCCCAGGGCCTTGACAGACTGCAAGACCCCACACAAAACCCCACGACGGAGAAGTATGAGACCTTCGTACACGGTGGAGGCACGGAGGCAAAGGCGCCCGCCATTGCCAAGTCGCACATCGACCTCAGAGACAACGAGGTGTGGTGGGGCTACTTCAACGGCGAATACAAGAGCAACGACGCCTACGACCTGCTGAAAACAGGCTGGAGCGGCGAACTAACCTATGCTGCCGGTATCAAGATCTTCTCCCAGAACGACTTCGACATGGGCAAGGGAAAGACCATCGAAGGTATCAAGTTTGTCATCCCCGACCTCAAGAACATCGAAGACGTGAGGATATGGATCTCTACCACGCTCTCGGAAAAACTCGACATGAGCGACTGCGACATCTGTGTGCAAAACCTGGACAAGGCCGACCTGGTGCAGGCCCTGAACAGCACGCCCGACAATTTCACCAACGAGATCCGCTTCAATACGCCCTACACCATCGGCGACGAGGACGTCTATGTGGGCTACAGCTTCCGCGTCACACAGATCGAGAGCACTTACGACGAGTGTCCGCTGGTCATCGAGGACCGAGAGGCCAACATCCTGGCCAAGGAGGGCGCGCTCTACAAACGATATGACGACGACCCGGAGTGGATGGACTATACGACGAGTGGCATTCTGGCCATGCAGGTGCTCTTCAGCAGCGCAGACATGAAGAGCAACGCAGTGAACATCACCGATAGCTTCACTGACGTGGCTGTCAAGAAGAACGGCACGACCACGCAGCCGCTGACACTCTCCACCATCGGTAAAGATGGACTGAGCAGTTTCAAGTATGTCGTGACGACCAATGGCGAGGTCAGCGACGAGCAGACCGTCACGCTCGACGAGCCCATCACCCAGATCGGTGGAGAATACACCTACGACTTCCCGCTGAAGGGTGGTGACACTCAGGGCGTCTATAACACGACCATCAAGATCACGGAGGTCAATGGCGCTGCCAACGAGGGTCTCTATACAGAGTCTGCTGGCCAGACCATCGTCGTGGAGAATGCTCCCGAGCGCAAGGTGTTCATCGAGGACTACACCGGCACATGGGTGAAAGGTGCGCCCTTTGGCTTCATCAACAAGATGAAACTCAAGGAGCTCTATGGAGACAAGGTGGTGGTGGTCTCTTCTCACAATGGTGCGAAAGACCCGATGTACTTGAAGGAGTATGACACCTATGCTTATAGAAGCGGTATCAAGTCCGTACCCTCTACCGTCATCGACCGCACTTACTGGGCCATCTATCCGTATCTCGGATCAGACATGGGACAGTATCTCCGTTATGGATATGCCGACGACGTGGACAGAGCGTTGACACAGTTGCCGGTGGCTTCGGTCGATGTGGAGGGCAAGTTGAGCGACGACGAAACTACTGTTAACGTGGAGGCCAAGGTGAAGTTTGAATTCACTGGCGAGAAGGACAACTACGCCCTCTTCTACCTGCTGACCGAGGACGGTATGCAGGACGAGTCGTGGGTGCAGAAAAACGGTATGGGCTTCTATGCCGGTAAGGGCTATGAGACCTACGACCCGCTCTTCGAACAGTATGTCAACGGTCCGGAGGAGATGACCGGACTGGTCTATGACGACGTCGTGGTGGCCATCAAGGGCCTGAAGACCGGCGTGGAGGGAAGCATCTCACCGACCATTCAGATCGATGAGATTCAGACTGGCAAGGAGTCGTTCGACCTCTCGGAGTATCCTGTCATCCAGGACAAAAAGCAACTCTCTGCTTGCGTGGTAATTCTTGACACCAAGAGTGGCAAGGTCATCAACGCCAGCAAGTGCAAGGTAAAGAGCGTAGAGACAGGCATCAACGGCAACAAGGCGGCCAGCAAGGCTGTGGAGGTAGTTCGCTACACACCCGACGGCCGACAGGTGAGCCAGCCCGTGGAAGGCGTCAACATCATCCGTTACTCGGATGGTAGAATTGTGAAGAGCGTGGTCCGCTAACACGGGTCACCATCCATAAGGCAAGGGTGTTTCCCCACTTTTTTTCAAACACGAATCTTTCGCAGCGAGAGAGTCGGGGAAACACGCTTGCACCTTGAGTTAACAGGCAGCGCTCAGGATGTAAGCATTTCCTGCATGAGCAAGACCCGAGGATTAACCCATTATTTTCGACCACTTGCAATCAACAAAAAAGCCAAAGTCTGCCGACACCTTAGATTTAAAAGTTATGGTAAAAAAGTTTTTACTTTGCGCTTCGCTTTTGACTGGTATGTTCACGACCAGCATGCACGCCCAGAGCATTGGACAACCCGAGATGCTAAGACAGACGTTGACTCCTGTGGAGAAACAGGAGCCGTTGAAGCACCACGGCGGCGCAGACAAGACACAGAAAGCACCCGCAGTGGCCAAGTCGCACATCGACCTCAGAGACAACGAGGTATGGTGGGGCTACTTCAACGGAAACTATAAGACGAGCGACCCGTTCGACATGCTGAAGACTGGCTACGGCACCAAGATCACCTATGCTTGCGGTATCCGTCTGAAGGCCGAGAACGACTTCGACATGGGCAAAGGCAAGACCATCGAGGGTATCAAGTTTGTATTCCCCGACCTCAAGCATATCGAGGACGTGAAAATCTGGATGTCCACCTCGCTCTCGGAGTTGAAGGACATGAGCGACTGCGACATCTGTGTGCAGAACATTGACAAGGCCGACCTCATCGACGCCATGCACGGCACGGAGGACGACTTCACCAACGAGATTCGCTTTGACACGCCCTACACCATCGGCGACGAGGACGTCTATATCGGCTACACCTTCCGCGTGACGGACGTAGAGGATATCTACGACCAGTGCCCGGTGGTGCTCGACGAAAACCCGGAAAACATTCTGAGCACGGACGGTGCCTTCTTCTGGCGATATGACGACGACGACGAGTGGTATGAGGAGACCGACGGCGAGGTGATCGCCATGCAGGTGCTCTTCAGCGGCGGCGACATCAAACAGAACGCCGTCAACATCAAGGAGAACTTCCAGGACGTGGCCATGCAGAAGAATACGATGGAGGTGCTTCCGCTGGAGCTGAGCACGATCGGCAAGCAGGGCCTCAAGAGCTTCAAGTATGTCACCAAGAGCGCAGACAAGGTGATTGACGAGCAGACCGTCACCCTCGACGAACCTATCGAGGCGATGGGTGGCAAGTATGTCCACGAGTTCCAGCTGACCTCTGGCGATGAGGCGGGCGTATATCCCACCACCATCGAGATCACGGAGGTGAACGGCGAGGAGAACGAGGGCCTCTACAAGACGGCTGCTGGCGACGCTATCGTGGTCAACAGTGTGCCGGAGCGCAAGGTCTTCATCGAGGACTACACCGCCACTTGGGCGCGTGGCTATGCCTACGGCTACGCCAACAAGGTAAGACTGAAGGAGAAGTATGGCGACAAACTGGTCATCGTCTCCATCCACGGAGGCAAGCAGGACCCGATGTTCAGCGAGGACTATGACAGCTACTGCTACTGGAACCACATCAACTCCTATCCCTCGTCCTATATTGATCGCACCTACATGGATATCTATCCCTACTTCGGTAGCGGATCTGAGGAAGGCTTCCGTTTCGGTTATCCCGACGATGTCGATAAGGCATTGGAACAGCTTTCGGTGGCCACGGTCGACGTGGAAGGCAAGCTGAACGACGAGAAGACGGAGGTCGAAGTGGAGGCCAAGGTCAACTTCGCCTTCAGCGGCGAGAAGGACAACTTCGCCCTGTTCTATATCCTGACCGAGGATGGCATGCAGGACGAGTCGTGGACGCAGAAGAACGGTCTCAACGAGTACCAGGGCATCGGCCTGGAGGACATAGAGCCGCTGTTTGAGCCCTTCGTCAATGGCGAGAGCGAGATGACGGGCCTGGTCTATGACGACGTGGTGATTGCTGCCGACGGACTGGAGGACGGTATCGGCGGAAGCGTCTCCTCGACCATCAATCTCGGCGAGGCACAGACCAACACCTACACGTTCTATCTGAACGAGTATTCCAAAATCCAGGACAAGACGAAGCTCAATGCCTATGCCGTGCTTATCGACACCAACAGTGGCAAGGTGATCAACGCCAGCCAATGCAAGGTGATTGAGGCAGGCGAGACGGTCATCAGCAGCGTCAACAACGAGCAGGTGGTAGAGGTGGCTCGCTACACGGCCGACGGCCGACAGGTGAACCAGCCCGTAGAGGGTGTCAACCTCGTGAAGTATTCCGACGGTAGCGTGGTGAAGCGCGTCGTGAGATAATCCTATATCATCCCACCAAGCTTTATACTTTTCAACCCCAAGCCTCCTTGCGATGGCTTTGTTCAGACGCAAGTGTTTGAACGCTTCATACGGGAGGCTTGGTGTTTTTTCTTTTTATAATCAGCTAACTTTGAAACAAATAACATGTTGAAAAAATTATTACTTTGCACGTCTCTCTTGCTCGGTACTTCCACGACCCAGCTCTATGCGCAGCACATACAGAAGATGGAGAGCGTCCAGCAGATGGTGGCGGCAGCGGATGGCGTAGAGGAGATCTACGACCAGGGCAACACGTTCAATAGCCTCAAGGCGCCAGCGGTACAGAAGGCACACATCGACCTCAAGAGCAACGAGGTGTGGTGGGGCTACTTCAACGGAAAGTATAGAACCTACAAGGCCGATGACTTGCTGAAATATGGATTTGGTGGCGCGGCCGTCTATGCTTGCGGCATCAAGATTCCTGCCAACAATGCCTTCGACATGGGCAAGGGCAAGACCATCGAGGGTATCAAGTTTGTCTTCCCCGACATCAAGAATATCGACGATGTGAAGATTTGGATCTCCACCAAACTTTCCACGGCTGAGGACATGAGCGACTGCGACATCTATGTGCAGAATGTCGATAAGGCCGACTTGGTGGACGCTACGAAGAATGATCCCGACAACTACATCAACGAGATACGCCTGGACCAACCTTATACCATCGGCGACAAGGATATCTATGTGGGCTACAGCTTCCGCGTGACCCAGATTGACAACCGCGACGACCAGACGCCAGTTGTCTTGGACAACAATGATGAAAACATCATCTGCAGAGATGGCGCGTTTCTCAGAAGATATGGTACCAGTACCACCTGGAGGGACGGCGCCGACTATGGTGTCCTGGCCATCCAGCTGCTGATGAGCAGCGAAAACTTCAAGGACAACGTGGTGGAGATGAACGACAGTTTCAACGACGTGGTCTTGGAGAAGAACGGCACGGACAAGGTGCCCATGATGCTGAGCACCGCGGGCAAGAACGGACTGAAGACCTTCAAATATGTGGTAAGCGTCGATGGCAAGGTGAACGACGAGCAGACCGTGACGCTGGATACACCGATCAAGGAGATGGGTGGAAAGTTCACCTACGAGTTCCCCGTGAAGGCGGGCGACAAGCAGGGTGTCTATCCTGTGGAGATCAAGGTCGTCGAAGTCAATGGTGCCGAGAACGAGAGCAGCAAGTGCGTGGCCAAGGGCGAGATAGTCGTCGTGGAGAAGCCAGCCGTGCACAAGGTCTTCGTCGAGGACTACACGGGTCTGTGGTCGAGCGGCTATGCTTTCGGCTACGCCAGCAAGATCAGACTGAAGGAAAAGTATGGCGACAAGGTGGCGCTAGTCACCGTCCACAACGGATCGTCCGACCCTATGACGGATAAGGAGTATGATGAGTATCTGAAGGCGATCGGTCTGAAATACTTCCCCAACACGGATATCGACCGCACGTTCTTCCAAGTCTATCCCTATCTGGGCGCCAACAAGTCGGAGTACTTCCGTTTTGAGTATGCCGACACGGTCGATGAGGCACTGAAGTTGCTCTCTCTCGGCAGCGTCGATGTCAGCGGCAAGTTGACCGACGATGGCAGCAAGGTCGATCTGGAGGCCAAGGTGAAGTTTGGCTTCACGGGCGAGAAGGACAACTACGCACTCTTCTACCTGCTGACGGAGGATGGCAAGCACAACGACCTGTGGGTACAGGACAATGGTATGCAGGACTACGAGGGTATCGGACTGGAGGATGCTGAACCACTCTTCGATCCGTTCATCAACGGTCCCGAGGAGATGAAGGGTCTAGTCTATGACGATGTGGTGGTGGCGTCGAAGGGCGTACACAAGGGCATCGAGGGCAGCATTTCTTCTACCATCAAGCTCGACGAGGTGCAGACCAATCACTTTACATTCACGCTCTCCGACTATCCTATCATCCAGGACAATAGTAAGTTGCGCGCTTTCGCCGTGCTCCTCGACACGAAGAGCGGCAAGGTGGTCAACGTCAACGAGTGTAAGGTGAAGGGCGTAGAGACGGGTATCAGCGACAACACAGCGGCCAGCAAGGCCGTGGAGGTGGCTCGCTACACGGCCGACGGCCAACAGGTCAGCCAGCCCGTAAAGGGCGTCAACATCGTACGCTACTCGGACGGTAGAGTCGTGAAGACCGTCGTCCGCTAAGCAGAACCATTCATTTAGTTTTCTATTATTATCGTGTAGCCCGTTGGCCGAATGGAGCATGACCCTCCACTGGTCAACGGGCTTTCCCTTCTTCTGATTTCATCATAATCCACTCAATACAAGGCGTTTAGGTCTTTCGTTATTGCGTTGGTGCATCTGTACGGTAGATAGTGGCTGTGGAGACCACTTTCGTACAAGCACGGGGTAGTAGGGGGACAGGGGCGGGGCCTTCTTATGACGGGGGCGAGGGATAAGTAATCATCGGCAAGGTCTCCATTTTATAACACCTTTAAACACCTTAAGCGCAATGAACAACTACAGCATCACGGCAAGATTCGTCAACGTAAAACCTCTTCGAGATCAACCAGGCCAAGGCAAAACTCAATTGTCAAACCCTAAAACGAACAAGAAACAATCATGGATGAAAAGAAAGCCAGATGTGGCGATAACACCGCCATAACCATCAAAAAAAACGAATTATGGCTGAGTTATCACCTATAAGTCAGCCATAACTACGAAAAAAAAGGAGTTATGGCGGCGCTATCCTTGCATGATTCCGTTTTTTTGGATAGAGAGCAAAAGCATAATAATACTCAAAGAATTGGAGGAAAAGCATGGGGATTGGGAAAATAATCGTATATTTGCAAACAAAAACCAGGGAGCTATGGCAGAGACAAGAATCAGAAGGTTGCCCGTAGGCATTCAGTCATTTGAGAAAATCAGAAAGGATGGATACCTTTATGTTGACAAGACGGATATTATCTGGCGTCTTGCCAACACTGACAACACGTATAATTATCTGAGTCGTCCGCGCCGTTTTGGTAAGTCGCTGCTCGTCGATACGCTCGAAGCCTACTTTCTGGGCAAGAAGGAGCTCTTCGAGGGACTGAGGATCATGGAGCTGGAGAAAGAGTGGGTGAAGCGCCCTGTCGTCCGGCTCGACATGAGCCAGGCCGGAGCAGAACCAGAAAGTGTGCGAAGCTATCTGGACGATGTTTTCCATACCCTGGAGGCGGAGTACAAGATAGTCGTGCGCCAAGATTGTTCGCTTGCCGTAAGATTCAAGAATATCATCGAGGGTGCTTACAACAAGACAGGGCAGCAGGTGGCCATTCTCATCGACGAGTACGACGCTCCGTTGCAGCACTCCTGGAAGACGCCGCACCACGAAGCCTGCACCAGCATCTACAGAGAGGTCTTTGCCATCCTAAAGGCGAACGACAAATACGAGCGGTTTGTCTTCATCACGGGCATCACCAAGTTTACGCAGATCTCGCTCTTCTCCGTACTCAACAACCTGAGCAACATCAGTTTTGAACCTGAATACGCTGCCATCTGCGGTATTACGAAGGAAGAAATGCTCCGCAATTTCAAACCCGAAATCGACAAGCTGGCTGCGTATGAGAACCACACCTACGACGAAGCCGTGGCGCAACTGACGGCCTATTACGACGGCTATCATTTCAGCCATGACAACATGGCGGACATCTTCAATCCCTTCAGTCTGGTCAACGCCCTGTCTGACTCAAAATTGAGGAACTACTGGGCCGCCTCGGGCGCCACTTCCTTGCTTCCGAAGTTTGTAGATAATATAGAAATAAGACTGAAAAACTTCGAGAATTGTCCGATAGACAGCGACACCTTGGAGACTTCCGATGTGACAGGAGGCGGAGCGGAACTGTTCCTCTATCAGTCGGGCTATCTTACCATCAAAGGTTATACGGACGGCATCTATATACTTGGCATTCCCAACTATGAGGTTCGCAAGGCACTATACAAGATTGTGCTGCCTGCACTGACGCTGAAAACGAACGACCAAGTCATATCTACCCAGAGCATGTTGTTGTACAACCTCCAGCTGGGCAACCTGCCCGAGGCCATGAAATGTCTGAAGGCGCTTGTGGCCGACGTGCCCTACAGCAACAAGAAACTGGCCAGCATGGACATGGAGGAGCGCTATCGACTGATATTGAGCACGATATTCAACGCCATCGGCTGCCGGGTAGAAGTAGAAAAAATGATCGCAACGGGCAGGATAGACATGGTCGTGGAGACCATCCATATCATCTATGTCTTGGAACTGAAACTGAGCAACAACGGCGGCATTCACGCCGCGACGCAACAGATCCGGGACAAGCAATACGCCGAACCCTTCAAGGCCGACAAGCGACGGGTCGTGGCGCTGGCCATAGAACTGGACGATCAGGGAAAGGGACTGGTCGATTGGAAGGAAGCCTGAAAAACATTACACAAAAGGCGGCCAACAAATTATTCGTTTTAAAAAAATATTTGTACTTTTGCAGCGGATTCACACCCCACGGACATAAAGAGTGGAAAGCGGGTCTTGATAGATGCCAAATATAAAAAAACAAAGAAATGGATAGTTTGTTTCTTCTACAGTTTACCTGCTTTCTCTTCGTATCGATCAATGCCATCATCTTGGGGATCACACGACTACAGATCAAGTGGATGAACTGCCGATACGAAAAGTCGCGATGGCTGATATTCGCAGCCATGGTGGGACTGGCCCTGCAGTTTCTGGCACAAATGGGGGGGGGAATTTCGGGCGAAAGGCGACGATGAGGGAGCCATATTCAACATGCTGGTCTATCCTCCCTGCTTCACGCTCATCGCCATGGGCATCTACAATATCGAGGCCATGCACGCCAATCTCCGAAAGATGAACGTCGTTTGTGCCACTATTTATGCCGCCATACTCGCTATCTTCGGTGTAGGCTATAGCCAGAGCGGAAGTTTCCATATTGGCAACTGGCTCTATGTGATGGTCTTCCTGTTTGGCGTCAATTTGGCCTACTGTCACGTGATGATAATAGTGGAAATCAGAAAGCGCAGGAAGATGCTGGAGGAAATGGCGGGCAACGATATTCTGCCCTACGTGAGATTCGCACGCGCCAGCGTGATCATCCTTCTCCTTCTCATTATAGCCATGCCTGTCGCCGTGCTTTCCACCGATTTTCTATATGTCATCGGACCCATGGAACTGCTTTCCATGCTTTTCTTCATAATCAGTTTTGTGTCGCTGGGATATAACTACAACCCTGCCGAGGAACTTTTGGATAAGGATGTGGAAGAAAACTATGCCGTCATGGAAAACGGGCAAATGGAAACCACGCAAATAGAAACCACGCAAATAAAAACCACAGAGACGGAAAGCACGCAGACGGAGATCGAGCAGACGGAGATCGAGCAGACGGAAAGCGCGCAAACAGAAAATGGTGGAGAGGCTGCACTCTGCGCTGAAGAACAGAATGTGGAACAGGACAAGAAGGAAGAAACTTTACAGCAACAGTTTGCTGCAGCACGACAGAAGATCATCCGCGAGAAGCTGGACGCCTGGTGCGCCAGCAGGGGATATAAAGACACATCGGTCAACATGATCTCGCTGGCTCGCTCGCTAAGCATCACCAAAACGGAGTTGTCACGATACCTCTCCTCCTGCTACAACACCACTTTCCGTATCTGGCTGGCCGAGGTGCGCTTCGAGGCGGCCAAGCGGATGATATTGGAGCATCCCGACTACAGCAACGACGTCATCTCTGCGGAATGTGGCTTCTCGTCGCGCTCCTATCTCTACCGGATGTTCAAGGAGAAGGAAGGCTGCTCGCCTACGGCCTGGAAAGAAAAAAATAGTTAAAAAAATACGTTCAAGGTGTCTCCTTCCCCCCGAAAGAGACACCTTTTTTGGTAGGAAATGGACACCTATGTAGGGGAAGTGGACACTTTGATTGATGGGAAAACACTAATTTTGTGTCGCACAATAAAAGATCCAATGGATTGTCAAGTCAAATTAATTAAAGCATATTCATAATGTTACATTTCACACATCAATCAAAGGAACTGCAAACAGGCACAGTCCTAAAGGCGACGAGAATTGCTCTGTTGTTCATGTTGCTACTCTTGCTACCAACTCTATTGCTGGCAAAAGGTGGCGTCAACAAGTCTTCCTTATCCTATAAGGCTGCTTCCACAGAACCAATAGCTCGCGCAGAATACAATAAAACCATAAAAGTTCTTACATTTTTACATAATATTCCTTCAGCAACGGAAGATGAGAATCTAACGGTGGTGAAGTTTTACAATCCGTTAGACAACCCAAAATGGTTCAATGGTGAGTGTTCTACATTTTATAATTGGACAGAAGAAATAAAGAGTGCCACTTCGGTAATCATAGAAGAGAGTTTCAAAAACTATGCGGTACCAACATGCGAAAAAATGTTTTATGAATTCGATAATCTGAAATCCATTACAGGCCTGGAATATCTGAACACTACCAATGTAAAGAGTATGCGTCAGATGTTCTGCTACTGCAAGGCGCTGACATCTCTCGATATAACTCATTTAAAAACGAATACCGTAACGGATATGTTTTCCATGTTCAATACCTGCGGAGTAAGTTCACTTGACTTGTCGAACTTCAATACTGAAAACGTAACGGACATGGCTTATATGTTCAAGTATTGCAACCAGCTTACTTGGATCGATTTATCAAGCTTCAATACAGCCAAAGTAGAAAAAATGTATGGCATGTTCCAAGGTACGGCACAGTTGGAACATATCTATGCGAAAGAATTATTCACAACGGAACAAGTAACCAATTCAAATAATATGTTTGATGGTTGTCGGAAACTTCCAAACTTTGATTCTAAGGTCGTGGACAACACACATGCTAATAGATTCAAAGATGGTTACTTCGAGGAACTGGTGGCCAAATCGGGTGAGGAGAGGATAGGAGCTGTAATAGATAATGGACTTACAGCAAATCATCTCAACCTTAACGACGACAAAGATTTATATCTATTCAATAATTTCGTAGCTAAAAAGGCCGCATACAGTCGCACGATGAAGGAAGGTACAAAATGGGCTACGCTTTGTCTACCGTTTGATGTCTCACTCGATGGTCAGAACTTCCGCGCCTTCCATCTGCTTTCGACTACAGAAGATGGCGTAGAACTCAAGGAAATGGAGAAAGTAATCAAGGCTGGTACGCCTGCTGTCATCATGATGAAAGAGGCGGAGACCAAGCTCCAGTTCTCTATAGACAATTCGTCAATAATAAGTAATATTTCACCCGAGACTACTGAGGACTACAACTACAAGTTTGTGGGTATCTATCAACAAAAGGAGTTCAACAAGGATACGGATGGCAACTGCTTCATCGTGAAGGGCAACATGCTGATGAATCCTGCTAAACTGCTGGAGAACGAAAAGACCACAAAAGTGGCCTGCAAGCCTTTCCGTGCTTACTTTGTTTACAATTCTGAAACTGTAGGCGCCAAAACGCTGAACATCAGTATCAGCGACAAGACGACAGCCATCGATCATCTCGATGCTATAGGCGATGGGAAGGCGGAATACTACGACCTGCAGGGCCGTCGCCTCAATGAGCCTCAGAAGGGCATTAACATTGTGAAACGTGGTGGAAAAACCATGAAAATAGTCATCAAATAAAGAATGAGAATTATGAAAAAGAAAAATTATATCAAGCCGGAAACAAATAGCGTGGCTATCCAAGCACAGACGTTTTTTGCAACATCTCTCACAAAATTTGAGCTCAAGCAAGCAGCTGAACTATATTACGAAGAGAATATAGAGGAATATCGCGAAAAGGACGGAAGTATATGGGCCGACTAAGATGATGGAATAGTGATCGACTCAACGTCAAGGGTCTATGTGCCACAATGATAAGTGGCGTATAGACCCTTGTTTTTTGCCGTTTCACTTAAGGGAATCACCCAGGGAAATATATTGGCCTACGAAGGCACGGACGTGGGCGGCGTAGGCGACGGGATGGTCGTGGAAACTACGCGCATGGATGCTGCCCGGACTGACCCATTGCGCCTTGGGCTGGGGCTTGGCAGCGTAGAGGCGCGCCAGCATGGAGAAGGGCACGAAGGTGTCGCGGTCGCCATGAATGAAGAGCATTGGCTTGTGGCAACGGGCCACCTGACGCAGAGGCGAGGCCTCGTCGAAACTCCAGCCGTAGCGAAGGCGACAAAGGGCGCTGCAGGCATGGAGCAGCGGAAAGGCAGGGAGACCGAAACGGTCATGAAGCTCGCCCTCAAACTCGTCCCAGGCGCTGGTGTAGCCACAGTCTTCCACAAAACACTTCACATAGGAGGGGAGCGTTTCGCCCGAGACACTCATCACCGTGGCGGCTCCCATCGACACACCGTGGAGCACCATCCGCGTGCTACCATCATGACCGAAACGACTGTTGGCCACCTCCATCCAGTGCATCACGTCGAGGCGATCGAGCCAACCCATCTGCACGGCCTCACCCTCGCTGCGGCCGTGGGCGTGGAGGTCGGGGAGCAGGATATTGAAACCCATGTGGTGGTAGATGGAGGCGATATGCATCATACCCATACCGTTGTCCTCATAGCCGTGGACGAGGAGGGCCACGCGGTCGGTGGGTCGGGGAGCAAGGATATAGGTGGCGTGGTGACGCTCGCCTGTGGGCATGGTGACAAAAGTGTCGCGCAGGGCTTGGTGGCGCTGCAGACTGTCGGCCCAGGGGCGCAACTGCGGGTTTTCGTCGATGATGTTGTGGAAGCGCCAAGAGAGGTCATGACTGTGTTCCATTGACGGACGGAGGGCATAACGCAACATATAGTCACTGCCCAGGCCGAGGGCCGCGAGGAGCACCACGCAGACCACGGCGAAGCCCACAAGAGCCCGCTTGCGGGAGGAGAAGGGACGTTTATTCATATCTTTATTCATAATGAGTATTCATTTATAATGGATCTTCAGCAACCGCAAAGATAATACTTTTTTTTGTGTTTACTCCAACCAGTAGAGGTAAAATACCAAAAATAGTATTACCTTTGCAGAGCCTTCATCCCCTCTTGAAGAGGACGGATCATAGAGATTTACGGAGAAGAATACGCGTAGTGTTAGACCCTTCAAGTAGAAAAAGGACGGCGATAGGCGAATCGGTTTGATAGAAGCATACGTGCCTCATTGTGAATAAACCTGTGGAAAACCCCGTGGAAAAGTAGGGGAACAATCTTCTCATAACCTTGTGGATTTCCACCGACCCACGGCCGAAACCTACCCAGAGTGGATATCCACAGGGTTATCCAAGCCGATTTAGACAAGTTTTCAACGGATTTAGGCGCTCAAAAGATATAAACTTATTATCTTTGCAACAGATTGTGGAAATGTGGAAAAGTGAGTTTACTAACTGATTGTCAGAAAATACAAGAAATGATAAAGCAGGGAAAAGGCTAAGAAAGTGTGGATAATGGAAAACGGGCAATAAGACCCAGAAGTTATCCACGTTATCCACGGCCTATCATAACTCATCATTTTTTCTTTTAAAGAGAAAAAAAGAAATAATAATATAAAGAAATTGAGAATATGACAGAGAATAAAATTGTTGCATAATCGCTCAACTTTATGGCAGAGACCAAAAGACAATAGCAAAGCATATCAATAATGCATTGAGGGAAGAACTAGAAGAAGAGCCGGTAGTCGCAAAATTTGCGACACCCAAGAAATATGGCAGGAAAGAGGGTTATACCCAAATGCAGAAAATAGATTACTATAATCTTGTAATCAATAAGGAAAAACAATAAATCAGATTTAACGGCAATGATAACTAACGATTTATTATTAGTGCTCAAAAACTTTCAAGGAGTGAGAGAAGAGCAAGGCGAAAACGAAAAACTCAGAAATCTTGCAGTTCAGTTCATGAATGTGGCAGAGAATATTTTACTTGGCGCATGCTTCGAAGTCAATGGAGTCAGGCGGATTTATCCTCTTGAAATAGAATTCTATTACCATGAGGAGGGTGACGATGGGCTTAAAGACCCCGTGATGTATCATACAAATGATCATGAAAACAAGCAACTTGATTATTATCCATTAGGGTCGTTGAACTGTCATGTGTCTGGCATAGATATTACGTTTGAGAACGAGGAAAAACATTATAGGGCATCCATGTTGGTCAGGAAATACAAAGTATGTGATTATGACGGAGGCGAATGGGTGGCAAAGGAAAAGAAAGAGTGCGAAGTACGTTCTACCTATATCTATGAAGACATGTTTATGAACATACCATTATCTGATGGCATTACCATAAACTGGAGATCATTCAAGTCTGCTGATTCTCTTGAAAGTATATGTGTAAAACCAAGAATTAATGTTGCCGAATATAAAAAGGACAAAAATGGCAAATATCAAAAAGTTGAGATTCCTAAAGATGAATACAATAAGTTCTCAGATGACAAGAAGAAAGAATACTTTATGTATTCTGGAAAGATACTGAAAAAGTGTAATCGTATGTGGAATTATTCTGTAGTAGATGACAGATTATGAATGATATGCAAGTGTGTGTGTCAGAATGGTTGTGTAGAGATTATCCTGCGGTGTATATGTCGTTGTGCAATGCTTTGGAAAAAAGCAATGTTAAATATCAAACTCTGTATAATACCAAAGAGGTGTGGGTTCGCGACTATATGCCTTTACATCTGGGCAACGGCAGGTACGCAACATTCAATTTCGAGCCAGACTATCTTGACACGGGAAAAGGCAAATACATCACAAAACAAGATATGGTGATCAGAGACCTTGGCATAACAGTGGTTTCACATCTTGACATAACGTTGGATGGCGGCAATGTGGTGAGGTGTGGTGACAAAACCATAATGACAGACAAGGTTATCTCCGAGAATCCGAACATCAGACCGCTGAAACTGATAGACACAATAGAAAAGGTCTTGGAAACTGAGCTTATCTTGATACCCTGGGATATGGAAGAACCATTCGGGCATGCTGATGGAATGATAGCATATATAGGCAACGGGAAATTGCTAATGAATAATTATTGCCAGATGGGAAAGGAGGCTGACTCATTACGCAAAAGACTGCACAAGATACTTGACTGTCATTTTGATGTGCAAGAACTCTCATATGATGGTAGATTAAGAAAAGATTCATGGTGTTATCTCAACTATATCGAAACTCCTAAGACTGTTATAATTCCAGAAATTTCAAAAGACCTTGATTGTAGCAATGACAAGGCTGCGGTGAATGCATTCTCTGGTGTTTTCCCAAATAAGGAAATAATCCAAGTGTATGCAAATCCATTAGTTAAACATGGAGGTGCAATACATTGTATTACATGGGAATTATACAAATGATAAGCTAACATTCACCATGCCCAGGCCGATGCAAAAGCCTACGCTGCAATCGCATTACAAATACTATAAATTATGAGCTCAATAATCAATTTAAAGGATCGGTTAAAGGATATAGGTGACAAGACAACCATTACCCTATCAAATTATATTCAACTACTGAAAGGATCAGGAAGTTTCGTCATTCCTGACTACCAGCGTGGTTATGTTTGGGGACAGAGAAAGAAAAATTCGCAATCTGATTCTGTTTATTTCTTAATCAATTCACTTAAGGAATCATACAAACATAAAAGTGATATATTCCTGCTGAAAACGGAGGATATCCACCCACCCAAAACGGGGATATCCGTTCATTTTTCTAGCTCTTTAGTCTAATGGCGTTGCAAAATTAGTCATTTCAGTGGATTTCTGTACTTTTTATGTTGCTTTTTTGGCGCATGGAGACTCCTTTCAACTCAAAGTACACGCAAGAAGGACGTTGAAGGGCTTAGTTGCGGATTTGAGGTAAAAATAATACCACCTTTGCATTGTGGATAACCCTGTGGAAAAGCAGGGAAAAGGCTAAGAAAATGTGGATAATGGAAAACGGGCAATAAGACCCAAAAGTTATCCACGTTATCCACGG
>ENA-OPCZ01000330-OPCZ01000330.1-human-gut-metagenome-genome-assembly--contig:-NODE-330-length-31185-cov-16.333183_pt1 | contig 31185 bp, 19 predicted proteins | sample MGYA00241566_ERZ501483 | MGnify/ENA primary metagenome ERZ501483 (study PRJEB25962, sample SAMEA1965191) | human gut metagenome | biome: human gut; feature: human-associated habitat; material: faeces... | reverse complement strand
TTCTTGAGGGCACATGGACGCAAGTCCATGCCCGTATGTCTTGAAGCACTTTTGTCCTTATGTTCTTATGTCCTTTTGTTCTTATGTTCTCCGCGTTAGCGGCAAGTCTCATAACTCACAAACATAGAAACACCACAATATCCTAACTTCATCACTTTTTTGCGCCACTTGTATAGGTAACGCATTGACGGAGTCTGGACTTTGTAGCGCCCGACTTTGCTCTTTTTATTACAAAATGAAAGAAAATAACCTATTTATTTTTGCTTAATGCCTATCTTGCACTAACTTTGCTACCGAATTATAACATAATGCTTACCTTTCGGACATCAGCACCTCTGCTTGTAGGCTTACATGGTGCGGCAGAATGGTAGGCACATACACCTAAAAGATAAAAAACCTACACTTATCATGGAAAAGGTTGACCAGCTTGACCTCAAGATTTTGAAGATTATTACAGTTAACGCACGTATCCCGTTTAAGGACGTGGCCGCTGTGTGCGGTGTGTCGCGTGCAGCTATTCACCAACGCGTGCAACGCCTCATCGAGGCCGGTGTCATCACTGGTTCGGGTTACAACGTGTACCCCAAGAGCATTGGCTACAGCACTTGCACCTACGTGGGTATCAAGCTCGAACGCGGCTCTATGTACAAGGGCGTGGCCGAGCAGTTGGAGAAAATTCCCGAAATTGTGGAGTGCCACTTCACCACCGGCCCGTACACAATGCTTGTCAAGCTTTACTCGCGCGACAACGAGCACCTTATGGACTTGCTTAACAACCACATTCAGGAAATTCACGGCGTAATATCGACAGAGACGCTCATCTCGCTCGAGCAGAGCATCAACCGCACGGTTCCCGTTACCCTGCAAGAGGATTAAAACAGACTTTGGCGGCGGGGCAGTACACACCTGCTATATTAAGCAGATGTGCCCTGCCCCGCCTTAAGGGTGGTTCTAAAAATTCTGTTTTTAGAGTTCTACTATTCTGAAATGTGATTTGCACGCTCTCGAAAGTGTCTTTTTGAAAGTCTGTTCGGTCACATAGCCCGCTATGCTCCCTCACAAACTTTCATAAATACACTTCCGATAGTGCACAAATCCCTATTTCAGAATTATTAGAACCACCCTTAAAGCTTTCACACAAAACACACACTCGCACATGACACTTACTGGCCCGCTCATTGGATTGGCCACGTTCCTTATTATAGGGGCGTTCCACCCCGTCGTTATCAAGACCGAATACTACTGCGGCACCAGGCCGTGGTGGGTGTTTCTCGTGGCCGGAATAGGCTGCATTGCCGCAGCACTGTTTGTAAGCAATGTGCTGGGGGCTGCCGTACTGGGCGTGACGGGCTTTTCGTCACTATGGACCATTCTCGAGCTTTTTGAGCAACACCAACGGGTGGAGAAAGGGTGGTTTCCCAAAGGGCCCGGACACGGCAAAAGATAGCGCACCACAGCTTGTGGCGGCTTATACAACATTATGCAGATGATGATTGACATTGACCAACTCAACACCGAGGCTCTGGCGGCGCCTGCCAACCGGCCTGTTATTGGCATTACAGGCAACTTTAACGAAGGGCAGCTCAAGCTGCTCCCCGGTTATTTCCGCTCTATCGAGGCTGCTGGCGGCACCCCCGTGGTCATTCCGCCACGACGCAAGCCCGACGCCTCGCTCATCAGTCTGATTGACCGCATCGACGGGCTGCTGCTTTCAGGCGGAGCCGACATCAACCCTATATTGATGGGCGAGGACCCCGTGCCGGCACTGCACGGCATCAACAACGAGCGCGATGCCTTTGAACTGGCACTCACACGCTTGGCCTACAACCGCCAAGTGCCCATGCTGGGCATCTGTCGCGGCATACAAGTGCTCGCTGCAGCACTGGGCGGCACTGTAATGCAGGACATAGCCACGGCTATGCCCCACTCTACTCTGGTCAAGCACTCACAAGACGCTGACCGCGGGGTGGCCACACACTTTGTCACGGCCGAGGCCGACTCTGTTGTCGGACGGCTGCTGGGCACACGCTTTGCCGTCAACTCCTTCCACCACCAAGCCGTGGGCGAACCTGGCCCCCACTTTAGGGTGACGGCACGCTCGGCCGACGGGGTGGTTGAGGCTATCGAGAGCACCGACATGAAGAGTATCATTGGCGTGCAATGGCACCCCGAATGCTTCTGGCCCGAAGGCGACAGCTGCATGATGCCACTGTTTGAGCACTTTGTAGCCAATGCCACACAATTTGCCACTGCCAAACGGGTGCACGAGCATGTGCTCACTCTCGACTCGCACTGCGACACGCCCATGTTCTTTGACAAAGGGGTGGAACTTACCCGACGCGACCCACAACTGCTCGTCGACTTTCCGAAAATGTGCGAGGGACACCTCGATGCCACTACCATGGTGGCTTATCTGCCGCAGGGCGGACGCTCTGAACAGGAGGAGCTGCAAGCCACACAAATGGCTGTCAAACTGCTTAACGAGATTGAGACACGCGTGGCTGACGCACCCAATGTGGCACTTGCACGCACACCAGCCGACTTGTACCGCCACAAGCTTGAAGGCAAACTGTCCGTCATGCGCGGCATTGAGAATGGCTACGCCCTGGGACGCGACATCGGCAATGTGGCCCGATTTGCACAAATGGGCGTGGTGTACATCACGCTCTGTCACAACGGCGACAACGACATCTGCGACTCGGCACGCCGCTCTACCAACGAACACGGCGGTCTGTCGGACTTTGGACGCAAGGTGGTGGCCGAAATGAACCGCACGGGTATCATGGTCGACCTTAGCCATGCGGCCGAAAGCTCTTTTTACGATGCACTGGCCTGCAGCACCACCCCTATCGTTTGCTCACACGCTTCGAGCCGCGCACTGTGCAACCACCCGCGCAATCTGACCGACGACCAGTTGCGGGCGTTGGCCAAGGCTGGCGGTGTGGCGCAAGTCACACTGTACCACGGCTTCCTGCGTCTTGACGACGACGGCATACCGGCCACTATCGACGACGGGGTGCGCCACTTGATGCACTTTATCGATGTGGCAGGAATCGACCACGTGGGCATCGGCACCGACTTTGACGGCGATGGCGGAGTGCCTGGCTGTGCCTGCGCTTCCGAACTCATCAACTTTACACGCCGCTTGCTGGCCGAAGGGCTCACTGCTACCGACTTGCAAAAGGTATGGGGCGGCAACTGGCTGCGTGTCATGCAGCTGTGCCAGGACAAAGCACAGTGCTGACACCTGCGCCTCTCGCATATCCCCCACCCACACACTGAGAGCATCTGTGCGCAACACTACGTATGACGCTGTGCACAACGCCCAAACATCACATTAGTATCAGCTATCATGAACAAGATATTTGCGGCCTCACTGGCCGCCATCATACTGGCAGCCACAACTGGCCTCGCTGGCTGCAAAAGCCAAAAGCAGAGTGGCGATGACACGGCCACCGACACCATTGCGGTGACCCAAATAACCTTCAACGCCGACTCGGCTTTTACCTCTATCGAAAAGCAGTGCAGTTTCGGTGCACGCGTACCTAACTCCGAAGCGCACGACCGCTGCGCCGCCTACATCGTGGCACAATTCAAGGCTTTAGGACTTGATGTTACAGAGCAAAAGGCCGACCTCAAGGCTTGGGACGGAAAAGTGCTCAAGTCAAACAACATCATTGCGGCCTACCGCCCCGAACTGACCGACCGCATCATCATCTGCACACACTGGGAAAGCCGTCCGTGGGCCGATGCCGACCCCGACTCCACCAAGCACCACCAGCCCGTAATGGCTGCCAACGACGGTGCAAGCGGTGTGGCCGTAATGCTCGAAGTGGCGCGCCACCTGGGCGAGCTCAAGCCCAACATTGGCATTGACTTCATCTGCTTCGACTCCGAGGACTATGGCGCCCCCTACTGGGCCGAAAGCCAAGCCCCGCAGGACGGCTCCGACTGGTGTCTTGGCTCACAGTACTGGGCTGCCCACCCGCATGTGCCAGGCTACAAGGCGCGTTTCGGCATACTGCTCGACATGGTGGGCGGACAGGACGCCCGATTTGCCTACGAGGGCATAAGCATGCGCTATGCACGCGACGTAATGGTGAAGGTGTGGGACGCTGCCACACGCGCCAAGGCCGACCACCTGTTCCAGCCCATTGAGGGCGGCTATGCACAGGACGACCACGTGCCCATGAACGAGACTGCCGGCATACCCACCATCGACATCATTCCTTTTATTGAGGGAGAGCACTCCTTTGGCACTACCTGGCACACCACCAGCGACACACCACAAAACATATCGAAGGAAACTCTGCGCGGCGTGGGACAAACGCTGCTGCAATTCATCTCCGAACAATAATACAAAGCATAACACTTAACACACTAACTGCCGTGACTATTAACGAGATACAAGACGAAATTATTGAAGAGTTCTGCGAGCTCGATGACTGGATGGACCGCTACCAACTGCTCATTGACCTGGGCGAGGAGCAAGCCCCCCTACCCGACTCTGACAAAACGGACCAGAACCTGATTGACGGCTGTCAGAGCCGCGTATGGATAGCATGCGAGGAGCACGACGGCCGCCTCGACTTCCGGGCCGAAAGCGACGCACTGATTGTAAAGGGCATCGTGTCGCTCGTTATCCGCGTGGTCAACCACCAAACGCCCAAGGACATTCTCGACGCCAAGCTTTACTTTATAGACAAGATTGGCCTTACCGAGCACCTCTCTCCCACCCGCTCAAATGGCTTGCTCGCCATGATAAAGCAAGTGCGCATGTATGCCCTCGCCTTTCAAACCAAACTCGAGGAGGACAAGTAACACGCCACGCACAAGCCCAAGGCTGCGGCACAGGAGACAAAGCGCATGCGCTGCTAAATAATTATGCACAAATACGCAAAATGCTGCATACACGCCACGTGTATGCAGCATTTATTTGTATATTTGCAAGCAAAACACACTACTTAGCAACATGACAATACCCGAGATTACTGCCGCCGAGGCGGCATCGATGATACAAAACGGCGACCTTTTGGCCGTGGGCGGCTTTGGTCCGGCTGGCTCGCCCAAAGTAATAACACCAGCTCTTGCAGCCCGTGCCCGTAAAGAGCATGAGGCTGGGCGCGCCTTCAAGGTGAATGTGGTGACGGGGGCCTCAATCGGTGCCAGCTGCGACGGCGAACTGGCCGCAGCCGATGCCGTCGACCGCCGTTTGCCCTTCAGCGTCAACCCCGAAATGCGCAAGGCTTACAACACGGGGCATGTGCGCTATACCGACCTCAACCTGTCAGACAATGCCTCACACCTGCGCCAGGGGCTCACGGGGCGCATCACATGGGGCATTATCGAAGCCTGCGATGTGCAGGAGGTGCGGGGCAAACTGCGCATTTACCTCACTGCGGGCATAGGCATTGCGCCCACAATCTGTCGTTTGGCCGAAAAGGGTGTGTTCATTGAACTAAACACCTGGCACAGCACCAAGGTAATAGGCATGCACGACATCTACGAGATTGAGGATCCCTGGTTCCGTGCCCCGATACGCATCACGCAGCCTATCGAGATTATCGGACTGCCATACATCGAGGTGGATCCCGACCACGTGCGCGGCATTGTCATGACCCATCTGCCCGACGAGGCACGCGCCATGAACCCTGCCAACGAGGTGACACGTGCCATTGGCCAGCACACGGCCGACTTCCTGGTGTGGAACATGGAACAGGGCTTCATCTTCCGCAACAAGCTTATACTGCAAAGCGGTGTGGGTAGCGGAGCCAATGCCGTGATAGGTGCCCTGGGCGAGTCGAAGGAGGTGCCCAACTTCTCCATCTACACCGAGGTATTGCAAGAGGAGCCCATGCGCCTCATACGCGAGGGTAGGGTAATGGCCGCCTCAACCGGTGCACTCACACTGAGCCCGGAGCATCTGCAGGACCTTTACCGCAATATGAACGACTACCGCGGACGTCTGCTGCTGCGCCCCTCCGAAATATCAAACTGCCCCGAAATCATTGCCCGCCTTGGCGTATGCTCGCTCAACACAGCCATCGAGGTGGACATCTACGGTCACGTCAACTCCACCAAAGTATGCGGCACACGCATGATGAACGGGGTGGGGGGCTCGTGCGACTTTACCTGCAACGCCATGCTGGCCACGTTTACCTGTGGTTCAACCGCCAAGGAGGGCCGCATAAGCAGCATTGTGCCATTCTGCTCGCACGTCGACCACACTGAACACTACGTCGATGCCATCGTAACCGAATATGGCGTGGCCGACCTACGCAACAAGTCTGCCCTCGAAAAGGCCGAGGCTCTCATAGCCATTGCCCATCCCGACTACCGTCCCATTCTGCGCGAATATATGCGTCTGGCCGGTGCCTACGGCGGACACACGCACCACATCTTACCGGCGGCCTTTGCCATGCACGACACCTACCGCCGCAAGGGCGACATGCGCCTGGTTGACTGGAGCGAATACATCAAGGACTGACAACCCATTATCCGCCATGACATGAACGTCGAGGACGAATTTTTCACAGCTATCGAGAACCGCGACACTACCATAATGAATAACGAAAGGGAAATAGCTGAACAAAGGGCATATATCAACGAGCAACAAAGCCAACTCAACGAGCAACAAAGCCAACTCAACGAAAAGGACAAGATGCTGCAATCTGCCATTAAAGCCATGATGAACAATGGGTTAGATGTGGCTACCATCGCCACTTCGCTTGGCATAACAGCGGGTGAGGTTGAAGCGCTTATGGCGAAATAAACCCTTGCCAAAAGCACAAATCAGCATTTGGCGGCAAAAAAGAAGGTAACATATACCCTCCATTACAATAAAAAGTGTATTTTTGCCGCCAAAAACCACTGAGCAGTTGGGAACTTGCGCAGCACCTCACACATGCTGCACCAAGGAACGGCCCATGCTGCCCGACATTTAAGTATAACCTCAAACCCAAATAACTGACACTATGTATTGGACATTGGAATTGGCCTCAAAGCTTGAAGATGCACCCTGGCCAGCAACAAAAGACGAACTCATTGACTACGCCATGCGCTCAGGAGCACCGATGGAGGTGGTAGAAAACCTGCAGGAACTTGAAGACGAAGGCGAAATATACGAAACCATCGAGGACGTATGGCCCGACTATCCTACAAAGGAGGATTTCCTCTTCAACGAGGACGAATACTAACTCACACCCAAGCTATAACCAACATATAGCACAAAGCCTTTCGATAAGCGGTATAGAAATTCTGACTTACAGATTTCTATACCGCTTTTTTGGCACCTGACAGCCCCGCCCACAGCACATGCAAAGCCTGCTCATGAAAGAGGGATGATAAAACGCTCCGAAAAGTTGCTTCGTTCATCATAATATTGTACATTCGCACCTAACAAGTTCGAAAAAGTGTCATCTTTGACACAAATCCGAAGTTATCAGTGCAAATATGAGGATAAAGAGAGACATAATAAACAAACTCAAAGAATGGAAAGATGCTGAAAAGCGCAAGCCAATTCTTCTGAAGGGCGCCCGTCAGATAGGCAAAACATGGGCTATGGAGGAGTTTGGAAGAGAGTATTTCGACTACACGGCAAAATTTGATTTTGACCGTCAGAAAGAATTACAATCAGCCTTCACCGTATCAAAGGAGCCTGCACGCATCATAAAGGAACTTGCCCTTTACAGCCAAGTACCCCTTGTCCCGGGCAAGACACTGCTCATATTCGACGAAATACAAGAATGCGAGGAGGCGCTCAACTCACTAAAGTATTTTTTTGAAGACGCCCCCGAGTGGCATATTATTGCAGCAGGCTCGCTGTTGGGCGTTGCTGTGAAAAGGAGGAGAATGACCGTACCAGTAGGAAAAGTACAGGTCGTACGTATGTATCCTATCACATTCAAGGAATTTTTGCGGGCAAGTGACGTTCAAACATTCAATTTCATAGAACAGATAAATCAGCCAGAAAAACTGCCCCTTATCATACTTGATAAATTAAAGTCTGAATACCGCAGATATATGGTGTCTGGAGGAATGCCAGAAGCAGCTGTAAGCATGCTTGAAAATCAAGGCATGCAAGCAGTGGACGACATATTACAGGGGATATTAGACTTGTATGAGCTTGATTTTGCCAAGTATGCGGAGCCGCGCGAAATACCGCGCATACATGCCATTTGGCACTCACTGCCATCTCAACTTGCCAAGGAAAATCGAAAGTTCATCTATAAGATTATAAAGAAAGGGGCAAGAAGCCGCGACTATGAAGACGCCTTGCTCTGGCTCGAAGATGCAGGCATGATATACCGTGTAAACGCTGTATCTAAACCCGGAATGCCTTTAAGCGCCTACGAGGAACCTGACATATTCAAGGTTTATGCCAGCGACTGCGGACTACTGCGGCAGTTGGCCGGACTACCAGGAAGCATCGTTATCGACCCAACTTCTAACTACACCGAATTCAAAGGTGCAATGGCTGAAAATGCTGTACTACAAAGCCTGTTGCCCTCATACGGTTCCATACCTTACCATTGGACTTCAGAAGGAAAAGCCGAGATAGAATTTCTGTTACAGCAAGAGCACGAGGTAGTTCCTGTTGAAGTCAAGGCCGAGAATTGTGTCAGCGGCAGAAGCATTGTTGTGTACAACGAACGCTACCAGCCCAAGAACCGCATACGTTTCTCCTTTCTCAATTTACAGCAGAACTGTGGAATGCTTGCTTGTCCGTCACCTTTAGCAGAGTGGGCTATGAAATGGCTTATCAAATAAAGGCCATATAGCGCGTGACTCACAACAACCCACACAACAAACAAACTGACAGATTATTGTGATGTAGCATCATAGTGCTCTTGAAACTCAATATATCATGCTCCTCTTCAACGAGGACGAATACTAACTCACGCCCAAGCTATAACCAACATATAGCACAAAACCTTTCAATAAGCGGTATAGAAATTCTGACTTACAGATTTCTATACCGCTTTTTTTGGCATCTGACAGCATCACCACACGGTGCCACAACAGGGCAGGGTGGGGCGGGGGAGAAGCCCTGCTTGCATACACGCCAACTGCTCATGCAAAGAACGTGATGCGCTTGTAGGAGCACAGAAAAACACTTGTGAGAGGACTTAAATGCACTTGCAAGAATACATAAAACACCTGTGAGAATACATAAAACCACCTGCAAGAATACATAAAAACACTTGTGAGAGGACTTAAATGCACTTGCGCAAAAGCTGAAAAACACTTACGGGAGGTAGAAAAATCTATTCGTCCAACAGAAAAGTCTGCCTCCCGTAACAAGAAGAACGCTCTCCCGTAACAGGAAAAACGCTCCCCCGTAACAAGGAAAACGCTCTCCCGTAACAGACAAATCACTTCCACCGGACCCAAAAGGGCACCTCACGCAACACGTAAAAGCTACACCCAACACCAAAGTGTGCAAACAGCGGCACAGGCATTCGCGGTCAGGGTACAATCAGGCATATCGCTTACTACAAGCACCATAAAACGCCGAAATAATTACATTTTGCAAAATAATCGTGCAAAATACTTGCATATTATCTATTAACGTACTACCTTTGCTTTCGTTATAAATACGATACAACAATTAAGAACTCCTTACAACTACCAAAATAACACAGCTTATGAGACATCTCTACACAGCTTTTGCAGCAGCCCTTATAGCAAGTTCGGCTGCTACCGCACAAAACGCCGCCACGCGCAATGTGCGCCTTACCCCAACCAAGCAAGCCATAGCTTTGGCCAAAAAGTCCAACTTCCGTCCGGCCGTCAAGCTGGGCAGCACTGCCGCATCGGGCAAGCACTTCAACATAGCCTCCACTACCGGCACCACTGCCACAGCCCCCATCATCGATGCCCAGCCCGAAGGCAAGCTCCACGCCAACTTCTACTTTTCGGGCGAGAGCTTTGTCGACATGATGGGCTATGAAGCCCAACTGCCGTTCGACGGCATTTGGGGCAAAATAGTCGAGGCTCCCGACAACAAGACCATATACATCAACAACCCCATCGGGGCCTACTATTCTGACGCATGGATTAAGGGCGAACGCACCACTGGCGACACCATCGAGGTAAAACTGCCGCAGCAGTTTGTACACGAGGAGTACGACGGCATGAGCAACGACGCCTGGCTTTACAAACTCGTGCCCGTCAAGGTTGAACAGGACGGCGAAACCTACACCACCTTCAAGCCCGACTCTACGAGCCAGACCGTGAAATACGTGTGGCGCAACGACAGCATCGTACTTGTCAACACCACACAGGACAGCAAGCTGCTCGGCATGTGTACCGAGGCGGGCGAATGGTATGGCTATGGCGACTACATACAGCAGTACACTGTGTTCGACCAACAGCCCGTTGCACCCAAGGACGAGACAAAAGCCACCCAGATGAGCATCACCTACTACGACTCAGGACAGAGGTACGGCCGCGTAAAGAAGGCGGTGCGCGAGGGCAACGACATCTACATTGCCGGGCTCAACAAGAATATTCCCTCTGGCTGGGCCAAGGGCACCATCAGTGGCAACAAGGCCACATTCAGCGGCCACCAGTACATGGGCCTCGACACAGTGACAGCAAGCTACGCCTTTTTCGAACCCGTGTCGCACAACATGGTGTGGGACAGCGAGATTGGGGATTCAATAGAGAGCCTCACACTGGCCGATGCCATCACATTTGACTACGATGCCGACAAGGGCACACTCAGCACCGACAGCACCTTTGTGACCAACCAGGGTTACAAAATGTTCAACCAGGTGTTCACCTACGACGGCGCCACCATTGAGCCATGGACCGAAAAGGCCGCCACACCGCTTGCCGTGGACGCAAGCACCATGTCGTACATGCCCTTCAGCGAGGAGTACGGCTACGGCCTGCTGGCCTTCGCACCCAGCGAGTTCGATGCCGACGGCTACATTCTCGATGCTAACAAACTCTACTACAGCATCTACCTCGACGACGACGTTCTGACCATCGACCCCGATGAATATAAACTGTTCCCTTACGAAACCACCGAAATACCCTTCACCTACAGCGACATGCTCGACTTTGTCAATTATGCCGGCTTGTGGCAGGTTTACACCTTTGTCACGGGCATCGACCGCATCGGTGTACAAATGATTTACAAGGGTGGTGGCGAAGTGCGCAAGTCGGCCATCACCTACATAAGCGCCACCGACGAGGACCCCTCGGCTGTGAGCAATGTGGCCCAAACCGGCAAGGTGGCTGGCGTCACCTACACCGACCTCAGCGGTCGCCGTGTGAGCCGTCCTGGCAAGGGTTTGTTCATTCAGACCACACGCCTGGCCGACGGTACCATCACTACAAGCAAGCGCTTGTTCAAGTAAGCCGCACGTCTGAATTATGACACATACATATTGAGAAGTCCGGGAGCCTTATGCCGGCTCCCGGACTTCTTAAATCTCATAATGAGTGGTGCTGATGTCCTTGATTTCTAAATTCTAAGCATCACACACCGGCCCCACCTCTTAATCCCATCACACACACATGAAACTATTACACACCTGTCTTGCCGTTCTGCTCATGGTCCTTTGCACAGGCCCCGTGGCTGTGGCACAAACCACCACCATGGACTACAGTTACTACGACGGCACCACCGACCTGGCACAAACCGGCTCGGGCAAAAAGGAGACATACGACGTGGCCATACACATCAATCAGCCGGCTCTCACTGGCACCACCATCAAGGGGGTGATTATCAGCATACCACACACCACGGCTGTCAGCAACCTTAAAGTGTGGCTGTCAAAGAAACTCACGCTCCAATCCATCGACGGCAAAAAGCAGAATGTGCCCGACATCTGCACACAACCCGCCGACACCGCATTGGCTTTCAGCAGCACCTACATACCCCTCGACCAACCATACACCATCACCGAGGGTGGCGTATATGTGGGCTACACCTTCACCATCAATGCCGTTGGCACCGACCAAAATGCGGCCAATCCGCTGATTGTGTGCGAAAGCCAGAACGAGGGCGGATTTATGATACATTCTACCAAGAAGTACCTCAAATGGGTTGACCAGTCCGACGTGGCCAATTTGGCCATGAAAGTACGCATCGACGGCGTGGCAGCCAACAGCGCTTCGGTCAGCCTGCCCGCCACCATCTACACCATCACGGGGCAAACGGCCACCACCAACGTCACAGTGGCCAACTACGGCGCCAATGGCGTGCAGTCCTTCGACATCGACTACACCGTCAACGGCACACCGCTCACCCAACACTGCGACCTGCCCGCCGGACAGCAGTTGCCGGGCGAATTTGGCAAGAGCACCCAAGTGACCGTCAGCCTGCCCGCCATCGGGGCCGACGGCACTTACCCCGCCACCATCAGCATCAGCAAGGTGAACGGGCAGCCCAACTCAAGCACAGCAGCACCCACCGCCTTCGAGGTGGACGCACGCGCTTTCATACCCACACACCGTCCCGTCGTCGAGGAGTTTACAGGCACCTGGTGCGGCAACTGCCCGCGCGGCTACGTTGCCATGAAGGCCATGAAACGCCTGCACCACGACCGCTTTGTGGGACTGGCCTACCACTTCAACGACAGCATGATGGTCATGACGCAAGAGCAGTTTCCGCTTTCAGTAACCGGCTACCCCATAGCCTCGATTGAGCGTCACGGCACCACCGACCCCTATTTCGGGTCCGACTCAAAAGGCACCCACCCATTATACATTGAACGGGAGTGGCTGGCCTATGCCAACCAGTATGTGCCCGTCGACGTGGCTGTCGAAGCCAAACTCTCGGCCAACGGCAAGGAGGTGACTGCCCAAGCCGGCATCACCTCAACACGCGCCATGAGCAATGCGGGCTACAAGGTCGAATTTGTGCTCGTGGGCAACGGTTTGAGCGGCACGGGCAATGGCTGGGTGCAGGAGAACTATTATAACGATGCCACCGCCGACATATTTCCAGAGCCGGAGTTTGCCCCCTTCCTTGGCACTGCCGACAAGGTGGCTGGCCTCGACTACGACGATGTGGTGCTTGCCACTACCCGCACACTCGGCACCGACGTGGCACTGCCCAATGCCCTGGAGGCTTACAAGCCCTGCCAGGCTGCGGCCACATTTGAGCTTGACGCCATTGTGACGCCCGACAAGCTGAACCCCGTCAAGTTTAACAAGACCAAACTCGATGTGGTGGCTCTGCTCATCAATGTGGCCACCAACAAGGTGGTCAATGCCGGCATTGCGGCTGTTGACGCCACAGACTATCGCACGGCTGTGGACCAGCTTACCACCACTGGTGCCCAACCCAAGCAACCCACCATCTACTACGACCTTAGCGGCCGCCGTGCAGGCGCTGCTGCCAAGGGGGTGCTCATAACCAACACCGGACGCAAAATAGTGCGCTAAATCCTCTGCGCACCACGCCATAGCAAGCGGACTTGCTGCAACACTCTGTACAACAGAGTTTGCGGCAAGTCCGCTCTTATTTTTTGCACAAATTGCTCTAAAATATTTTGTAAGGCGGAGTTAACATTTTACCCCCCCCCAACGTGTAAACTTTACTAATTAAGCGAAATGATGCATCACATCTACGCTATTTTGCAACATCTGCCGCCTTTACAAAACGTGAAAGGTTAGTAATTTTGTAGCTAATTTTATAAGGATAACGCGCACGCAGAACAAACGCACGCAGAACACCTACAAAGGATAACACGTATGAACCTCAAACAACGCATATTGCAACGCTTGGGGGCACTGATGCTGGCCAGCATTCTCTGCCTCAACCTCAACGCACAACACGCGGCCGTCAAAACCAATCTGCTGTACGACGCCACCCTCACGCCCAACCTCGGTGTGGAGCTGGGCCTGGGGCGCAAAAGCACCATGCAAGTGCTCTACAGCCTCAACTTGTGGAAACACCCCCTGAACAACGACAATATGTGGAAACACTGGCAACTGCTCGGCGAGTACCGCTGGTGGCCCTGCTCCAAGTTTAACGGCCACTTTATTGGCGTGCACGCCATGGGCGGCGAGTTCGACATGCAGAAAGTGCGCTTCAAACTGCCCTTTTACAACTGGCCTTTCGACCTGCGCGACAAACGCTACGAGGGCTGGAACGCCGGGGGTGGCTTTACCTACGGCTATCAATGGATATTGGGCCGGCACTGGAACCTCGAGGCATCGCTCGGCGTGGGCTATCAGTACATCAGCTACAAGCGTTACCCTTGCGCCGAATGCGGCACCACCGAGGAGAGCGGCCACAAGCACTACTTCGGACCCGACAAACTGGCGCTCAGCCTGATGTACGTGTTCTAAACGCTGACGCCACCACGTGCACAGCCACATTTTGGTGTGCAGCCCCGGCCCAATGCGCCCCGCCTGCCACAACCACCTCAACCCCCTTACTATCAAACAGCAACTTATGTCAATCAAACACATCATAGCCACATCGCTCCTGGCACTCGCACCATTGGCTGCCTGTGCCCAGGGCAACAGCATGCACCAGCTTGCAGCACGCCCCATGGCCAAGCCGGCCGGCGAGTCGCTGGTGGTAACCTGGCGCATGACCATGGACAGCATGCGCATACGCTCCAACCAAACGCTGGTGTTCACCCCCGTCATTGAGGACAAGCACGGCCACACACAAACGCTGCGCTCCATCATGGTGAATGGACGCCGCCAGCACTACGTATTTCTGCGCAACGGCAACAAGCATTACCCCGACGCCATTGAGCTGCAGCGCCACAACGGCACCGCCCAATGCTACAACTACCGCGAGGCCATCGACCTCGAGCCGTGGATGAACGACGCCACCGTGCGCATTGCCACCGACACCTGCGGGTGCGGCAATCTGGTGGGCAACAGTGCCGGCACACCCGTCGACATCAATCCGCACTGGGAGCGCAAGTGTGCCCTGGCCAACGTGATGCCCGCCGTCAGTGCCGACGACCCCGTGCTCTCGCTGCAGGGCAAGGCTTACCTCGACTTTCCCGTCAACCGCACCGAACTGCACCCCGACTACCATAACAATGCGGCCGAGCTGCACAAAATAATGAGCACCATCGACACCGTGCGCCACAACCCCAACGTGAGCATCACCTCTATCAGCATTCACGGCTATGCCTCGCCCGAGGGGTCGTGGACCAACAATGCCCGTCTGGCACAGGGACGTGCTGCCACGCTCAAGGAGTATATGCGCAACCAGTACGACATACCGGCCAAAACGTATCATGTAGACTTCACCCCCGAGGACTGGGCAGGGCTCGACACCTTTATCGTGCGCAGCAACATGGCCGACAAGCAGGCTTTGCTCGACATTGTGCGTGCCGACATGGACCCCGATGCCAAAGATGCCCAGCTCAAGCAGCGCTACCCCGAGGCTTACAGCATTCTGCTCAACGCTTGCTACCCCTACCTGCGCCACTCCGACTATGAGGTGAAGTACAAAATACGCCCCATGAGCGACCGCGAGGCCGCTGCCCTCATCAGCACCGAGCCAAGGCTGCTCTCGCTCACCAAAATGTACCGCATCGCGGCCCTTTACGAACCGGGCAGCGACCAGTACAACGAGGTGATTGAAACCGCCGCCAACATTTATCCCGCCGACACCGAAGCCAACCTCAACGCTGCAAGCGTGGCACTGCGCCAGGCCGACATCACTCGCGCCAGGAGCTACCTCAAGCGTGCCGGCCAAACGCCTGCCGCCATCAATGCCCGCGGCGTGCTGGCCCTGCTTCAAGGCCATTTGGCACAGGCTCAACAACTCTTTGAGCAGGCTGCCGCCAACGGCTCCGACGAGGCCAAACGCAATTTGACGCTCATTACAGCTGCCAATTAAGCACTCTATATAAACTTTACATAAGACTTATGAAAAAGATTTATTTACCCTTAGCTCTCGCTGCCACCCTTGCATTAGGTGCTTGCAGCAGCGACAATGTAATAGACAATGGTGGGTCAAGCCCCATCGACTTGAGCAAGGGAGGCTTTGTCAAGATGAGCCTCAACCTGCCTACCGACAACAACCGCGGCAGCCGCGCCGAACTCAACGACGGTCTGGCCAACGAGTACGGCATCAAGAACGCTTACCTCGTGCTCTTTGAGGGAAAAGATGAACACAACAAAGAGAATGAAGCCACGTTCAAAGGTGCCTACGAACTCAACAGCAGTGACTTTGAGAATGTGGGCGACACCCCAAACCACGTGACGCTTACAAAGCGTATTGCCTTTGCCAACGACACGAAGCCCCAAAGCGGCAGAAAGCTTTTCGCTTTGGTTGTGCTCAACAACAATGGTTTGTTTACCGTCGATGCCACCAAACACGAACTGACTTTTGCCTCTAATGTAACACCTGGAGAGTACGCCACAATTGCAAACTTTGCCAACTTCTCTAAGGCCATTGCCAGCACAAATACCGACGGCACAACACCCTTTGCCGCTAACGTAGCTACCAAAGGCATATTCATGACCAACGCCCCGCTCAGCACCAAACCTGGCGGAAAAACTGACCCCACGGACGCCGAAGTCAAGACATTGGCCGACGTAACCAACAACATCTACACCACCGAGGCCGAAGCCAAGTCGAAGCCCGCTGCAGAGATTTATGTGGAGCGTGCCGTAGCCAAGGTGACTGTACAGGACAAGAATGACAAACTCGTGGCTAACCAGAATATAAGCTACAAGTTGTACAACTGGGCGGTGGACAACACCAACAGGAATAGCTACATCGTGCGCCAGTATGACAATAAATGGAACAAACTCTATTCCAACAAGGCTGCAGATGCCAACAAGTACCGCTTTGTGTGGGACACACCAGTGAACCCCAACGCTAATGTCAAACTTTACCGCACGGCATTTGCCCAAGACCCCGAATATGCTACCACCACCGCCAATGCTGACAAATACAACCGAATAGCCAGCAACACAAGCATGAGCACAGCGTTTGGCAACAGCACAGCGTTTGGCAACGACCACCCGCAGTATTGCAACGAGAACACCTTCCAGGTAACGGCTCAAAATCAGGACCAAACTACCCGCGTGGTGCTTGGTGTTAAATTGTCTGCACCTGGCACAACCACCTATGATGCTGACCTCTACACCATCAACGGCAACAAGGAGGTTGTTTACACCGAAGCCACTTTGGCCGAACGTCTCAAGAACATTCTGCTTAATGACCCAGCCGTGAAGACTTGGACTAAAACGCACACCACATATTCATTCGACATCACCTTCAACAACACTACAGCTGGTGTAACTACCATCGATAAGGCCACCTTTAAGGACAATACTGCTCCTGATGAGAAACTTGAAAGCTTCACCACCAACCTCAATAATGCTCTGCCCAACATCGTTCGCTACAAGGGCGGCGTGGCATACTATGCCGTGCGCATCAAGCACTTTGGCGACAGCGACACACCTTGGAATAAAGACGGACAGGACGTAAAACCCGGCGGCAACAGCCTAATATATCCGAATCCCAGCGCGGGTGCCAGCGATGGTTGGTTCCTTGGCCGCTACGGCGTAGTGCGCAACAACTGGTACGACATCAGCGTGAACAAGATTCAGACACTTGGCGATGCCACCATACCCGCATTCACTAACGACCCCGACGATGTGCTTGAGAACTATATCTCTGTAAGCATCAACGTACTCTCATGGAGCAAGCACACTCAAGATGCTGACCTCTAATTTATAACCTTACCATTGGGGGCTCACCATACAGCCCACGGCTCATGGCGAGCCCCCAATGCTTTTCTATACTCATACACCACGCCCTGCCGCTGGGCGCACTGCAAAATACAGCGGGATATTGCCTCTGCAGCCACACCATTACACAATGCGCTGCCACCAATACCGACACTACACGCCGCCAACTGTGCGGCCACAGCATACATACCATACACACCCCACACCAAATTGAGATGACACACCTACTCAGCAAAGCCCTCATCGTGCTGGCCACCGCAGCAGGTCTGGCCTCATGTGCCGACATGAAGGAAGACCTGCCCCCCTGTCCGCAAGGGCTTGACATACACTTCAAATACAACTACAACCTGCAGCGCGCCGACATGTTTACCGACCACGTGGGGGCCGTGAGCGTTTATCTGTTCGATATCAACGGCCACTATCTCGAACAGCGCACCGTGCAGAACACCGCTGCTGCACAGCCACTCAAGAGCAAGGACTTCTGCGTACACTTCGACATAGCTCCCGGCACTTACCAATATCAGGCTGTAGCCTTTCAGCGGCCCTATGCCGAATGCCAGGCCACAGCGGGCGCACGCTTCAAGGTGTCGGCACCACAGTCGGCCAGCGACAATCTGCAAACGTTGCGCATTGCCCTGCCCGCCAAGCCTGTAAGCGGGGTGGCCGACACCATGATGGTTGACAACGCTGCCCTGCCACTCGACACGCTGTGGGTGGGACAGTCGGCCCGCCCCGTCACGGTGAGCTACAACGACAAGCTTGCCACACAGGCCGACACCTGCTCATTGGTGCGCGACACAAAGCAGATTAACATCACGCTGCGCGACCTCGACAATCCGGCCGACCTCGATGTGAACGACTTTACGTTTACCATCACCGACCGCAACGCCGCGGTGGACGGCTACAACACAGTGGACGAGCGCACCACGCTCCGCTACACGCCATACGCCACGTGGAACACCACCGACCCCATCAACACTGCCTCCGCCACTACCTACCCGAACACTAACAATGCGCAGGCTCCCGGCCGCATGGCACACGCCGATTTCATGACCTCGCGCATCATTTACCACAGCGGTGCCGACGCCGCACACAACGCGCAGCTCGTCATTTACAACAAAAGGACGCAGCAAAACGTGGTGCGCATCGACCTGGCCGACTTTCTGCAACGCCTGCGCTCGTCGGCCGAACGTAACTACACGGCACAGGAGTTCCTCGACCGCGGCTACGACTACCGTCTGTCGTTCTACCTCAAGGGCGGCAGCTGGAGCTATGCAAGCATCGAAATTGGCGTCCTCTCATGGGCTGTGCGCATTCAGAACGAGGACATTTAGCCTCCCTCTACTACCCACATCATTCCACCTGACAAATGAAACTGCGATTACTGACATATCACCTTACATTGCTCTGCACCGCCTGGCTGCTCCTGTCGGCCTGCCACGACGACACTGCTGGGCCCGCCACCCCGGTGGTGGGGCCAAACACCTATGTGCGTATGCAAGTGCAAGTGGCGTCAGGACGCAAGCAGCGCGCCACTGCTGCCGAAGAGGGACTGCCACGCGAAAACAGCATCAGCCAAATCACCATCATACTCTTCAAGGGGGCTGAGGGCGGCATCAATGCGGCCAATGCCGACAAGGTGACCGTGCGAGCCTTTTGCTGGGACGTGCAGCCGCTCGGCGCCACCACCTACACCACCGGCAGCCGGTTGTTGCCTGCCAACATGGAGTATGGCACATACAACGTACTGGTGGTGGCCAATGCCAACTATGCCGCGCTCGATGGCCACACTCTGGCCGAGGTGCGCACACAAATATACAATGGCACACCCTGGGCCAACAACATCTATGCCGACCAAAGCACCGCCTGGCCCGAACGCCAATCGGACTTTGTCATGACATCGGCCGCCAACGCGCAAATAATAGTGGGCACGGGCAGCACCCATGCCGGCACGGCCAACGACGCCTTTACCACCACCAGCGGCCAGCCCATCGACCTCGATCGCCTGGCCGCCCGCATTGATTTTGTGCCCGATGCGGCCTATCTTAAGACGGCGGCCGACGGCACCATCTACTACGAATATCCCGTTACCGATGCCGACGGCTCTGCCACCAGCAGCAAGTTCCGCCTCAAGTTTGTAGAGCCCTACAACATCACGCAGCAAAGCACCTTGTTCGAGCAGAGCATGGCTGCCGACGCCACCACACAGGCGCCCACGGGCGGTGTCATCTACCTTGGCGGCGAGAGCACCGAAAGCGGCACGCCACGCTATGTGGCCGACCCGCTCACACTGCACAAGGGCAACCCGGCCACCACGGCCGACGCCTACAACGCTTTCTACGTGCCGCTGAACCGCTACAATGCCTTGCCGCAGAACGGCGCCCAGCTGCGCACCATATACCCAGTGCGGCAGGGCAACCACGCCAATCCCGACGATCCTGCCAACCCCTACTACATAGTGGCCTACACCGCCGAGAACACGCTCAGCGTGGCCTTGCAGCAAAGCAACGATGTCAGGACCTACGCCACGGGGCTGCGCTTCTTCGGCACCTACTTGCCTAACGGCGAGGAGAGCAAGGCTTACGACCGCGCCTACGACTTTGACATTCGCCACCGTTCTTCAGACACGGCGACCAACCCCAACCTGGCCCTGCCCCTGGCCTACGGCATCGTGCGCAACAACATCTACCGCGTGCGCATCACGAGCATTAGACGCACCCCCGACAACTTCAACATCACGCTGCAAATACGTGTGGTGCCATGGCAACGCTACGAACACGGCGATATTATTATGTAAAGCCAAGACTAACTTACCCGTTAACTCGTCAACTCGTCAACCCGTCAACTAACTCATAAGTAAAGCCCAATGAAACACCTGCTCAGCATACTATTATTATCCATCATACTGGCGGCCTGCAGCAGCGACCCCATAGCTGCCCCTGCTACCGACGGCACACCCATCAAGCTGTCTCTGCGCATTGCCACACAAAGCAAAGACGCTCAAAGCAAAGACACACAAAGCAAAGACGCCCAAAGCAAGGCCAGCGCCTCACCCACATTAGGCTGGAACTACGAGCAGGGCGACGAACTCATCGAGGATTGGGTGGTCATCATGGTCAACGACGCCGACCACACCATCGAACAGGTGTTCACACCCGCCACCAGCCCCAATAACGTTGAGACCGACAATGTGGCCACCAATCTGCAAACCACCGCCTCAAACAAGACATTCTACTCCTTTGCCAACATATCCCTGGCGCAACTCGAGCAGGGCACCGGGCACACATTTGCCAAGGGCGGCACCATGCCCGACATAGCCTCGGCCACCTGGCACATCGACGGCAACGACTTCGACCCCAAAGCCAAAGATGCCACCACGGGACGCGCACAAGGCATACCCATGACAGGCATTTGCCACATGAGCCTTACCAACAAGGATAACGAAACAACCAAGACACTCTACGTGGTGCGCATGCTGGCCAAACTGCAGTTCAACATTACCAACAGCACCGGCAACAAAATCACCCTCAACACCATCAGCATCGACCGCCTCAGCGCCAATCCGGCCTCCAGCGACGTGCAAAACGTCATGCTGTTCCCCTCTGCCACACCCACCGATGCCAACACGCAAGTGGTGCAACAGCCGCGCCTCAACGGCACACAGCCACAGCAGGTATACGATCTGGCGCTGAACAAGACTGTGCCCAATGACGCAAGCAGCACGCACACACTTTACGTAAACGAGTGCACCACCCCCGCCAACCCCTTTGGCCAATTCATGCTCACCGTGAGGCTCACCATGGCCGACGGCACCACCACACAGCAACGTTACAGCGTGGTGAGCAACGACAATGGCAACTGGCACTTCATTGCCCGCAACGACTGGCGCATCATACCCATCACCCTGCAAAACATCAAGCTCGACCTCATACCGCTCGACTTTCCCGCCATTGGCGTGCTGCCCTGCTCGGTCAAGGAGGCCGACGGCACATTCACCTGCACCTTCAACGCCGGCGGCGAGTTCCGCCTCACCCCCAAAGTCACACGTTTTGACAATGGTGCGGCCGTGCCCGATGCCGACTGGACATTCAGCCGCTTCAGCACCGACACCTATCCTGCCGCACCGCCGGCCGGCTTCTATGCCGCAGCCCCCTCATGGTTCGCCCGTGGCCGCTACATCACCGGCACCTTTGGCACCGCCACCGGCCAGGCCTACCACACACTTTACCTCACCCACAACGCCACGGGGCGCACCCTTGTGTGCCGTGTGCGCATCGTGCGTCCATAACAATCATTGTATAAACCATTATGACAAAGCATCTCACCATACGTCTGTCATTACTATTGTTGTTATTATTCCACACCGCCACAGTACGCTCCTGGAGCGTGACGGCCGTGGCCGATGCCAACGTGGCACATGCCTACCTCAACAATGTGGCATCTAGCTCTATAGCCGAAACTAAGACTGATGTGACGGCCATCAAACTCAGCAAGTACTATGACAGGATACTGGCCGATTTAGGACTGAAAGAGAACGCCTCTGGGCAGTCGCTCTACATACGTTGGTACATCGAAAATGCCGACGGCACCTTGGCCAACATCGACGGCAAACTCACCCCGGCCACCACCGCCAAGGGGCACATTACCGACACGCAGTGCCTTTATTGGTGCAGCACGCTCACCACCACGCCTTTTAACTCGACCAACAAAGCCGCCATTCTCGACCTCAACTACAAGAATGCCGGCACTGTGGGCCAAAAGGTGGTGGCGCTCATTGCCAAAATTGACAACACCAACCCCCTCACCACTGCCAACGGTGCCGTAACGGCCGAACCCGCCAAATTCCAGCTCAAGTACAGTTTCAGACTGGTGGACCAGACGAATGCCCGAGCCTGCTATATTACAACCGATGCCTCGCACTTAACGGCTAACCAAGTCAATTTCAACTACAAAAAGAATACGACAAGTTTTGAGTTGCCTGCCGTAAATAAGGACGACGGGCAATTCTCACGCTGGTACTTGGTAGACCGCGCCACAGGACAGATGATTGAAAACAGCCAAGACTACATGGCACCTGTCAAAGTCGATGCTTGGCCTACGGAAGGAGCATATTACAAAACGCCACAGGGCATGACTATCTACTCACGTTGGGACGCCGTCAGGTTCCCTCCCGACATGCGCATCACCCTGCCAGCAGGCAAAACGTTCAGCGACATCAAAGTGGTATGTCTCTATAGCAACAATGTCAACGGCCTGGTATTTGGTAATAGCAAGAACGTCAACGAGAAATACCCCAACTACTTTGTGGCACAAGACCCCGAGGCATGGACCTCGGTGACAGAATATACCTTTACCCATTACGACCCCGTCGATTTCAAGCACTCCTCGGGCTATGCCTACAACTATGCCCCCGAAGGACTGAAAGACGGCCGCCAACAAGTGGCGCAATGGACCTACCAATACTACGTTAAGCCCGGCGAGAAATGCAAACTCTTTGTGCCGGTTTTTAAGCATGACACAAACGGCAACGAGCAAGAGCCCAATGCCTACTGGCGCTGGTACGACAACGACACCGACAGGGGGAGTGCTTACCTGTCAACCGATGCCAACACAGGCAACATGCTTTTCAATATCAACAATAGCGATTCCGATTTCGGTCTGTTCTGCTACAAGATGGATACTGAAATGCCTAACGACAATAACGTGTCGGCAGTGTGGTTCAACACGCCTGCAGCCGATGCTGGTTGGACCGGCTCCGACATAGCCTGCGACGTAAGCCGCTATGTCGACAATCAAAGCCCCACCGACGACATCTTGTGCGAGCCTACACTGTCCATGCGCTACATCTTTAATGTGCGCCCAGCCACCGATATTGCCAACAACATCAAGAAAGCCCTCATGTCTGGCAATTCCTACGAGGACAACGGCCACATAACGCTCGGCATGTACAAGGGCTACAAGGGCAACATCACCCTGCGCATGGCCATCAGCGACCTGAGCATGTACTACTTCTACCCTTACACCAACACCGACTTTGCTGCCCCTGCACAGGAGAGCCACTTCGGCACCACGCTATGCCAGGGCAAAACGGTAACATGGACGGTCATCAAACGTATCGGCACTAAATACTACTACCACATACTGAAAGATGCCGGAGGAACCGAGGCCATGCTCCAAAAACATTATGACATCAATATCAACATAGAATCGTTCAAAGGCGAATACAGGCCCGTGAGCGACGGTCTTGGCCAGCCCTCATCAGACGTGCACACCATCAACAGCATGGCCATAGGGCAGCCCTATTATGTGTTGGCCTATGTCAACGACTACAGCGAGCACACTGCCACCACCAAGCACTCCACACCTGTGGCACGTTACACCTGCTACTTCCGTGCTGAATCGGCTCCACAAGACCTCAACAATCTTGACTACAACCGAACCGACTCCTTGCTCGAAGCCAAGTACACTAAGGTAGCCGAAATATCCTTCGACGATGAAGAGGGCATGAACTTCAACAAGCCCAAGCAAGCCTTTACGAAAGGCGATGCCTATAACAACCAATGGGACAAGCCCGTTGAATGGACTCGTTCAAACTACAGTTTCACCTACCCAGGGCTGCGCGACTACAGCTACTACCGCCACACATTCGGTGCCGGTCGATATTACATCACCCCACTACACAGCGACTATGCCATACTCAAATCGATTAACGATAACCCCGCTTCGCAAAACAATACTACGAGTGGCTATTATTGGTATACCCAAAAAACGCTCTACGATGCAACCTATTACAAGTCGGGGCATACAAAATATGGCTACTTTGCCTACGTTGACGCTTCTGACGAGGCCCGACCTGTCATCTCCGCAGACTTTGATGCCAACCTTTGCGAGGGGTCTACCGTGGTGGCCACCATTGCCGTAGCCAATGTGACTAATGTCGGTTCCAAAGATAATTCATACCCACAGCTCACTTTCAAAATATACGGCGAAGGCGTTAACCAATCAACCGGTCAAACCGAGCGCCGACTCATTCAATCCTTCGCCTCGGGCGACTTCAAATCGGTTAATGCCACTGCCGAGGCACAATGGTATCAGATATTTGCCTCCTCGATACTGGCCTCTGGCACACACCCCGAAAAGTATTCACACTTCATCATCACCATCGACAATCAAGGTGCCAGCACTCAAGGCAACGACTTTGCCATTGACGACATACGCATCTACGTTAAGAACCCGAAGATTGAGGTGCTGCAGCAAAGCGACGATGCCGACATCTGCAAAAACCGCGAGAATGGCGCCAAACTCAAACTCAGCATGGTGTACGGCCAAGTGAAGGACGCTCTCGAACTGCCCAACTATACCGACGCCACCACCGACATCACACGCCCGCTCTTTTGGCGACTGGTGCATGCCGACACGGGGCTACCGGTCAACACGGCGTATGGCGACTCTACCTACAATGCCGGCCACACACACGACTACGGCGCCATTGTGGTGCACAGCACCGACACCCTTAACCGCCGCAACCTGTACGTAGATGCCAACGAATACTACCACCTCATGCTGGCCGACCGCTTTTTCAAGCTCGACCCCCACAAGCAGTACTATGTGTCGATAGCCACGCCGCGACGCCGCATTGTCAACGGGGTGGAGGTGTACGAACCATCGTCATGGGGCACCCCCAACGCCACGTGCTCCATCTACAGCGAACCGCAGGACTATGTGCAGCAAGATGCCGTAGTGACCGACGAGAATGGCTCGGTCAGCACCATCTTCTCGGCCGAGTGTGGCGCCACCACGGTCACGGTGCAGATGAAGGGCCGCCTGTCGCTGCCCGACGGTGTAAACGGCGGACGCATTGAGGTGAGCCGCTGGCCCTTCGACTGGTTCAGCGGCTCAGCAGCCGAATTCCAAGCGGTGAGCGGCCTCAACACCGCCCTTGTCAACTTTCGTGCCGAATACCCCGATTCCACCACCCTGCAGCCCACCAAGGGCTGCTACACCAAGGCCGACTCCACGCTGTTGCACCAATATGTGCAGGGCGTGCCAAGCAACAGCATCAATGAGTATGAGCAAAAGCTCTATCTGCTGGCAAGCAACACCTTCAAGGCGCCCTTCGACCTGCCTGCCGATGGCAACCGCGTTGTCAAGATTACGCTCATTCCACTTGCCGGACAATACACCGACACGCGTACCATGCCGGTACAACACTTCACCATTTGCGGCTATCCGCTCGAAACCTCGGCCACACTCACCCACGACGGGCCTGTGCTCAACCTGGGCTTCCCCTCGGTCACCTATCCCGACGAATGGGCACACACCGCGCGCTACCTGCGCCTCGACCTCAACCAAATGGCCGCCCTCATGACTGATGGCAACTACCTGCGTGTGCCCATACACAGCTATGCCGACGCGCAACGCCCCATCAGTACCAAACTGCACAACCTGCAGTTTGTCACATACAATGCCGGCACTGCCCCGGCACAGCTCATACTGAGCGCCACCAACGACCCGCTCAACACGGCCAACATTGGCAAGAGCTTTGGCACAGTGCAAAACCCCATCATACAGCCCACCACACGCAACCTGTCGTTCAACCTGGCACCGGCCAAGGCTGCGGGCATCGAACTGCACGAGGGCTACGACTACACGCTCGAAATGCAATACTACGATGTCACACAGGACCCCGGCTCGCCCAACACCTGCAAGGGCACTACCTACATCACGCTGCAGGTCATACCCGAGTATGTGACGTGGACCAACCAACTGGCCAACAACGACAACTGGAACAACGATGCCAACTGGCGACGCGCCAGCAAGGCCGAACTGTACAGCACCACTTACAAGGATTATGGCACTGACATTCCGGGGCTGCAGCAAACTGCGGGCAGCGATGCCGGCAGCACCCCACACGCTTTCATTCCGCTGCGCACCACCAAGGTGATTGTGCCAACTGGTGGGGAGCCTCCCTTCCTTGGCACTTACTCAGTGGCAGCACGCGACTCGCTGCTCACCTACCTTGACAACGCTGTGAATGCGCCGGCCACCACCAACATAGCCTACTACATGGTGCTTAACGACAAGCCCGTCACATCGGCCACAGGCACCTATTACGACTGTGTGCGCTTCTATGCCAACACGTGCGACCAGGTGTACTTCAAGCCGCGTGCCGAACTGCGCTACCAGCAATACTTGCGGTACAACCAGGCGTGGGTGGACGTTGAGATGCAGCCGGGCGAGTGGACCATGTGGAGTTCGCCGCTCAAGTCGGTTTACGCTGGCGACTTTTATGTGCCGCAGGCCACTGGCCGCCAACTTACCGAGGCTTTCAAGCCCATCACCTACAATGACGCAGTAAACAGCCGCGCGGGCTACCCCATCTACCAGCGCAGCTGGGACAAGGCGCAGTCAATGGTCATTACCGACACCGACGACGCCTTGCGCAACGACTATGATGCCTACATCGACTACGACTCGTTCAGTGGCACCGACACCCTGGCCGTAATGCAGCAGTGGAGCAGCCGCTACAACGATGTGACGGTGCCCTATGCCCCCGGCCGCGGCGCGGCCCTGCTGAGCGAGGACAAGCCGCTCACGGGCCAACCCACCCTGGTGCGCCTGCCTAAGGCCGACACGCAGTATTACTACTACCGCGCCGACGGCACCAAGCGCCAACCGGTGCCGCTGCCTGCACGCACCGGCCAAGGCCAACTGGCCACCTCCGACCCCGCAGTGGGTGACCCGCAAAAGCTCACCGGACGCCTCGTCATCAGCATCGACGAGGCTAACGAGCACCAGGACAACGGCTACTACCTTGTGGGCAACCCTTACATGTCGTCGCTCTACATGAAGCGTTTCTTCGACCAGAACACGCAGCTCTACCCCAAATACTGGACCATGCAGAACGGACAGATGTGTGCCTTTGATGCCAGTGCCGACAATGTGGTGGCGCCCATGACGGCTTTCTTTGTCAAACCCGTGAGCGGCACCTTGCTGCAAAACATTGAGTTTCTGCCCATCATGACGGTGCCCTTCACCTCGGCCGTGACGCAGTCGGCCGAGGCCACGCTGCGCCTTACACTCACCAGCGGCAGCCACACCACCAGCGCAAGCATTGTGGCGGACAAGGGGGCCGCGGCCGACTTTAAGGAGGGTGAGGACGTTGAGGCCATGTTCGACTCTAACACCACGGGCTCTGCCCTCACGCTTTACACCATGGCGGGCCAGTTGGCGGCTGCCATCAACCATGTGCCCGACCTGTGCAATGTGCCGCTGGGCATTGTGGCCCCTGCCACCGGTGTTGCCACGCTGCGCATAGCTGGCACCGACCAGCTGCGCAAACCGCTCTACTTGTACGATGCGCACACCAAGCACTACACGCTGCTCACCGACAGCACGGCTGTAACACTCACGCCCAATGCGGTGGGCCGCTACGCGCTCACATCGCAAGCCATTGCGCCCCAGCCCGTGCAAACGGCCTTGCGCTGCTGGGCCTCACAAGGGGGTATGGTCACTGCCACCACCGCGCCCGACGATTGCTTGCGTACGGTGCTTGTGTTCGACCCCACGGGCCGCCTTGTGCGCGAGTTTCAGCCTGCTGCCGTGTCGTACAGTTTCAACTTGCCGGCCGGCCCTTACCTCATCACTGTGTGCTCTGACGCTGTGACGGAGGGCCGCACCTTCAAGGTGGCGGTGGGGCATTAGCACTAAACGATAGCACTAAACGCTTGCACTAAACGCAAGAACTAAACGCTTGCACTAAACGCAAGTACTAAACGCAAGTACTAAATGCTAACACTAAACGCAAGCACCAAACGCAAGCACTAATGGGGGCGACGCGTCTCGCGTCGGGCATTAAAGCAAAGGCTCATACACTAAACACAAAGGCTCAGCACTAATTACATGCCTGCCTGTGAACCTTTGCCTTGATGCCCGACGCGAGACGCGTCGCCCCCATTAGTGCTTGCGTTTGCTGCTTGCGTCTTCTTGCGAGGCGCCTCGTCCCCATTAGTGCACAATGCAACAACCATAAATATTTGTTTAGCGATTTTTCCTGCACCTTGCACTTTTTTTTTGCGTAACGCACTGGTAATCATTGCCTTACAGAGTGTAGGTAACAGTTATTTTTACATACACGCCTGCCTGCACAAATGCTTTTGCCTGCACACCCGTGTGCATTAGTATTTACTGTTGTGCCAGGGCGGTGCACGAATTTAGGGAGGTAGAATTTTCGGTTTCTCCGAAACATTTTTCTACCTCCCTATACTGTTATACGTGGCTACGCCCGTAAAAATCCATTATTGTTAGTGCAAGCAAGTGCAGGCACCATGCAGACAAAGTGCAGGTGCAGTGCAAGCAAATGCAAGCACAGTGCAGGTGTACCTACACTGCATAATCCGCTGATTTTCATCTTGTTTAGAGCAAAAAGTGCAAGATGCAAGCAAAATTACCAAATCAGTATTTATGGTAAAACACCTGCACATTGTGCACTAAAATTAGCCCACAGGCAAATGGGGTGGCAAACTGCACAACACGGCCTTCCACGCCCACTTAATACAACAGCCCAAACCACCACAAAGGCAGTACATTGTCGTGTCCATACTCAATGTCGTCCTTCACAACATAGGCATTCTGCAACCCTTCAATTTGGGCATTCCCCTTTTTGCGTCCGCCTATCTCAAAGCTGGCACCACCTATGCAAAAGTCTGTTTGTCTTGACGCCACCACATCAGCCACTACACGCGCCTGATTGTTGAAAAAAGTTTCACGCACATTGCCAATGTTAGCATTTTGAGGAGCAAGGGCATATATGATGTTCGTGTTGTCAAGATACACTTTATCCACCTTGCCCAACTGTCGTATGCCAACTGTGTCATCACGTAATTGCGCCACAAGTCCGGCCTCCTCAAGTAGCGTAAGGTGTTCGGCCACCACATTACGGCTTACCCCCACCATCTCGCCAATCTTGCTCATATTAGGCTTAAAGGGTACGCTCTCAGCTATGATTGACAGCAGCCGCTTCAGCTTGTACGCCACAGCATAACTCATCATCGCAAATGCGGGTATGTCTGCATCAACCGACATACTCACAATCTGCTTGAGTTTCTCTATATATCCCGACTCCGACGCAAACGGGTAATATCCATTGTGCAAATATTCAGCAAAATAGGCCAAGGGGTGTTCTATCGCACCAACTTCAGCATTTTGCTGCAATATCTGCTCCAGTGAGTGTACTGGCACGACTATGCCATGTGCGTATTCAAGATATTCTCTGAACGACAGTCCTTGCATGTGGTACATTACTGCACGGCGGCTCAAGTCCGACACGCCCTTTCTGATGTCGAGCACCGACGAACCGGTGAATACCACGCACAAGTCCGGGTAGTAGTCGTATATCAACTTCAGTTCCTTCGACCAATCTGGATAGCGGTGTATCTCGTCTGCAAACAAATATTTGTAGCCAAGTTTCGACAGTTGTCCGGCAAAGTCGACAAGGCGGTGTGTAGTAAAATAGAAGTCCTCCATGTTCACATACAACACCTTCTCCCCCTGCAATTGTTGCTTTATGCGCTGCAGAACAAGGGTCGTTTTGCCTATACCTCGAGGGCCGGTCAAACCTATCATGCGGTTGCTCCAGTCTATCTTGTTGTACATATAGCGGCGAAATTGTACCGGCGTGCGCGCCACTATGCTGTTATGTCGTTGAATTAGCTGCTCCATATCTCAAGTCATTTTATGCAAATGTACTAAAATTGCACTGACTCGGTGCAAATTCGGCCGCAAATTGCACTGAGTTAGTGCAATTATTGGCAAAAATTGCACTAAGTTAGTGCAAATTGCGCTCGGTTTGCAGTACAAATAGATAAAGTACGCGGCACCTCGGCAATGAAAAGGAAAAAAATTGCATCGTTTTTCCTTTTATTACTGTCTGGTGAAACCATTCTGACATTATGCTCACGGATCGCACCGATTGCACGGATTTCTCGCTCGCACAACGTGCTTTAGCACCACGGAGATGACGGATTTGACGGATTTTGTGAGCATTGCATGCTCACTTCGCCATTAGCTCGTTGCTGCGATCAGGTCCCTTACTACATAATCTGTGCTAACATATTTCGCCACGGGTATGTTACGGGCAAATAGCGAAGTGAGCATGCAATGCTCACAAAATCCGTCATCTCCGTGGGTGCTAAAGCACGTTGCATGAGTGAAAGAATCCGTGCAATCGGTGCAATCCGTGAGCATAATATCAGAATGGTGTTACCGGATAGCGGTGATAATATTATGTAAATATTCAGTCAAACAGACATAATTGCACTGACTCGGTGCAATTTCGGCCGAAAATTGCACTAAGTTAGTGCAAATTGCGCTCGGTTTGCAGTACCATTTGATAAGCTACGCGGCACCTCGGCAATGAAAAGGAATTCAATTTTCGGATTTAGCAAGGGCGGGCTGAAAGCCCAATGGAGCACATAGCCCAGGGCA
>ENA-OPCZ01000306-OPCZ01000306.1-human-gut-metagenome-genome-assembly--contig:-NODE-306-length-32218-cov-9.132761_pt1 | contig 32218 bp, 27 predicted proteins | sample MGYA00241566_ERZ501483 | MGnify/ENA primary metagenome ERZ501483 (study PRJEB25962, sample SAMEA1965191) | human gut metagenome | biome: human gut; feature: human-associated habitat; material: faeces... | reverse complement strand
ACACGAAAATAGGAGATAAACACCTATGATTAGTGTTTACCTCCTACTCGATTATAGACTTCGATGAGCATCGAAACTTAGTTCGTTTGGCGATGAAGTAAGCTTCATGAGGAATTGAAGCCCACTTCGTTTTTTCGGGGGTATTTGTTGTCCTTGGCAGGATTGCTTAAATTAGTTTTGCGCATCGGTAAGTTTGCGGGCGGAGCGTAAATCATTTAGCCTATACAACCATAAGAAATTGCAACAAAGCCTTGAAGACATTCTTTTCTTTGCCCTTGAATGCTTTAAGAATCTTTGCTTCTACAATAAACTGCTTCATTCGATTACGGTATGACTCATGCGAAAGAAGAATCCATAATTCTTGATCAATGCATGCATACTTTGTGTTTCTTTTTATCCATGCAGCAGAAGGGGCATTGACTTCAATTTCTGCATTTGTCCATACTAGGTGCCAAAACTTGTCTGTTTTCATGTAATAATATGGATAACTCAAAGGCGTAAGCTTCTCTTGATGCGCTTCTATAAAATACTTTCCGAAAATAGTTTTGTATGTATCATCCAACTCCACGTATGAAAAGCTGTTGACGGATTTCCCATCCTCAATAAGTTTGATGATTGATAAAATGAGAGCCGGCTTTGCTATTATGCGAGAAAGATTCTTACTGTTGTAGCCTTGTCTCATTTTTGAGATTAGGTTACTATAGTAATTGAAGGCTCTATCATAGTCGAAAAATCTGAGATAAGTAGTCATAATTTTGTCTTATTTAAAGATTTTGCTTGTTTTTCTGCAAATTTACGAAAATATTCCCATAAAAAAGCATTACTTTCAGAATAATTTGTTATTTTTGCAATTGCATTCACTTGCAGAAAGCCCGAATGGGCAAGCGGGTGGGTGTTACTTTTATGGAAAAGAGCGTTTGCTTACGCTCATCTGCGACTACTCGTAAACTTCGCAACTTTACTGACAGATCGTAGATGTGGCAATGGGTGAATGCTCACGGTAGGTGTATTTGTCCTACTGCGAATTGACGTATATGTACCATTGCTTGTGCTTTGGTATGTTATGTGACATATGTTCGTATGTAGATGATTATACCATAGCGTGGGCTTTCTGCATTGTCCGTCTCATCTGTTAAGGGCAATGCGAAGGCCTACGAGTAGGGGGATGGGCAAGAGGAATCCCCACGCTTTCTTTTTGTATGAGTATAATATAACTGATGTAAAACAAGCTGATATTGGGGTTCTATCACATTGAAAAGATAGATGTACAATAAATATACACTCTCTGGGCATGAATCGTTCCCTTGTAAAACCTTATGGCTAACTAAAGGATATAACTTTATGATGAATGGAGGAAACTTCAATGCTTCTGATGCGGTCATCGCTTTAGGAGTAGGTAAGAATATGGTTTCATCCATTCGATATTGGCTGAAGGTTTTTGGCTTATCAGAACAAGATAAGTCAACGGATATCGCGAATTATTTGTTTGATGAGGATAAGGGTGTAGATAAGTATATAGAGAGCTTGGGTACCTTGTGGTTGTTGCATTATCTTTTAGTTAGCCAAAAAGAGGCTACTTTGTATCATATAGCTTTTGTTCAATTCCAAAAGGAACGTAAGTCTTTTGACAGGGAACAATTGGTAAATTTTGTCAAAAGACTCATGGTTGAAGACAATAAGGGTAAAGTGTTTAATGAAAATACCACAAAGAAAGATGTGGGCGTTTTGTTGCAGAACTATGCTCAGCCCTATAAGGCAAAATCCTTTGAGGATTATTCTTCTCTATTGATTGATTTGGACTTGATAAGAGTGGAAGACAATGGAAAATCTTATGCCTTTAATATCGAAGGAAAGAGAAAAGTTCCGTTGGAGATTTTCTTGTATGCCGTATTATGTGAAAAGGGTAGGGACAAATCTGTGTCGTATGATACTTTGCAAGAGATAGGCTTGATGTTTTGTATGGCTGATGCGGAAGTCATTGATATGGCGCAGAACATTGGCGAGTCTTATTCTGCTTATGTTCAATATAGTGACAATGCAGGAATCCGTCAGTTGTTGTTTAAGGAAGGAAGTTCCTTGACTAGTATGGATGTTTTAGAAAAATATTACAAAAATGCAGCAGTTTAGTTTATCAGCAAACATAGAAGAAGGTTTCTCTAAGGAAACGCAATATATTGTTACCCCAAATGCCAGGCAGGTGGCTGAGGAAATTGTGAATGGGTTCAAGGCTGGAATTCATTCATATACGATTATTGGCTCTTATGGTACAGGAAAGTCTAGTTTTCTTTTGGCTTTGGAAAGGGATTTGAAGGAAAACAAAGACTATGAATTGTTGAATCCTTCCATGCTTTCTGCTAAGAAAAAGTTTGAAGTGCTGAAAATAGTTGGAGATTATAAGGAACTTTCTGTATTGTTGAGCCAAAAGCTATCTGTGGAAGGAACTGCTGGCGGTATTCTTGATGAACTTCGAAATAAGTATAATAAACTCAGAAACCAAGGTAAATTCTTGGTTATATTTATAGATGAGTTTGGTAAGGTGTTGGAACATGCTGCCAAGAACAACCCAGAACGTGAACTCTATTTTATGCAGAAGTTGGCTGAGTTTGTGAATGTTCCAACAAGAAATATCTTGCTTCTAACAACTCTTCATCAGAACTTCAATGCCTATTCACGTAAACTGAATGAGGTTCAAAAAGAAGAATGGACAAAGGTGAAAGGAAGATTCCAGGAATTGGTTTTTGTTGAGCCAGTTGAGCAACTACTATACTTGGCTGCAACTCAAAAAGAAATAAATAAAATTGCAGATAGTAATTATGAGGCTATTGAGTCTTTGTCAATATTAGCAAAGAAGACAAAATTTGTATCTCAAGGTTTTTCAGATGAAACCGCTCAGGCATTGGCTCCTTTGGAACCATTTGCGGCATACGTTATAACCCAAGCCATTCAGAGATATGGTCAGAATGAACGTTCTTTGTTCTCTTTCTTGAATGCAAGGGGGCGTAATTCCCTTTCTGAATATCAAGGTGAAGTATATCAACTACAATGTTGCTATGACTACATCTATTATAATTTTTATTCTTACCTGAAAGAAGCAAATGCAGACTCTATGCAGTGGAGTTCTATGCAGGTTGCTATCGAGAGAGTTGAGGGGCAACTTTGGGAGACAAAGCAGGACTTGGTGGATGCCATTAAGATGGTAAAGGCTATCGGTTTGCTGAACCTGTTTGGCAATTCTACGTTCCGTATGAATCGTGAGGAGACCGCTCTGTATGCCAAGGTAGCTTTGGGGATTGAACATGCTATTGGCTTGCTTAACAAACTGGAGCAATATAAGATTATTCGATATGCTAGTTATAAGTTCCGGTATATTCTGTTTGATGGAACAGACATCAATATTGAGGATGAGGTACGAAAGGCTGGTTTAGTGGTTAGTCGTCCGCTCAATTACGTGGATGAGATTCGCAACTATTGTTTCAGGAAAGTGGCACCTGTAAAGGCTTGCTATTTCCAGAAAGGTACACCTCGCTACTTTGAATATGAAGTGCTTGGGGAAGGTGTGGACAAAACGCCAGTTGGAGATACAGATGGATACATCCAATTGATATTTTCATCATCCAAGAAAGTCTTGGAAGAAACATGTAAACTCAGTGAAAAATGTGAAAATGCCATCATCTTTGTTTGTTTCAAAAATACTGATGATTTGGTATCGCATCTATATCAGATAGAGAAGTACAAGTATGTCTTGAGTAAGGTCTTGATAGATAAGTCTGACAAAGTGGCAATCAATGAGATTAATAATCTGATAGATTATGAGAAAGTTGTTCTTAATAAGTCTATCAGTGAGAGTCTGTTTGCCTACAATGGTGATGTAACTTGGCTATTTAAGGGAGAAGAACACCAAGTTCGTTCTTTGAGAGAGTTCAATCAGCTGCTGTCTATAGTATGTGATGATATTTATTCGCAGACTCCAATCATGAACAATGAGTTGTTCAACAAGCATAAGTTAAGCAGTTCGATTTCCAGTGCAAAAGGCAAGTTTTTGACGGCTTTGTTGAATCAGAGCAGTGAGGTGGACTTTGGCTTCCCTACGGATAAGTTTCCACCAGAGAAGACCATCTATTATTCTTTGTTGAAGAATACGGGGCTTCATGTGAATGGGGAGTTTGTTGGGACTCCTACAAATGAGGGAATTATGCCATTGTGGAATGCCTGTGAAGAGTTTTTGGCATCTACAACCTATAAGGCTCGCAAGATTTCGGAGTTAATCAAAAAACTGTCTTACAAGCCATATAAGCTGAAACAAGGCTTCTTGGACTTTTGGATTCCAACGTATCTCTATATCAAAAAACAAGATTATTCACTGTATGGTGCTAATGGTGCGTATATCCCAAACATCAATATGGAATTTTTCGAGCTGTTGCAGAAACATCCAGGAGAATATCTTGTCAAGGCATTTGATGTGACTGGTGTTAAGGTCGAAATCTTCAATCAGTATCGAAAGTTCTTAAATGTAGGAGAGATAGGAAGCATCAAGAGTGATGATTTCATAGAAACCATCAAGCCTTTCTTTTTCTTCTATAATAAGCGACTCAATTATTATGCTAAGCATACACATAAGTTCAATCATGAGCAGACTGTAAGATTCCGTGATACATTGGCCAAGGCTAAGGATCCAGAGAAGACTTTCTTTGAGGATTTGCCAGAAGCTTTGGGATATGACAAGGAAGCTTTGCAAGATTCCAAGAAGGTGCAGGAGTTTTGTTATGTCATCAATCGAGCCGTAAAGGAACTACGCTCTTGTTATTCCGACATGATAGATAGAGTAGAAAGCAAGTTGCTTGAAACTCTTGGTATCGAAACTTACGATTATGCAGAATATGTTGTAGAAATCAGAAAACGTCTTGCTTATGTCAAAGAATATCTTTTGACGGATAGGCTCAAAGAGTTTTATCACCATGTGATGACTGAGTTTGATAATCGTACAGAGTGGTATCAATCCATTTGTTATACGGCTTTGGAGCAACCTTTGGAACGTTTGCGTGATGATCAAGAGGAAAAACTCATTGATAGCTTGACAACTCTGTTCCAAGAGTGTGAAAAATATTCTGACATATCCAAGATGGCTGAGGACGAAAAGGATGAGGTCTATTCTTTGGATTTGGTTTCTACAAAAGGAAATAATATTCATGCTCAGACTTTTAGATTGCCAGAAAGCGACAAGGTTAAGTCGGAAGAGTTAGAGAACCATATCGAACAACTTCTTACAGGAATGGATAATGACAACATTTCGGTATGTACGTTGTTGAAGATCTTGAATAAGAAATTAGGAAAATGAAAGTAAGACATATATTAGGAATATCGGGTGGAAAGGACAGTGCGGCTTTAGCCATTTATCTGAAGCAGAAATACCCTAATCTGAAAATAGAGTATTATAATTCAGATACTGGCTGCGAACTGGCTGAGACAGAATTGCTGATAGATAGACTGAGTGCTTATCTCGGAAATATCAAGCGTCTTAGGGCAGCAGAGGATAGTCCAGAGCCAACGCCTTTTGAGCATTTTTTGAAGGCGACAGGTGGCTTTTTGCCCTCGCCTCAGGCTCGTTGGTGTACGAAGAAAATGAAGCTGGACGAGTTTGAAAGATATGTTGGTGATGATTATGCTGTTTCTTATGTTGGTATTCGTGGTGACGAAGACCGAGATGGCTATGTGTCTTCTAAACCAAACATCCAGTCTGTATTCCCTTTCAGAAGAAACATTTGGAGTGTGGATGTTATCAATAAGTTCTTGCATAAGGAAAACCAAGAGCAGATCATTGACATTTATGATAAGTTATGTCCAGAAGGAATGATGAAGGAAGACTTGATGGAGGTTTTGAAGAAGCCTATCACTAAGCAATTCTATTATTCTAAGAAGTTGAATGCTTTGTTGGATATTGATGTCAAGATGTTCAACCATGCTGTGTTTGAATACTTGAAGACAACGGATTATCCAATAGGTCATTTGGATTCTTTTCCATTGATAGACAATGATGAGGTTTTGGTTAAAGACGATATCTTCCGATTGCTTCGTGAGAGTGGAGTGGGAGTCCCCAAGTATTACGAGGAAATCCCATTTGAAATAGATGGCAAGATTGGTACATATTGCAGAAGCCGAAGTGGATGCTATTTCTGTTTCTTCCAACAGAAGATAGAATGGATATGGCTCTACGAGCAACATCCTGATCTTTACAAGAAGGCTATGTCGTTTGAAAAGGATGGTTATACTTGGATTCAGAATGAAAGCTTGGCTGACTTGATTAAGCCAGAGCGAATTCGCCAAGTAAAACTTGATATCATTAAAAGACAAGAGGCAAACAAAAGTAAGAATAAGGGAACAAGCTTAGCCGAACTATTTGGTGATGAATATGTTTGTGCCAATTGCTTTATCTAAAAATATCTAAAGGATAGGAGATAAGCCTATGTTGAAAGATGTAGTTTGGGCAAGTGATGGAACCTATAGACCTGGCGAGAAATTTTCGCCAGAAAGGTTCTTTAATGACGGATTGAAGAATAGTTGCAGTTTTGATTTACAACTGGGTTATTTCAGTTCTGCCACCATCAGTGTGTTGGCAGAAGGCTTTGCTACGTTTATTTCAAAAGGGGGCAATATGCGCCTTGTCATCAATCAAATTGTTTCAGAGGAGGATAAGGAGGCGATAACAGAGGGTATGATGGGGAATGTCATAGACTGTATGGATTTGTCTGATTTCACTGAATTGCGCAAAATATTTGATGAGTACCAAGAGCAGTTTTTTAAGTGCTTGTCTTATTTGATAGTAAAAGACAGAATAGATATTCGTATCATAAAACCCAAGGGTAAAAAAGGCATAGCACATACTAAATCAGGACAATTCCGTGACGGAGAAACTGTGACATCATTTACAGGGTCTGCCAACTTTACAATTAGTGGTTTGTTCAACAATATTGAAGAAATAAAGATAGACCGAAGTGATTCTCCTGATATAATGACACAAAACCGTATCGTTTCTCAGAAGGAAGCTTTTGATGCGATAATGAATGGGGAACGTAGAGATATAGAATATTTGTCTGCTAAAGAGTTGGAGGCTGCCGTGGCTTCTTGCTATCATGATACAAGCATTGATGAACTGCTTGATGTAGAACAACAACTTGATAGAATTCGCTTGCAACGCAAAGCGAATAAGGCTATTTTGGAAGGAGTCAAGGGGGTGTCTGAAGATATTCACTTTGAAACTGTAGAGCCACATTTCCCTTATCCTTCTGGTCCTCGTGAGTATCAACAACAGGCTTTTGAAAACTGGAAGAACAATGGACAGAAAGGCTTGTTTGCTATGGCAACAGGTACCGGTAAGACCATCACGTCCTTGAATTGTTTGTTGGAGATATACAAGCGTAAGGGATATTATAAGGCTATTATTTTGGTGCCAACGCAAACATTAGTAGAACAATGGTATGAAGAGTGCAGAAAATTTGATTTCGATAACGTTTACTTGGTATATTCAAAGAATCCTCAATGGAAGAATGAAATAGACTTTTTGCATTTGAAAGAAGAGTTTAATCGCTCTAACAACGTGGTGTCGTTTGTCATCATTTCAACTTACTCTTCATTTGTGAGAAGTAATGTTTTTGAAAGTCTTAATTCTTTTTCTAAAAGCCAAACTTTATTGATTGCTGATGAGGCTCATAACATGGGGGCAAAGAGGGTCTTGGATAGAATGGATAGTATAACCTACTTGCGAAGAATAGGCTTGTCTGCCACTCCATCTAGGCAATTTGATGATTTAGGAAATCAAAAAGTATTTGAATTCTTTGGGAGCTTAGATAGATATACATTTGAGTTTTCAATGAGAGAGGCTATTGACAAAGACTTTTTGTGTCGTTATTATTACTATCCCCATATTGTGAGGTTGAATGATGCAGAGATGGCTGAATATTTGAAGATTTCTAGGCAACTTTCTAAATTTTATAATTTCGACAAAGAAGCATTCTCGCAAAGTAATGATGTTCTCATGGCTTTATTATTAAAACGTAAACGTATAATCCATAAAGCAAAACAGAAAGAACAAATTTTCAAATCGATTCTAGAAGAAAGATTTCATGAAAAAGGAAATTTAAAATACACATTAGTTTATGTTCCGGAAGGGAATAAACCTGATTTAACAGCGGATGAATTTGATATTTTGGACAATCTTGAAACAGATGAAGATTCAGCTCATTTAATAGATTTATATACTCAAATAGTTTGTAGCATTAGCAAGACAACAACGGTGAGAGAATTCACTTCTAGTTCTAAAGATCGAGCCAAAATTTTAGAGGACTTTGCTAGTGGCAAATTAGAGGTGCTTACTTCTATGAAGTGTTTGGATGAGGGAGTTGATGTTCCTCGTAGTGAAATGGCAATATTTTGTGCAAGTACTGGTAATCCGCGTCAGTTTGTTCAAAGAAGAGGACGAATTTTACGTAAACATAAAGATAAACATAGGGCTATTATCCATGATATGATAGTCGCTCCTTGGATTAGTTCTGCAGAAGATAGTTATAAAATGGAGCGTAACTTGTTGGAGGCAGAATTGAAAAGAGTTCGAGATTTCGCTTCTCTGTCTGAGAATGCAGATTACACGTATAGAGAATTGGAAGATATTACATCATATTATAACTTAACAATATTATAAATATGGCATATACAACTAACAATGACAAAATGTTGGAAGCTGTATTGACCGATTCTGATTTGATGAAATTCGGAAAATACAGTCCAGCAGAAATCTGCTCGATTTATCAAGCAGTTTCATCTGATAACGTAGTTGTCAGTGCTGTTGCGCAGATTATTCAAAGAACGTCTGATGGGGCAACAGAAAAAGAGATATATAAGGAAGTTACAGAATTTTTAAAGAAGAACGTATGATCATAAAGGATATTATAATCAAGAACTTCCGAAGCTATTATGGTGAGAACAAGTTTGAATTCTCAGATGGATTGACACTTGTTATTGGTGATAATGGTGATGGAAAAACTACGTTTTTCGAAGCATTACAATGGTTGTTTGCGACTATGGTGGAAGACAATAGCATTGATAATGCCTCGGAAATGCGTAAATCTAAACTGGAAATTGGTGAAAGTGATGAGGTGTATGTTGCTATGACTTTCGACCATGATGGTGAGAAAAGTATCGAAAAGTTTTTCTCTTTTGAGAGAACGGCAAAGGCTGCCTTCACAACGAGTAAAATTACTTTTAGAGGTTACGAGAATACAAGCTCTGGACGTGATGTCGTCAATGGCAAAGATCTGATGAATAGATGTTTTGATGCATTCATACAGAGATTTAGTATGTTTAAGGGTGAGTCAACTCTTAATGTTTTCCAAAACACCACAGCCTTAAAGGAGTTGGTTGATAAATTCTCCGATGTGCGTAAGTTTGACGATTTGGTAGAGTTGTCGGCTACTTTTGAGGAAAAGTCTAATGCTGCTTATTTGAAAGAATGTAAATCTGATAAAAAGATTTCTAATGAAGCTAAGACTTTAGAAAGCCAATTACGTCATATTGGTGAAGAAATATTCAACAAGAAAAAGGAGATTAAAGAAAAGCAAGATTCTATATCTCTTTATTCTACGAAGTTGGATGAAATGGCTAATAAGCAAGAGACAACTGAGAAGTACAATGAAATAAGCGAGCGTATTAAGAATTTAAATGACAAGGCAATAAAAATACGTGCAAGTTTGTCTATGGTTGATAAGAATACTGCACTCTTGGACAAGCAATGGATTCTTTGTGCTTTTCCCTCTATATTGTCTGAGTTTAAAAAGAAAAGCCAACTGTTGAGTAAAGAGAAACGAACACAAGAAAAGTCATTCTTGGAGAAACAGGCTAAAGAAGCTGGTAAGTTGGAAACCTTGAATGAGGTTCGTGGAATGTTGGCTAATGGAGTGACAGAATTGCCATGGTATTTGCCAAATCAGGAAACAATGGAAGAGATGATTAATGACCATGTATGTAAGGTTTGTGGTACTCGTGCTCCAGAAGGTTCTGATGCTTATAATTTTATGGTCAAAAAGTTGGATGAGTACAAAAAACATGTGGATGAAAAGTTGAAGCTGGAAGCTGCAAAAGCGAAGATTGAACAGAAGCAACTCTTTACATCTGAATATGTTGAGGAAATTCACAATCTTGGCATACGTCTTGGGGGTAGTACAGAAGAGGAAGTTGTGCAGATTGCAACTGATATAGAAGATCGTCTATTTATGGAGGCAAGATTACAAGATGAATTGAAAGATGTGATGTCAAAAATCCAAGATGCAGAAGATGACAAGGCTCGTCTGCTTATCCAAGCAGGTAATGTGTCTGAGGAACTCTTGCAGAAGAACTTCAATGATGTCAAGGGCATGTTTGAGCAAAAAGGTCGTGCTGAGCAACGATTGGTAAATCTGCAGAGAGACTTGGAAGACTTTCAGAAGCAAGAATCTGAAATGAGAAAGAAGTTTGATGAACTGAATCCGCAAAATAGTCTTGTAAAAGTTTATCGTGATGTGCATAGAGTGTTCGATGAGATTGCAAAGGCATTCAAGAACGCCAAGAAAGAAAACTTGCGTCGTTTCCTTGCAGCTTTGGAAGAGTGTGCTAATGGGTATCTGACAAAGTTAAGTGCACAAGATTTCCATGGCGAAATCCATCTACGCCAGACGATAGAGGATTCTACTGAAATAAGACTTTTCAGTTCGAATGGAACGGAAATAAAGAATCCATCTGGTTCGCAAGAAACAGTAATGTATATGTCTGTTCTTTTTGCAATCTCTGATTTCACAGATCAAAAGAGAGATGAGAATTACCCTCTTATCTTTGATGCGGCAACATCGTCTTTTGGTGATTCTAAGGAAGAAGGCTTTTATAATGTAATAGACAAGCTGAATAAGCAATGCATTATCGTTACAAAAGACTTTATTACAAAAGGACAGCTAAGATTGGGAGAAATTGATAAACTTACTTGTGCAGTCTATCGTATTAAAAAGGCTGATAATTTCGATAGTAAGAATATGGCTACAATTAGAACTTTGGTAGAAAAAGTAAAATAATATGGAAAGTTTGTTTGATATATGGAGTAGAAGAGATCCTGAGTGGGAAACTCGCTACCAAACATCAATTATGGATGTCTTTTGTGATTATGGAAGAGGACGTAATTCTCTTCAATCAGCTCGTAGCAAGCCTTTTGGAGCAGGCTATGAAATATATATCATAGCATTCTTCATTGGTCTGTATTTTAACCAAACAAAGCCTTTGGTTGATGATAAGGCTAAGAGAAAGAAGTTTGGTTGGCCTATCCAAAAATGGGGAAATATCGAATTCCGTTTAGGTAGATGCTCTTATGAGAAGATTCAGAAATTTATATTTGCAGCATTGATTGCTCGTACAGATGTTGATTTGCTCGCACTTGATAAAGAGGAAGTGACCTCACGAAAGATAGTAGATCAACTTGTGGAGAAAATGGAACAATATGCAAATTTTGGATTCTCCTATATGGCAGAGAAAATGGAAGACGATCCTAATTATTTCTTTAAGGAGACAGCCTTCTTGCGTTTGTTCTTATCTTTTTTGAAAAAAGATGAAGATGAGAATAATGATGAAGTAGAAGAACTTTAGATTTTGTTGATTATGAGTACAAAAGCAAAATTTATCTTAACCTATTTAAGTGGTGTTGTTACTGGCATCATCTTCGTGTTTGTCTTGGGAGTGATTGTCAACGCTTCGCAAGGAAAAGGAAGTGTGCAGCGTGATGTCGTGTTGTTTGAAAAGCCTCAGCAGATGATAGGGGCTAGTGAGATTGAGGTGTTTCAAGTGTTGCCTGATGGCAGTGCGTTGGCAACGGTTCAATATTCTGATAATGGGAATAATGATAATGTGGGCATGGTCGTAATGCTTCTTGCCAAGGATGGGGTTTCATACTTTGATTCTCAAAGCATTAAGATTCCAAGTGGAAAGTGCATGAAGCAAATCGGTACCTATAAATATATGAGTCGTCAGGAAATGGAAAAGACCGTTCCTGTTGTGGAAATCTTCGACAAATAAAAAATAAGCAAGGGAAGGGGGCGATATGTGCCCACGTTCTCTTGCTTGTTTTTTATGTTCTTGCCTTGAAATTATGACAAGGCTTAATTCTTCAAACGTTTGATTTGCTCTTGGGTCAAGCCGGTGGCTTGCATAATTTGTATGATAGGCAAGTGCATTGAAAGAAGATTCTTGGCAACATCTAACATGCCTTCCGCTCTTCCTTCTGCTCTTCCTTTCTTGATGCCATCTTGCATGCCATCATCATAGCCCGTGCTGATGACGCTGCGCTGATACGCCTCATTCATCTTATGGCGCTGATAGACCAGCAACTCCTCCCTCGACAACTTGCGCACATCGAGGCATTCCTTTGCATCTGCCAAGCCTGGGGCAGTATCGCTGTCCTCTATCTCGCCCGTCTTCAAGAAACGAATCCACTCATCGAGATGCGTCTTCGCCACCTTGTCGAAGTTGTTGACGCACAGGAGGTAATACTCTGGGAAGATGTCGCCTGCCTCACGCTGTGACTTCTCGTCCTTCTCGAAGGTGTCGCCGAAGAACACCTCGCTCTGTCGGTTGGAGAGTTTCAGGATGTCGTGAGGGTCGTGCAAACCTTGGAACACGGTCTTGCCATGATACACATAGTCTTTCGCTTGACCAAGGGTGAAATACACGATGTTGATGGAATACACCTTGCGCACCTTCTCGTAGTCTTCGCCTAGGTTGATGTAGTCGGTGATGGCCTTTGATACGCCGTAGAGGATGCGGTGGAAGTAAGCCAACTCACGGTTGTTTTGAATCTCGAAGATGGTAAGCTCGCCCTTCTCGCTCTCGGCGAGGATATCCACACGATTGAACTTGTCGTTTTCGTCTTCTTGATTGGATTCGCTCTCCAGGAAGCGCACGATGGTGAACTTCTCGTTCAAGAGAGAAGTCATCAAACCTTCGAGCACGGCATGGTTTGCCTTGTCGCGCAACAGGCGTTTCATCGCCCAATCAAAGCTAATTAAATTTGTCATTTTCGCTTGATTTTTAATGTTAAACTTATGTGATGGATTTCTTATCCGTAATGGATATTTAAATCCTTTTCATTCATGAATTTGCAAATCTGCTGCAAAGATACGCTTTATTTTGCACTTTTGCAAGGAAAAGGGAAATAATTTTCATTTGAGGTCACAAATAGTGAACACAAGAGCCTTGTCATTTGTCATTGGTAAGTAAAAAATAAGCAAGGGTGAAAGTTTTTTCATTTTTTTGTTGGAAAAACAGATAAATGTTGTATCTTTGCAGCAGACTCGTAAGGGCATCTGATTCAAAAGATACAAGTTATGAAAGATATGTTGACATTGAGCAAGGAGAGATTCTCCGCTCGCAAGTTTACGGCTGAAGCCGTGAGTGACGAGGATTTGAAGTATGTGTTGGAGTGCGTGCGCATGGCTCCTTCGGCTTGCAACAAGCAACCATGGAAGTGGCTGGTGGTGAAGTCGGATGAGGCGAAGGGAAAGCTCCAGGAGTGCTATGACAGAGAGTGGTTTAAGACCGCTCCGATGTATATCGTGGGAATGCGCAACAAGCAGGAGAACTGGGTGCGCAAGGAGGACAACAAATCTCACGGCGACATCGATGTTGCCATTGCCACTGAGCACCTTTGCCTGAGTGCAGCGGAGCGTGGCTTGGGTACTTGCTGGGTTTGCAATTACGACCCTCAGAAGATGCATGAGTATTTTGAGCAAGGGGAGAGAGCTGACTTCGAGGCGGTCGTTATCGTTCCTATCGGTCATATCGCCGAGGATTGTCCTCATGCTGAGAAGAAACGAAAGGAATTGAATGAGATAGTCGAGGAGATTTAATTTTCTCGCCATGTAGATATAAAAAGCCCCGATGATGTTTCTTTATATCATCGAGGCTTTTTTAGTGTTTTCTTTAGATTTGTTCAGAAGAGCAAAGGTCCATTTCCCTTTCCGATATGGGCGTTTGCTCCTTTTTGTATTCCTTCAGCCAAGAGCTGTTTGGCTAGGAAAATGGCGGTGACGAGGTCGTTGCCTTTCACCAGATAGGAGGCGATGGCGGAAGAAAGGGTGCAGCCTGTGCCGTGGAGGTTGTGGGTGGCAATCTTCTTTGTCGGGAAACGGTGAGACTTGCCAGTGGTCGTATAGAGTACATCGGCGAGGTCTTCGCCTTCTGCGTGACCGCCTTTCACGAGGAAACTTGTGCCATATATCTGCGGAAGCAAAGCTCTTTTGTGTTTGGCGTCTTTAGATGTTTCGACCAGCTTTTCTAATATCTTTCTTTGTCCTTTTTCAGAATCCGATTCTTTCCCATTCTCATGATCCAATGCTTGAATCGTTTTCTTGTCTCTGTTAGATTCTCTTTCTTTCTTTTGCCTCATCAGAAGCTCTGCCTCTGGAAGGTTGGGCGTGACAAGGGTGCAGAGAGGAAGGAGTTCCTCGCAAACGACCTGGATGCACTCTTCCTCCATCAGTCGATGGCCGCTCGTGGAAATCATCACGGGGTCGTAAATGATGGTAAGGTTCTTGGGGGATAGTTTCCTAGCATCTTTGGCAAGACTCTCTTTATAGTCTTTCAGCGTGTCGGCAATGACGTGAGCGATGGCGGCATTCGGCACCATTCCAATCTTGACGGCGGTGATGTGCAGGTCGGACAAGACGGCATCCAACTGGCTCTTGACGACCTCTGCCGGAACTGGCATCACTCCCTTCACTCCGAGCGTGTTCTGACTGGTGATAGCAGTGATGACGGTTGCCCCATAAACACCTACTTTGGTCATCGTCTTGAGGTCTTGTTGAATGCCTGCACCTGCAGATGAGTCAGAACCGGCAATCGTCAGTGCCACAGCGTCTTGTGGATGCGATACGTTCTTCCACGCATCTCCCAAAATCATACCTCCTCCAAAGCCCATTCTCAGCACATCATCTATCTTGTTGAAGGTGACTCCACCTAGCGCAAAAACCTTCTTGTCGATGATGCCAACACGCCTTGCTTCCTCGATTTCGGTGGGAGAGAATGCGGCGTGATAGCCTTGCTTCGAGATGGAATCGAAGATGGGAGAGAGGGAGACGTAATCACACTTCTCCTTCCATTCCTTCACTTCCTCCAATGAATGGCAACTCTTGCTCACGCTTCCTTCCCAACCCTGTGGCGGCTGAGGATTGCGACCATTGAGATGAACGCCATGGAGATGGTATTTCATCGCCAAATCATGATGGTCGTGGAGGACGAGGCGAGGGTAGTATTCGCTTGGAATCGACATGATGAGCTTTTCCACTTCCTCTGCCTTGGATTCGGGCTTGCGGATATGGATGAGGTCAACGGAGGAATGGAGGAGCTGAACGATTTGTTCTGCCTCTCCATCGAAGAAATAGGGAAGTGTGATTACGATGGTCATAATTTCTATTTTTCTGCGAGTTTTCCGAAGAAGTCGAAGGAAGCATCCCAGTCTTTCCAAACAGGCTCACGTCCCAACTCTTTCAGGCGAGCATTGATCACCTTGGCGGTTCGCTCATCACTTACAGTAAACTGCTCAAGTGCCTGAGGGTAAGTGTGGTAGCCACCAGGATTTACTTTCGACTCTGCCGACATGGTGGTGACACCGAGGGTCGCCATATTGTCACGGATGATGGCTGGCTCACGAGTAGAATAAGAGATATCCACATCGTGGTCGAAGATGCGCATGGCGAAAGTAGCCTGGGCAAGTTCCTTGTCAGTCATATAGCAGTTTGGTTGGAAACCCTCGTTCTGAGCCGGACGCATGCGAGGGAAGTTGACGCTGTACTTGGTGCGCCAGTAGTGCTTCTGGAGATAGCGCAAGTGGTAAGCCATCATGGTGACATCGGTGCGCCATTCCTTCTCCAAACCGATGAGCACGCCCATGCCGATACTGTGAACACCAGCCATACCCATGCGGTCGAAACCATCGCAACGCCACTCAAACTTGCTCTTCATTCCTCTTGGGTGATAGAGCTTGTAGTTGTCACGATGATAGGTCTCCTGGAAACAGATGACACCGTTCATGCCGTGGTCGGCAAGCGTTTTGTAGTCCTCGGTGGAGAGAGGCATCACCTCAATCTTCACATTTGAGAAGTACTTCTTGGCGATGTCGATAGCCTTGGCGAGGTAAGGAGTGCCAGCCTTGGCAGGGTTCTCGCCCGTGACGAGGAGGATGTTCTCGAATGGAGCCAACTGTTTGATAGCCTTGTACTCGTTCTCTATCTGCTCAGGGGTGAGGATGGTACGAGCCATCGGGTTCTCACGATGGAAACCGCAATAGACGCAGGAGTTGGAGCAAGAATTGGTGATATAGAGAGGGATGAACATCGACATGGTCTTGCCGAAACGCTCCTCTGTGTATTTACGTGAGAGTCGGGCCATCTGCTCTAGGAATGGTTCGGCTGCAGGTGAAAGCAATGCCATGAAGTCGTTGACATCGCAATGGTCTTTGGCGAGGGCACGGCGCACATCGTTGGCTGTCATACTGGCGATGCGCTGGGTGGTCTCCTCCCAACTGATATTCTTTAATTCGTCGCTAAACATTTTTACTTATTCCTATTTTGTGTAAGTTCCTTGGGTTGCGGAACTTACTTGTTCCTTTTCGTGCAAGGTTTGTAGGCGTACTCCCGGATGGAAGTAATCGATGGATGTTCGCCGCAAAGCTCGCACTTGTTGTTCTTTTTGATGTCAAATCGTTGCCACATCGTCGTGAGCGCATCGACCGTGAGTAGGGTATTGGTGAGTGGCGTTCCGATGCCCGCCAAGCACTTGATGGCTTCATTGGCTTGCACGGTACCCACCATGCCTGCCAACGAACCGAGCACGCCCACCATCGAACAGGTTTCTACCTCTGCCATAGCTGGTGGCTCAGGGAAGATGCAACGATAGCAAGCCGTGCCTGGCTGATGCGTCATCACCTGTCCGCCATACCGATTGATGCCACCTATCGTGAATGCCTTTCCAAGCATCACGCAAGCATCGTTGACGAGGTACTTGGACGAGAAGTTGTCCGTGCCTTCCACCACGAAATCATAGTCTCGAATCAAGTCGAGGGCATTGTCCTCATTGAGGAATATCTCGTGCTTGATGATGTTGACATCGGGATTCATGGCTTTCAGGCGCTTCTCTGCCACGTCGATCTTGAGTTGTCCCACATCGGAAGTGGTGTAGAGTATCTGGCGTTGCAGATTGGTGGATGATACGAAGTCGCCATCCACCAAACCGATGGTTCCGACGCCTGCTGCAGCAAGATACATGGAGGCTGGCGAACCAAGTCCACCAGCGCCCACGATGAGCACCTTGCTTTGGAGCAATCGCTGTTGTCCCTCCTTGCCAAATCCATCGAGGATGAGGTGACGGTTGTAACGTCGCTTCTGTTCTGATGTCAGGTCGTTCTTCATTTCTTGTATTTTCTCAAATCGTGCGTCAACTTGGCAGCACAGAAGTTAGGACCGCACATCGTGCAGTATTCGCCCTCTGTGTGTCCTGCCTCCTCGAAGTATTGGAGTGCCAACTCTGGGTCGAGCGAGAGGTGGAACTGGTCGCGCCAACGGAACTCGAAGCGAGCTTTCGACAAGGCGTTGTCACGGATGGTAGCGCCTGGATGTCCCTTCGCCAAGTCGGCGGCATGGGCGGCTATCTTGTAGGTGACCACACCTGTGCGTACATCATCCTTGTTAGGCAAGGCGAGGTGCTCCTTCGGGGTGACATAGCAGAGCATGGCGGTTCCGAGCCAAGCGATCTGTGCGCCACCGATGGCGGAAGTGATATGGTCGTAGCCTGGGGCGATGTCGGTGACAAGGGGACCGAGGGTGTAGAATGGAGCCTCATGGCAATGGTCGAGCTGACGCTCCATGTTCTCCTTGATTTTCTGCAATGGCACGTGACCCGGACCCTCGATGAAAGCCTGTACGTTCTTGTCCCATGCGCGAGTGACGAGTTCGCCCATCGTGTCGAGTTCGGCAAACTGTGCCTCGTCGTTGGCATCGGCGATACAACCCGGACGCAAGCCATCGCCCAAGGACAATGCCACGTCATACTGAGCCACGATGTCGCAAATGTCGTCGAAGTGCTCGTAGAGGAAACTCTCCTGGTCGTGGTAGAGGCACCACTTGCTCATGATGCTACCTCCACGGCTCACGATGCCACAGAGACGCTTGTCGGCGAGATGCACGTTGTGACGGCGGATGCCGGCATGGATGGTGAAGTAATCGACACCCTGCTCACACTGTTCGATGAGCGTGTCGCGATATACCTCCCAACAGAGGTCTTCCACCTTTCCGTTCACCTTTTCCAAGGCTTGGTAGATAGGCACGGTTCCTACTGGAACAGGACAGTTGCGCACAATCCATTCACGAGTCTCGTGGATGTTGTCGCCTGTGGAGAGATCCATCAGCGTGTCGCCGCCCCATTTGCAAGACCATACCGCCTTATCCACTTCCTCCTCGATGCTGGATGTGGTGGCAGAGTTGCCGATGTTGGTATTGATTTTCACCAAGAAGTTGCGTCCGATAATCATCGGCTCGCTCTCAGGGTGATTGATGTTGGCTGGCAGAACGGCACGTCCTCGTGCAATCTCATCACGCACGTATTCAGGAGTGATGTGGGTCTTGATGCCCAACTCCTCGCAGTTCATGTTCTCACGGATGGCAACGTATTCCATCTCCGGAGTTACGATGCCTGCTTTGGCGTATGCCATCTGGGTGATGTGCTTGCCAGCCTTGGCACGGCGAGGCAACTGGATGTGCTCGAAGCGAAGGTGATCGAGCGAGTGGTCGGCGAGTCGCAGCTTGCCATACTCGCTGGTTACCTCGGCGAGCTGTTCGGTATCGTCACGGTCTAGAATCCACTGCTCACGCATGCGAGGCAAACCTTTCTTGAGATCCACCTGATAGTTAGGGTCGCTGTAAGGACCACTGGTGTCATAGATAAACACAGGAGCATTCGGTTCGGTATGAGGAATGCCACGCTCATCCTTCACGACGGTAGGGGTGAGGTTGACCTTGGTCATTCCGACTTGGATGTTAGGGAAGCGTTTTCCCTGCATATACGCCTTTTCTCTCTTGGCGTAGGCTTTGTTATCGTTTGGCATAATGTTTCAAGTGAAGAGATAACACCTCTTCATTGTAATGATTAACTATTAATTCTTAACTATTAATTCTTAATTATTTAAGAATGCGGTGAGTGGCGAACTAGCCTCGGCACAATCGCTGATGGCTCCCAGTCCTGCCTCGTAGGCACGGCGACCGCAGATGACAGCCTCCTTGAATGCCTTCGCCATTTCTACAGGGTCGCCTGCTACGGCGATGGCGGTGTTGACGAGACAAGCGCTGGCGCCCATCTCCATCGCCTCGGCTGCATGGCTAGGGGCACCGATGCCGGCATCCACTACCACAGGTACAGTAGCTTGCTCAATGATGATCTGCAGGAAGTCTTTCATGCGCAAACCCTTGTTGGTGCCGATAGGTGCGGCGAGTGGCATCACGGTAGCTGCTCCAGCCTCTTCCAAGTGCTTGCAGAGGGTAGGGTCTGCCTGGCAATATGGTAATACCACGAAACCGAGTTTCACGAGCTTCTCAGTTGCCTTGAGGGTCTCGATGGAGTCTGGCAAGAGATAGCGTGGGTCTGGGTGAATCTCCAGTTTGAGCCAGTTGGTGCCGAAAGCCTCTCGAGCCATCTGTGCGGCGAAAACAGCCTCCTCGGCATCACGTACTCCACTGGTGTTAGGGAGCAACTGGATGTTAGGGTTCTGTACGATGTGGGCGAGGAGGTCGTCCTGCTTGTCTTCCAGTTCGATGCGCTTCATGGCGACAGTTACCATCTCGGTCTCAGATGCCTTGATGGCGTCAGCCATGAGATTGTTGTTGTTGAACTTTCCTGTTCCGAGGAAAAGGCGTGAGTTGAACTCGCGTCCTGCGATTACTAACTTTTCCATTGTTGTTTGTATTTGTTTTTGGTTTTGAATTTCTTGTTTATTCGTGTACAACTTCTCCTTCTATCGCTTTGAGAATCAGTGCGGTTTCTTCCACGGGATTCTCTGCGTTGAGGATGGTTCCGCTGAGGGCGATGCCCGTTACGCCGGTCTTCATGATGTCGGGGATGTCGGGGATGGTGATGCCGCCGATTGCGACAATCGGGAGAGCTTCTTTCATCCCATCGATGATGAGGCGATAGCCCTCCAAGCCGAGGATGGGAGAGAGTCGTTGCTTGGTGGTGGTATAGCGGAATGGTCCGCATCCGATGTAGTCGGCACCAGCTTTGGCGTGTGATATGACATCCTCCAAAGTGTTGGCAGTGCCACCGATGATAAAGCCATCGCCTAGGATTTGGCGAGCCTCTTGGATAGGCATGTCGTTCTTGCCCAGGTGGACACCATCTGCATGGAGTTCCTTCACCAGTTGTACTCGGTCGTCGATGATGAAGGTGGCATCAGTCTCCTTGCACCATTTCTGTACCTCGATGGCGATAGGTCTCACCTCGTCGTCGGTGGCATCCTTCATGCGAAGTTGTATCCAACGGCATCCTCCCTCCAGTGCCATCTTGATTCCATCGAGATAGGAATAGCGGTCGTTGAAGTGGGAGATGAATTGGAATCGGCTATGATGGAATAATTTCTTTTGCATAGTTTTATGGCGTTAGCCTTCATTATACATAATTCATTATAATTTATACATGATCTCATCATCCTCCACAAAACGCCTTGATGATGACGATGTCTGCTCCCTCTGCGATAGGCGTCTGCTCCCAGTCATTGCGAGGTACCATGGAGTTGCTGATGGCGATGGCGACACCCTTGGCTGGAAGGTTGAGCTCCTCTGCCAGTTGTTTCACGTTGAGAGCTTGTGTCTCAGTTTCCTTGTTGTTGATGTTTACTTTCATAAAGCATTTCCTTTTTGTTATAACCTATAAAATCTCACGGAAATGCTTCTATTGAAAGCAGTTGGAAAGAAAAAAGCTCCTAATCCAGGCGATTGCCATGGAATAGGGGCTTCTTCTTTTCCCTTCGGTAATATCATATCTCCCTGCGTCAGCATTATCTGCATCAGGTTCAATGGGTATCATCTCAGCCGATTCTCTCAGCACCCCGTGATTTTTCGTTTGCAAATGTAATGATAATATCGGAAAGTCGTATCAAAGGGGCGATTCTTTTAGTGTATATTAACACAAGCGCATGAGTGGAAGCGAATTGCGTTCATTTCGTAAAATGAACGTAACGCTTTTGTCATAAGATGCCCGTACCTTTGCACCCGAAATTCAAAATGTATTCAGAATTGGGGTACAGAAGAAGGAAATATTAAACTTACAGACAAAAGGTAATGAAAAAGAATGTTTTAAGCGTTGCATGGGTAGCAGCCTTGTTGATGGCAAGCACCTTCGTCCATGTGGCAAATGCACAAAACGCAAAGGCTCCTGTTGCTTGGGGCGTAGAGAATGGCACTGTCAAGTGCCTGGTGCAACCCAGTAATTTAACTCAACGTGACTACGCCAGTCGTGGTACTTGGAAAACGCTCAAAGGCGAAATCACCCTCTATATGGCCAATGACCTCGGTCGCAATGGCTATTATGACCAGAAGCCTATCGCCGAACTGATGGGCGAGATGGCGGGTACAGTAGATCCTGAGTGTGTCATTGCCGCCGGCGACATCCATCACTTCAATGGTATCGTATCCCTCCAGGACCCTTTGTGGATGACCAACTATGAGTTGATATATTCTCATCCTGACTTGATGATAGACTGGTTTCCTGTATGTGGCAACCATGAGTATCGTGGCAACACGGATGCCTTCTTGCACTATGGACAAGTAAGCCGCCGATGGATGATGCCTGCTAAGTATTACACCAAGGTTTTCAACCACAAGAATACGTCTGTTCGTGTTGTTTTTCTTGACACGGCACCTCTCATTGACAAATATCGCAATGATTCGGAGACCTATCCAGACGCATGCAAGGAGGATATGCAAGCTCAGCTCTCATGGCTTGACGAGACCTTGAAGAACGCTAAGGAAGACTGGGTGATTGTGGTAGGGCATCATCCTATTTATGCTGACACGGAGAAGAGCGAGTCAGAGCGAATTGATATGCAGAAGCGAGTGATGCCTATCCTCCATAAATATCATAATGTAGATATCTATGCTTGCGGACACATTCACAACTTCCAGCACATCAAGAAGCAAGGTGATAATATCGACTATGTGGTCAACACCTCTGCCTCGCTAGCTCGTCCTGTGAAACCTATCGACGGAACCGTGTTCTGTAGCTCGGCTGATGGTTACGCTGTATTTACGGTCGATAAGAAGCAACTCCGTATGTCGATGATAGACAAGGATGGCAACATCATCCACGAGATTATGAAAACTAAGTGAAGAGTGAAGATATGAACAAGATTTTACTGAGTGCGGCACTCATGGCGAACGTCTTAGCCATAAATGCCCATACACTCGATGGTATTGTAAAGGATAACAAGACGGGCGAGCCACTCATCGGTACAGTGGTGAGAGTCAAGGAATTGCCCAACGTGAGTACTACCACCGGACTAGATGGTAGTTTTACCCTCCATGAGCTACCTGACAAAGGAAAGTTTACCCTCATCATCTCTTATATGTCTTATAAGATCAAGGAGATGGTGGTGGATGTAGCCAAGGATTATGGCAATGGTTCTGCCAAGGACAACAAGCAGGGTAAGGAATCTCAACTCATTATAGACTTGGAAGAGGATGCCAAGCAACTCGGTGAAGTTGTCGTAACCGGTCATAAGGAATATCATAGCGACCGTAGCGCCATCGACTTGGAGAAGAATGCTGGTACGGTGCTCAATGTGATGAGTCAGCAGAGCATTCAACTATCTCCTGATGTCAACGTGGCGAGTGTGCTTCAGCGTGTGTCGGGTGTGACGATGGAGCGTGATGCCTCTGGCGAGGCAACTTACGCCATCCTTCGAGGTATGGACAAGCGATATAACTATACGTTGGTAAATGGTGTGAAGATTCCATCTCCCGACGATAAGAACCGTTATGTTCCACTGAACATTTTCCCTTCCGACTTGATGGATCGCCTTGTGGTGTCGAAGTCACTGACAGCTGATATGGAGGGTGATGCAGCAGGTGGAGTGGTAGATATGGTGATGAAGGATGCGCCTTCTCATTTCCAGCTTCAGGCGAATGCTGCCATCGGATATAGCGACTATTTTATGAAAGATGGTCGTGACTATCTATCTTCCAATCGTGGAGATTTCACCAAGAAGGCTCCTTACGAAGCTTTTGGCAAGGACTATAAGGCAAGTATGCCTGATTTCAAGAATGGTCCTACACAAGTAAGTCGTCATTCCTTGCCTGCCCCTAACTTTATCGGAGGCCTTGGCATAGGCAATCGCTTTTGGGAAGACCGCCTGGGCGTAATGTTGGCTGGTAGCATCCAGAATATCTTCCGTGGAACAGAACGTACTTACAATAGCGTGAAAATGGCATCTGGCGAACAAGCGATGTATATCAGCAGTCTCCAGCACCGTTATTATAGTATTCACAACCTCACAGCAGGACTCCATGCCAAGTTGGATTTGACACTCGGCAACCACAAGTTGGAGTGGTACAATATGTATGTGAACACCAACTCGAAGGGCATCAGATACAATAATAGCATCAATACGGAGTACATCTCTTCCGACACCTATACGCAGGATGATGAGACCCGTTCACTTTCACAGACACAGAGCATCTTTGCCACCCATCTGAAAGGTACGCATCATCTCACGAAAGACTTTACCGTAGATTGGTCAGGGTTATACTCAGAAGCAACTGAGAAAGCCCCGGACAGGGTGTATCTCACGCTCACAAATACTGTGCAGAGCGAGGAGGGCAGTTCGTTATGGAATGGTGACAAGACCATCGTGAAGACTCAACCAAAGGATATGGAACGCCGTTTCCAACACAATGATGACAAGGACTTGGCAGGCTACATCAACCTATCATACGATACCCATTTCGGTGATGCCTTGGATGCTTTGTGGAAGGCTGGCGCACAGTATCGCCGCAAGGAACGCAACAACCGATATTATTCTTATATCTTCGGTCCAAGCAATATCTCCCAACGCTTGGATGGCAATGGCTTCGACCAGTTTGCCGCCATCGATTGGACCTGCAAGACTCCATATTCTCAAGCTTCCCAACTCAATTATGATTCCAAGGAACATATTGGCGCAGCCTACGCCATGGTGACCTTGAAGTCTGAATTAGGCGAAGTGAATGTAGGTTTCCGCGCCGAGCATACTAACCAGATATACACCATGCTCCAGAAGTTCCGCAGCATGGGGCAGGTGGGCGAACAGAGCTATTGGGACTATCTGCCTTCGGCATCTATCAAGTGGACACCAACGCAGAAGATGAATGTGCGCCTCTCTTACTATCGTTCTATCAATCGACCTGGATTCTACGAGATTGTGCCTTATCAGATTATGGGCGAGGAATATATGGAGAAAGGAAATCCTGACTTGAAGCGTGCCCGCATCGACAATATCGACTTGCGCTGGGAATGGTTCCCTAGCAAGACCGAGCAGATTCTTGCAGGTGTATTCTATAAATACTTGAAAGACCCTATTGAACAAGTGTTTGTGACATCTGATGGCAAAATAGGCAGTGGCGCTGATGCTTATTATATGCCCGACAACTTGGGTAATGCCAAGAACATGGGTTTTGAGATAGATGTCATCAAGTATATCCGCCACTTTGGCGTGAAGGCGAACTATACCTATACTCACTCTGAGATTACCACCTCGAAGCGTGAGTATCAAGAGGGAAGTGCTGAATACAAGAGTGGTGTCACCCAGACTCGTCCTTTGGTGAACCAAGCACCTCATACCGCCAACCTCTCTTTGCTCTATAAGGACACCGAGAATGGATGGAATGGACAGTTGGCTGCATCCTATACAGGCACGAAGTTAGCCCTTGTTTCTCCTTTCAAGGATGCCGACCAATGGGACAAGGCGATGTTTGGACTCGACCTCAGTGCCGAGAAGCAATTCAAGAATGGTCTATCCATCTTCTTGAAAGCCAACAACCTGCTCAATGCCAAGCGTGAGCGTTATCTCAAGACGGTGAACGAGAGCAACCTCCAGTATGAGGGACAGAAGAGCGACAAGACCATTGTGGGAACCTACCAATATGGCAGAACTTTCCTCTTGGGAGTGAGATACAAACTTTAATTAAAATCAAAGAAATGAAAAAGATAAATACTTGGGCGTGTATGCTGGCAATGGCAGCTACCACCGCCATATTCACAACTTCATGTGAGAATGATAACATCAATCCATACGACTATGCCAACAATGGAAACAATCAGGAAAACCAAGGTTCTACGGATGCCTTCAAGACCGACCTTGCCGAATACCCAAAAGGGTCTTTGGTATGGACCAAGGACACTACCTTGTCGGAGAGCGTGGAGATACCTGTGGGTACATCGCTCTATATTGAGCCAGGTGTTACCATCACTTGCAAGAGCGAGGTGCAAGTGCCTGTGGAAATCGTGGTCTTAGGTAATCTCTATTGCATGGGTACGGCGGAGAAGCCAGTCACCATCACTTCAGATACCAAGAAGCCTGCCGACTGGGGTGGCATCATCTGTGGATATAACTCAGAGGAGGTGGTGCTCAACCATGTCGATATTGCTTACGCTGGAGCGACTCCAACTGAGTCTTCAGCTTCTTTCCAAAACAAACTCTTCAAGACCACTATTGATGGCGGTGTTCCTGCCTTCCATTTCTGCAATGTAAATGGCAAGTTTGTGATGGCAAACAGCTATTTCCATGACAACTATAACGACCAGACATATTTTACAGGAGGGCAGGGCGTTATCATCAACAACATCTTCGCAGATAGTGGCAATGCTGCTGATGGCGGAGAGGCTGTCAACGTGAAGTCGGGTTGCAAGCTCGATGTAGCCAACAACCTCATCTATAATGCTTGTACCAATGCTCTTAAACTCTCTAACGCAGGTAATAGTGAGACAGTGCCTTTAACAGAAATGACCGTCTATAACAACACGATTGTGAATTGTGGATGGCGTCGCTCCAAGAACAAGAAGGGGGGGAGTATCTGGGTAGAGAAAGCAGCTAAGCCTATTTTGGTCAATAATCTCATCTATGACTCTCGCTTCGGTCTGAAGCAACCTAAGGAAGATGGTGTTGATATGCAAAACAGCCGCTTGACTCCAAACTATTATTTTGCATCTACCGAGACTGGTGTTACTCAGATGGCTAAGGATGCTAGCCTTGGCATCTGGTGGGATTCAGATATCCATAGCACAAAGGCAGGTGAGGGGAATCCACTTTTCAAGAACTTCACACAGACTCCGAAAATCAATATCAACTGTGAGGTGGATGACCCTGAGGAAGGTGCACCTATGACATACGATAAGAGTTGGGATTTCTCTTTGGTTGCCAATAGTCCTGCATTGAAGGGTGGTGTAATAGACTTCTCTCGCATCTTTCCATCAGGTTTGGCATTCTTTGGCATGAAAAAGGTTCTCTTCCTTGATTCAGTCAATGATCAGAATTATTACTTTACCGCTCCATTGCCAAGTGTGAAGTTTGGCAGGAACTAGTGGATGACAGTAATGACAATTACAGTAATATCCTTGATATGGTTACAAGCCGTTTCGCACCTAAGTTTGCTCACCTCGCCTTCGAGGTTCCTGGAGAGAATAGCTCCAATGAGTGGCTGGAGCCAGTGACTGATGAGGAATATAATAAGTTGAAGTAAATTCTCATTTCCGTTAGAATCGGAAATTGAATCGGGGAGGGATATAAAAACGTCGGGAGGTTTTTATAAAAAAGTCCCGATGTTTTTCGAAAAAAGTCCCGATGTTTTTTCAAAAATGTCCCGAGGAAATTTAAAATCTATCGTGGCGCTATGATTCTTGCGTTACGAGAAAAATAAAGAGGGCCAAGTTTTAGCCCTCTTCTTTAATATGTAAACGGATCTAGAGATGCATCCTATGATGCGAGGATGATCTCTGCGATGATCTCTGCTGCCTTGCCTTCGAAGACCTTCATGTCGGTAATCTCCACGTAGTTGAAGTTCACGAAACGGAGAAGTTGAGTGGCAAGGAATTGCTTGTCGTCTGAGAGGCAAATGTCCAGGCGATAGTTGCCGATGCTTGACTTCTTGATGTCCTTGGCAGGAACGTCCACCTCGACAAGTTTCTCAGGAGAGGTGAGGAGGGTGTCTTCGAGCAGTTTGCCGTTGCTGGCATCATACTCGTTCTGGATGATGTGTATCTTGCTGTTGGTCTTCTGATATGTCATGCTGGTGCTGAGACCGAAGAAGCATTTCTTGATTTCTACTTGTGGGAGGACTTTGAAAGCCGCTGCCATCTCTAAATGATTGATATTAGCCATAATTCTTTTTGATTTTTAGAAATAAACATCTGTCCCATCTTCACGGAGAAAATGGGTAAACATAGGGGTGTAAAAATAGGAAGCGGGTATGGCTAACACCTGAGATGCCTCAAGCAAATGACATAATACTTGCTTGCGACATCAAAGTGGAAAGGTGCCGTCTCCTGGCGTGCCCTTCCACCAAACTGGGTGAAAAGAGTGTGATAGAACTTGTGATAATATGGCAACTTGTTACCCTGCCCATGGCTGGAAGTCAGCCAGGTGGGAACAATTCTCTGGGGACGACAGTTGCACACACGATATACATTGGAGGCATCGGTGAGCACGGCATCATGGCTGTTCTCCTTCTGCTCCACCTTCTGCAACTTGTCATTCCTCTGGGTGGATGCCGCAGACATCGTGCCATGACCTCCGAAGGCCATGGAAACGATGAGCATGATGAGGAATAACAAATGTTTCACCTTATAATTAATAGAAGGATAGATGTATGTCTATATAATAACGTCTATCGGAAATCTTATTCTTCTGGAAGTGTAATCTCGCCTGCGAGCGATTGTTCCAACTTCTGTCTTACAATCTTGTTGTCGGCATATCTGCCTTGGAGGTACATCAACTTGGTGACGGCAGCCTCCACAGTACTGTCTCGACCACTGATGACGTGGGAGAGTTTCAGCTGGAATCCCGCTCCGTATCTCTCCATCTCCACGCATCCCGTGAGACACTGGCTGATGTTGATGATGTTGACACCTCGATGAGCGGCTTGGTCGAGCAGTCGCATGATCCAAGGAGCGTGAGGTGCGTTGCCGGAGCCGTAAGTTCGCATCACGATGCCTCGCAAGGAAGGCGATTCCAAGACATGGCGTACGATGCCATCCTGGATGCCTGGGAAGAGGCTGAATACGATGACGTTCGGATCGAGCTTGAGGTGAGGCACCATCGGCTTGCTGTAGTCGGGAGTCAAGATGTGGTGCTCGTGGAATACGAAGTTGATGCCGACATCGCAGAGGTGCGGATGGTTGAATGAGTCGAAGGCATGGAATCCCTCGGCATTGATCTTGGTGGTGCGATTGCCTCGGAGCAACTTGCCGTTGAAGAAGATGCACACTTCTGGCACCATCGGCTTGCCATCGGCATTCTTGAGCGAGGCAATCTCGATGGCAGTCATCATGTTCTCCTTTCCGTCTGTGCGAAGTTCGCCGATAGGAAGCTGGCTACCCGTGAGGATGACCGGCTTGGTGAGGTTCTCAAGCATGAAGGAGAGGGCGGAGGCGGTGTAAGCCATCGTGTCGGTGCCATGTAGGATGACAAAGCCGTCGTAATCGTCATAATTGTTGGAGATGATACCTACGATCTCAGCCCATCTCATCGGGTCCATGTCGCTGGAGTCGATGGGTGGGTCGAACTTTCTGACGTCGATGTCCGCCTGAATCAACTGAAATTCTGGCATGGAAGAGACGAGGTGATTGAAGTCGAGAGGCTCCAATGCGCCCGTGATGGCATCCTTTCCCATACCGATGGTACCTCCTGTATAAATGATGAGTATTCTTGGTGTTGTCATCTTGCTTTTATATTAATGTGTATTAATTCGAGTGCAAAAATAGCAAAAAAAAATCTAGTATGAAAAAATCTTGCATTTTTTTTCGCTTAATACAAAAAGAAATGTTACTTTTGCAACCGATTTAATAAAAATACTAAGTTGTTATGGTAAAAATCACATTCCCAGACGGTACTGTTCGTGAGTATGAACAGGGCGTTACTGGCTTACAAATCGCCGAGAGCATCTCACCGGCTCTCGCTCGCAACGTTGTATCTTGCGGTGTCAATGGTGAGACTGTAGAGTTGAACCGTCCTATCAATGAGGATGCAAGTGTAGAACTTTATAAGTTTGAGGATGAGCAGGGCAAGCATACGTTCTGGCACACATCCGCCCACTTGTTGGCAGAGGCACTCCAGGAGTTGTATCCTGGCATCCAGTTCGGATTCGGTCCAGCTGTGGAGAGTGGCTTCTTCTACGACGTGATGCCTGCATCAGGTCAGGTCATCTCAGAAAACGACTTTGCCAAGATTGAGGCTAAGATGATGGAACTTGCCAAGAAGAACGAGCCTGTGGTTCGCAAGGAGGTATCTAAGGCTGACGCTTTGAAGGAATTCAAGGCTGATGGTCAGGAGTACAAGTGCGAGCACATCGAGCAGGACTTGGAGGATGGCACCATCACTACATATACCCAGGGCAACTTCACCGACCTTTGCCGTGGTCCTCACTTGATGAACACTGGCTTGATCAAGGCAGTGAAGATCACCAGTGTGGCTGGCGCATTCTGGCGAGGTGATGCTAAGCGTGAGCAGATGACTCGTATCTATGGTATCAGCTTCCCTAAGAAGAAGATGCTCGATGAGTACTTGGTTGTCCTCGAGGAGGCTAAGAAGCGTGACCACCGCAAGATAGGCAAGGAGATGGAACTCTTCATGTTCTCTGAGCGTGTGGGCAAGGGTCTTCCTATCTGGTTGCCAAAGGGTACACAGTTGCGCCTTCGCCTTCAGGAGTTGCTCCGTAGCCTCTTGAAGCCTTACAACTACCAGGAGGTCATCACCCCAGGTATCGGTGGCAAGAGCCTCTACGTAACTTCTGGTCACTATGCTCACTATGGCAAGGATGCTTTCCAGCCTATCCACACTCCAGAGGAGGATGAGGAGTACATGTTGAAGCCTATGAACTGCCCTCACCACTGTGAGGTGTATGCTCGCAAGCCTCGTTCGTACAAGGACCTTCCTTTGCGTATCGCAGAGTTTGGTACCGTATTCCGTTATGAGAAGAGCGGTGAGCTCCACGGATTGACTCGTGTACGTACATTTACCCAGGACGATGCTCACATCTTCGTTCGTCAGGATCAGGTGAAGGCTGAGTTTGAGAACGTCATCGACGTGATCCTGAAGGTGTTCAAGATCTTCGGTTTCGAGAACTACGAGGCACAGATTTCTCTCCACGATCCAAAGGATACTGAGAAGTACATCGGTAGTGAGGAGATTTGGGCAGAGAGTGAGAACGCTATCCGTGAGGCTTGCAAGGAGAAGGGATTGGAGACCCGTGAGGAGGTTGGTGAGGCTGCCTTCTATGGTCCTAAGCTCGACTTCATGGTCAAGGATGCCATCGGCCGTCGTTGGCAGTTGGGTACTATCCAGGTGGATTACAACTTGCCTGAGCGTTTCAAGCTCGAATATACCGCTGAGGATAACTCAAAGCGTACTCCAGTGATGATTCACCGTGCGCCATTCGGCTCTTTGGAGCGTTTCACCGCTGTATTGATTGAGCACACCGCAGGTCACTTCCCATTGTGGTTGACTCCAGACCAGGTGGCTATCCTCCCTATCTCTGAGAAGTTCAACGACTATGCTCAGAAGGTACGTCAGTATCTCGACAAGCAGGGTGTTCGTGCTCTCGTAGATGATAGAAATGAGAAGATAGGTCGCAAGATTCGTGACAACGAGTTGAAGCGTGTACCTTACATGGTCATCGTAGGTGAGAAGGAGAGTGCTGAGGGTCTTGTATCTATGCGTAAGCAGGGTGGTGGCGAGCAGGCTACCATGAAGATGGAAGAGTTTGCTCAGCGTATCAACGCCGAGGTGGCAGATCAGTTGAAAGCTGCAGAGGAGTAAGACTTCTCCGCTGATTCTTATATCTATCCACAGGTGTCATGGAATTTGTTTCTGTGATGTCTGTGGATTTTTATCATCAGAATTTATTCGGAACCGTTTGGATTCCGACTAAGTTCCGATGGAAAATCAAAAAAAATGATAGAAAACAGAAAATTAACCCCTTGAAAATTTGGTGGTTCGGCGAAAAAGTCGTAACTTTGCAGCCGTTTAATCAAAATGAACACAAAAAAGACAACATCGAATAGTTAATGAAAAATGACAAAATGAAAAATCAGTACCGTGTTAATGAACAAATACGCGTACGTGAAGTGAGAGTAGTAAGTGAGGGCGGATCAGAAGTGATGCCAACACGTAAAGCTTTAGACATGGCTCGTCAGCAGGGTGTTGACCTTGTGGAGATTTCTCCTAACGCTCAACCACCAGTGTGCCGCATTGTTGACTATTCGAAGTTCCTTTACCAGCAGAAGAAGCATGCTAAGGAAATGAAGCAGAAGCAGGTGAAGGTGGAAACGAAAGAGATTCGATTCGGACCTCAGACCGATGAGCACGACTATCAGTTCAAACTCAAGCATGCCATGGAGTTCCTCAATGAGGGCAACAAGGTGCGTGCATACGTTTTCTTCCGTGGTCGAAGCATCCTCTTCAAGGAGCAAGGTGAGGTTCTCCTTCTCCGTTTTGCCAACGATTTGGAGGAATACGGCAAGGTAGAACAGATGCCAAAGCTCGAAGGCAAGAAGATGTTCCTCTATATGAGTCCTAAGAAGGCCGGTGTCGCTAAGAAGAGCCAGCAGAAGATGGACCGTGAGAAGCGTGAGGCTGAGGCAAAGGCTGCTGCTGATGCAGAGCGTGAGGCTAAAGCTGAGAAGAACGGCTTGCTCGCCAATGCAAAAGGTGGTGATGCTCTGAAGAAGCTCGATTTAAGTGAATAGTGAAGATCGAAGAGTGAAGATTCAATGGCTAAGGCCGATAAGTCAACACTCGACATTCATATTGAAAGAAAAAGAGATGCGTAACGCCCTGGTATATGCGTTGCCATCCGTATTAAATAAATAACAATTAAATTAAAAGTAAAAATGCCAAAAGTAAAGACTAATTCCGGCGCAAAGAAGAGAT
>ENA-OPCZ01000286-OPCZ01000286.1-human-gut-metagenome-genome-assembly--contig:-NODE-286-length-33245-cov-2.838506_pt1 | contig 33245 bp, 17 predicted proteins | sample MGYA00241566_ERZ501483 | MGnify/ENA primary metagenome ERZ501483 (study PRJEB25962, sample SAMEA1965191) | human gut metagenome | biome: human gut; feature: human-associated habitat; material: faeces... | reverse complement strand
AAGCCGGTAGCCATCAGTTTCGCTTTCCCCGGACCTGCTGACTATCCTCACGGAATCATTGGCGGATATCTGCCGAATTTCCCTTCTTTCCGCGACGGCGTGGCCCTCGGACCATTCCTCGAGGAGAAGTTCGGAATTCCGGTCTATATCAATAATGACGGCGACCTTTACGCCTACGGCGAGGCTCTCGGCGGCGCCCTTCCTGATGTCAATGCCAGACTTGCGGAGGCCGGAAGCGACAAGAGGTTCCGCAATCTTATCGGTTATACCTTCGGAACCGGTCTGGGCATCGGTTTCGTGATGGGCGGCGAACTGAACAGGGGTGACAACTCATGTGTGGAGACTTTCTGCCTGCCTAACTTCAAGATGCCGGGATATATCCTGGAGGACAGCGCTTCCATCCGTGCCGTAACCAGAGTTTATGGTGAGGCCAGCGGAAACATGAACCACGGACTTACTCCTAAGGAGATTGCAGAGATTTGCCACGGCGAGCGTGAGGGCAACAGAGAGGCTGCCATCAAGGCTTTCAATGACCTCGGCGAGTCTGCCGGCGACGGAATGGCTATTGCCGCTTCATTGTTCGACGGCATCATCTGTATCGGCGGCGGTCTGATGAACAATTACCAGTACATCATGCCGGGTATCCTGAACTCTATGCGTTCTACCGTCAAGACTCTCTCCGGCGATACTATCGGCAAGGTCCAGCCTAAGGTTTACAACTTGGATGACCCTGAGGAGTTTGCAGCATTCGCCAAGGGTGATGCCCGTCAGATCAACATCTATGGTTCGGACAAGACCGTTACATACGATCCGCAGAAGCGTATCGGTGTCATGCGTACCAAGATCGGCGCAAGCAAGGCCATTTCTCTCGGTGCTTACACCTTCGCTCTCAGCCAGTTAGACAAATAATTACCTGAAACCAGCCAGGTCAATGTCATGAACGGCATTGGCTCCCGAAAAGGGAGGAGACCCACGCAGTGGGGAGAACCGTCGGAAACATTGACCCGGCTGGTACAAATACAAAACAAATCATGTATCCTTTAAAATTCAGACCCATACTCAAGACTGTGGTATGGGGCGGCGAAAAAATCGCTCCTTATAAGGAAGTAGTTACAGAACAGCACAATATCGGTGAGAGTTGGGAACTCTCAGGTGTCAAGGGCAATGAGTCTGTCGTTGCCAACGGCGAATTCGAGGGCAAGAAGATTTCCGAACTCGTAGAGCAGTTCAAGGGCAAACTTGTCGGCGAGAAGGTCTATGCCAATACCGGCAATGAATTCCCTCTCCTCATAAAGTTCATTGATGCCAAGAGCGACCTGTCTATCCAGGTCCATCCGAATGACGAGCTCGCAGCCAAGAGACACAATTCCAAGGGCAAGACCGAGATGTGGTATGTAGTAGGCGCTGACGAAGGTGCCCACCTGCTTTCAGGTCTTTCTGAGAAGATTACTCCAGAGGAGTATGTGAAGAGAGTGGAGAACAACACCATTACTGATGTTCTTACCGATTTCAAGGTGAAGGCCGGTGATGTTTTCTTCCTCCCTGCAGGACGCATCCACGCCATCGGAACAGGCTGTTTCATAGCAGAAATCCAGCAGACTTCTGACATTACATACAGAATCTACGACTATGGCCGTCTCGGTCTCGACGGAAAGCCTCGTGAGCTTCATACTGAGCTTGCAAAGGATGCCATCGACTACAATGTTTATCCTGAGTACAAGACCAGCTATGTGGAGAAGAAGGATGACGAGAATGTTCTGGTAGAGTGCAAGTACTTCACTACCAGCCAGTACGACCTCGACAAGCCTTTCACCAAAGACCTCTCCGGCATTGACTCATTCCTTGTCGTGATGTGCGTCGAGGGCCGCGGTTCCCTCACAGACCATGAAGACGAAGACCATACTCTTACCCTCCATCAGGGCGAGACGGTTCTCATCCCAGCCACTTCCAAGGGCGTGACCTTCACCCCTGAGAGCGGCATGAAACTCATCACAAGCTATATCGGATAAAACTGCAGCAAGCAACTTTGCGATTACCACGGCAAGCGTCTACGCGGTTACGTATTGACTTGACCACTGTCATTCGTTTAGGCGACACGGCGGGACGAATCCACGCCACGATATCGCAATGCTCTGATATGCAGCATTTTATAAAATCACAGTGTGGAAACGCGGACTTTTTTTGCCTGCGTTTCCACACTGTTTTAAAATATCACCTGAGTATCAATACGTTACATCCTTCCCCGTGGACGCGTCCCGCCGCATCGATATGTGACGGCTGAGACGTTTGAGGCTCATCAGGTATTGCAAATGAAAATTAAATGAGTATCTTTGCAACAGTGGTAAATTTTACGGCCGTAAAAATTTGTGCGATATGAAATTCTACGATAGGACTGAGCAGATTCAAGAGCTGCAAGACATTAGGAAACAGGCATTTGAAAAACATTCAACACTTACCGTTGTAACTGGACGAAGACGCATTGGAAAGACGACTCTCATTGAAATAGCAATGGGAGAAGGAGCGTATGTTTACTTCTTTGTCGGTAAAAAAAGTGAGGCCATTTTATGTTCAGAATATGCAGATGAGATCCGCACAAAATTAGGCATATTCGTACCCTCAGGGATAGCTTCCTTTAAGGACATCTTTGCATTGCTGATGGAAGCAGGAACATCAAGACAGTTCACATTAGTAATAGATGAGTTCCAAAATTTCATGGACGTCAACGACTCAGTATATAGCGACATTCAGAACTTCTGGGATAAATATCGCCTGAAAAGCCATATAAATATGATAGTGTGCGGCTCTGTGTATTCACTTATGGAAGAACTCTTCAAAAACAGAAAAGAGCCTCTCTATGGACGATGCGACCATACTATCCGCTTAGAACCGTTCAGTCCTGAAGTGATGAAAGAGATTATTCATGACCATTATCCTGAATATTCAAATGACGATTTACTTGCGCTATATACCTATACAGGAGGTGTCCCTAAATATATAGAGTTGCTTGTAGATGCGGAAGCGCTATCCAAGGAGAGCATTATAAATTACATTGCAAAACAGGATTCTCCATTCATAGAAGAAGGCAGAAAACTGTTGATTCAAGAATTCGGCAAAAAATACGCAACCTACTTTTCAATACTGCAGGCAATCTCTGAAGGATATAATACTCAGGCAGAAATAAGCGATTACCTGGGTTCCAAAAGCATTGGAGGACAATTACTGAAATTAGAGGAAACATACAATCTCATCCGGAAAAACCGTCCAATGTGGGCAGGTTCCAAGACACAGACCGTGAAATACGAGATTGGAGATATATTCCTGCGATTCTGGTTCAGATACATTGAAAAGAACCAGCAGTTGATAGAGATCAACCAGTATCCCCTTTTACGTAAGATAATCTCATCGGACTACGAAACCTATTCCGGGGATATTCTCGAAAGATACTTCAGAGCCAAACTGATAGAAAGCATGAAATATCGGGCAATAGGAAATTGGTGGGACTCAAAGGGGTACACCGATAAAAAAGGTAATCGCCAACAATGCGAGATAGACATCATCGCAATACATATCGACGATAAGGAGGCTGATATCTTCGAGATCAAGCGAAATGCAGACAAATTCCGGAGCAATCTTCTCCAAGAAAAAATATCTCATCTCAAAGAGAAAGAGAAGCGCATACGCAAATACAATCTGCACTTCGCTTGCCTATCGATCGAAGATATGTGATCAGGAAAACATACCATCAGAACTTCATGGTAATGAGAATCGGATAGTGGTCTGACGGGTGGCAGAATTTGCTTAGGCGGGAGTCGCGGGACAATGCCGCAAAACCATCGTAAATAAACTCTGCGGAACGCACTTTCCTGAATAGCGGCTCAGTCATGTAAACGAAATCGATTCGCTTGCCGGAGAGCGTGCTCTTCTGGAACTCACCCGGATGCAGGCGCTCCACTACATCAATGTAAGGAGTATGTTCACGCACATAGTCATGCACCAGGAAAGCCTTGTCATCCTCGGCCAGGCCATAAATCTGATTGTCCACACGAGAGCGTGCATTGAAATCACCCAGCATCATCCAGTACTGGGAAGCGGCCTCTGGAACCGTGCCGATTGTCTGTTCACAGATATACTGCATCTCCTTCGCACGGAACACGTCTCCCTCCTGATTCTTGATGCTTTCCGCCTGGTTCACAGCCTTGTACGCATATTTCTGCGGCCAAGTATGCAGTGTGACAATGTTCATAACCTTGCCGCCTACTTCCACCTGCGCCCAGCCTGCGCCATGCACCACCACGATATCATCACCATTGCCATTTACCCTCTTGACAATACGAATAGGATACTTGGACGTGATCACCTGAGGGAAAGTATCACGCTTGCCGCAAACGAGCACATACTGATGGCCATACCGCCTTGCCAGGAAATCCCAGTTCCACGGGAGGTAAAATTCGTCGTACTCCGTCATTTTTTCGGCAGTGCCAGTACGATAACGGGATTCTGCCTCACACCAGACGCAGATATCAGGATTCTGCTCCTTCACGAATTCCACGAAATTGTCATAGTTGTTCCCCTGGTCGGACCACATTCCATTCTGAATGTTCCAGTAGAGGATCTTCAGGTCCCGCCCCGAAGCTGGAAGCGCCAGCATCAGAACGAGAACTGAAAATATTAAGTTCAATGTCTTTTTCTTCATCATTATATGAATCTCTATTACTTCATGTCCGTAACGACATACGGCTTTTCGAGCGCATACCTCGCCGCTTGGAGCGCAATCGGCGCATTGGCATCAGTCACAGGCGTAGAATATGAACCGGAAGTCGTATTGGAAACATTATATCTGTAGGCGTTGGTATCGAGCTTCACATTGTCAAAAGACGGAGAAATCAGCTTCTCGAACATCATGCATGCTGCGGCATAGCGGCTAATGCCATAATCCATGTGATAGCCGTCACGGGTCAGGCACATGGAATTGTTCAGCGAAGAAGTTCTCAGATTCTGCAGGCAGGTACCAGTAGCAATGACATCCTTGAACGGAACGTCATCCATAAGTTTCTTTGTCATGGAAACTATGACATTATACATCTCCTCCGTGGTGGTGAAATTCTTCTGTCCCCTATCCGCAGTGGCAATCTTGTTCATATCGTGATATGCCTGCGACATGATGAAGTAGAAATCCGGTGTCTTCTCCGGACAATCAGCCTTCACCTTGTCCACAAGTCCCTGGACAGCAGCCTTCTGACTCGCAGTCCAATCCCATGCCACTGCACGGCCGGTATGCTCCTGAATCGTCACGATATCCCACTTGTCACTCGAAACGATTTCATGCAGGCTATGACCTGTGACATCAGTCCATGAAGTCGCGCCATTCTCGCATCTGTAGCAATGATAATCTACGGAAGTGGTGTAACCATTCGTATATTCAAAAATACGACGGCCTCCGTAATACATGTGATACAACTTTATATCCTTGATGCCGGCAGCAGCAAGCATTCCCGGAAGATGTTCCACGGCATCCTTGGTAAAGCTGTTGCCGATGAAGAGAATCTTCAGTTTCGCATTGGACTCAGAAGGAAGTTCAGGTTCTTTCGTGCCGACAAGGTAGGTAATGTCGGTCAATGTCGATTTGCTTGCACCCTGTTTGCCGAGATAATTCTCCTTGGCCTCGTCAGTGTACTCATCATCGACACCCTCGCCGCCATTGTACGTACCTACCGTACCTCCGGCAATGCAGTTGCTCCAAGATGCCAGACCATTGTTATACCCCCAGAAAAGCCCGCGATACTGACTGTCAGTCTGTACCTTGCCATAGTTGGCACAACGGCTGAACTCGCAGTTGTTCGCAAGATTGGCAATGCCGCCGGTTCTGGCGCTTGAAGTGGAAATGATATCGCCATAGTTGATACAGCCGGTAAGCGAAGACACATTGGCCACGTTGCAGACAATATTGGCAATACGTCCCTTGTCCGGTCCTGGACAAGTATTGAACTGATTTCCACGATTTATGCAGTTCACCAGTTTTGTCCTGCGGTTGGCAGCTGCACAAATACCCGCTGTACGGCAAGTTGCAGATGTCATATTACCCTCGTTGGTACAGTCAGAGACTGTTACGAAATGCTGTGTGCCGGCCGTTGAAGTACCGAAGCCAAGAATACCGGCAATATGGAATGTCGCAGCTCCACCCTGGTCATTACCATCCCGATTCTCCGCTACGATTTCTCCGAAATTATCCACACTGTCAATGATGATGTCCAGATTCTCAGTAAAGGCATAGCCTATCAGCGACATGAACTGCGCCTTGTTCTTGACACCGGTCTCGCTGCGGAAAGTCATCGGTGCATAACTGTGCACGTCGCGGACAGTACCGTCATAAACAAGTCCGGCAATCACACCATGTGAGGTCTCTATACCCGACGACTCCACAAGAAGCGAACATGTGGATTCGAAAGTAAAGTTCTCCACCACGGCGCCAGGTCCGATTACTCCAAACAATCCGAATGTACCGCCTTTCGCAGCCACAGTACTGTGCATCTTGAAGTTACGGATCTTGTAACCCTGGCCGTTGAACTTCCCGGTAAACATCGGACCGGTGACTGTAAGCACATTTTTGCTGTTTACAAAAGTCGCATTTCCGATAGGAGTCCAATCCTTGACAGATGACATGTCGATATCATTGAGCAGATTGATTCCGCCTGCCTCATCCTGCCACTTCTCAAGAGATTCACCGGCATTGACAGCAGCAGCAAAATCCATGAAGTCCTGTGCGGACGCAATACCCTTGGTAAGGATTTCACCCGCGAAAACATTGCCCGTGGCGATGGAAGGCTTGGTCTTGGCAGCGAAGAAAACATAGTCGGAGAAATTCTCTGCCGTAATGGTAACGACCTTGCTTTCATCAGAATAAGGACCGATTTTTCCACCTACCTTATTGTTCCTGACGGTGCAGGTCTTGTTGTTCGTGTTCGCAACGATTATGGCAATGAACTTCTTCAGCGGATCAGTAGCATTGAAAATGTCAGAACGTACCATTCCATAGTTCTCACAGCCATCGACTACGCATGAAGCATCATTCGTCTGACCGACGATGCCGGCAGCATAGCCCTGAGTTGTATTTCCGGCGACAGCAAAAGTCACATTACCCTTGTTCACGCAGTTGATTGCGGAAGTCTGGATATTCAATGCAGACACGATCCCTGCCACACGGGTGTTGGATGCTTTCGTGTCGGTATTGGTAATCTCACCATAGTTCTTGCAGTCCTCAACTGTCGCGTTCTTGTTCAATGTGGCCACAACACCCGCATTGCGGGAAGCCTGCACATCCATTGCACCATAGTTGTCGCAAGACTTGACCATTGTGCGCAGAGCTGTAGATGCCGATTCTGCGAAGCCGACGACTCCACCAATGGAGAATGCCGTGCCACCGTTCTTGCTGTTAGTCTTATTCACGGACTTGAAAGCACCGAAATTAGTACAGTTCACAACCTGAGCGGCGATTTCGCCTGCCGAATAGACGGAACCGGCAACGCCGCCAAATCTCTGGCCGACATTTTCCGCACCGCCCGAGATGTCGAACGAAGCCAGTGAAGAACAATGATCTATGGTGGAGTTCACCACGGCACCTGCCACAGCTCCGCCGCAAGTCATTTTAGCAGAAGAAGATGTAAAGGCAGAGCCCTCGCCGATGTTCACATCTTTCACGGTAGCGCCGGATATGACACCGAACAGACCACATGTTGTTCCGGCAGGAGCATCAGCCGGCACGACCATCTTCAATCCCTTGATAGTGTGGTTTTTACCATAGAAGGTGCCCTTGAATGCGGCACCGCTTACTGCCGTACCTGAGAAAGTTCCGTTTCCTATAGGAGTCCAGTTGCTTACGGACGACATGTCGATGTCCTTCTCCAGATAAACATCCATGTTCTCCGTACCGTCCTGGGCATTTACGCACTTCGCGAAATTCATAAGGTCATCAGCCGTACTTATGAGTATCTTGGTTTCTTTGGCCTTGTCGAAGAAAATCGGACGCAGCACCGTCACCTTGTCCAGATCGGTAGCCATCAGTATGAGATGTCCAGACTCGAAAGTGCTTCCGAATGACACGGACACTTCCTTCGCTGTCTTGTCCAGAGACGCCGTCACAGATTTCGCCTCGGCAATCGCCACAATCGCACCTTCAGCCTTGCTTCCGGTAACGTCATACCCGATTTTGAGCGTCTGGGCAAGATTGGAAATCGTCAGGTTCAATGCTGATGAGACACTGAGATTCAATGAATTCTGCACAGGAATCGTAAGCATGGTCCCGTTTCCGAGAGCAACCGAAAGATTGCCGTCAGCATCCGTGGCAATGCTCTTGAATATGGCTGTATTCCCATCTTTAGCCTCGACCGGTACGCCATTTTCATTGAGGATACGCTCCCCATTTAAAGTCCAATAGCCCTGCTCATCCACAGAAATGACCGGTGTTTTTCCTGCTGCAGGAACAGGCTTGCCGTCCACAATGATATCCTTGGTCTCACCACCCACGGTGACAGTCCAGTAGTAGAGCCCGTTATCGTCTTTGCGGACACCTATCACGGGGACATTTATCATCTGGTCTATGGCAGCGATTACCATGGTCTTGCTCTCATTATTGCTGTCAAGATAGGTCAGCACGTAACTTCCGTCACTGTTCTTGTCAACGGAAGTTACGACATTTCCGGAGGTGAGAAGTCCTAGAGACTCCACCTGACTGTTAGCTTCATCAATCCTTGACTGAAGCGCTTCGATCCTCTCTTTCACGGCTTCCAGCCTGTTGTCCAATCCGCTCTCGTCGAACGAACAGGAGACAGCGCAAACTGCCATGATGAAGGTAAGCAGTATGTTTGTTATACGTTTCATTGTCTTCAAATTATTGGTTGTCAGCAGCATTGAAATACTTGGAGTTCTGGTATCCGTAAGCATTGTAGATGGTAGCGTCCGGTGCCTGCTCTGGCTTGTCCTTGAATTCAGCCCATTCGCCTACCTTTCCGCCACGTGTGCAGCCGGTAATCTTCACATTGCAGTAACCGGCTGCCCAGCCAGGGCCATCACCGCCGGTGTGGTCTTCATTCTGCGGAGTTATTTTACTGAGAATGATGCCGGTATTGGCACATCCTGCTATAACGCCACCCTTGAAATGCCCAACGAATCCTCCTGCGCGGCATCCGGTATGAGAGAAGATGTTTCCGTTGTTCGTGCAGGATTCCACAGATACATCCGCCGCCTCGGAACCGCCGATGATGCCGCCCATTCTCTTGGCATTGGCATAACCTTCATAGTCGAGGTAGTTGTCCTCAATGAGTCCATTGTTGACACACTTGCTGACAGTCACCTTGTTTCCTGCCTTTTCAGTTCCGTAGATTGTCGCGAGGATACCGCCTCCACGACCGTTAGGTCCTGTGATATGGGCATTGTTCGTACAATTCACAAACTGGCTGCCGGTGCCTTTGTTTACATATGCCATAATACCGGCCACCTGCAATCCGGTTCCTCCGGGCTGAGCATTCGCGACCTTGGACTTGACGAGGATATCGCCATTGTTTACCACTGCATTGTCCTTGGACTTGCCGCCGAGAGCAACATTGAACCCGCTGCCGACAATTCCGGCGAGGCTGGTCGGCATTGCCTGAGGACATTCGCCTTCGAGGATGATGCTGACATTGTTCGTCACGCTCACGATTGTCGTATTCTCCGCATATCCGACGACGCCGGCAACAGAAGGAGTAATATCAGGAGTTCCTGTCAATGTGATGGCATCGCCTTCGGCGCCGATGATGAGGTTGCTGATTTTAGCTCCGTCAGCAGCTCCGAAGAGTCCGTAAACGTTATTCTTGCTCATATCGCAAGTCCAGTTTATTCCGGTGATACTGTGGCCTTTGCCATTGAATTTACCGGTAAAGGCATTGACGAATTCATATGTAGGGGCACCTGAGCCTGAGCCTGTCGCGCTTCCGATCGGTGTCCACTCAATGCCCGTCAGGTCAATGTCTGCGAGCAGGCAGACTTCACCATCCGCATTCTCCCAGCGGGATGTGGATGCACCGGCATTGACGCTTCTGACAAATTCCATGAATGTGCCGACATCGGCGATTCCCTTGTCTTCCGACGGATTATCCCCACCGCCGCCTCCGATTATGACAGGAGACTGCTTCACCACAATGGAGGTAGAGACTCCATACAGACTGTTTTTCAATATGATACGACCCTCACGAGGAGTATTGGTCTTGCTCTCGAAATACTCGGCAACGAAATTGAATTCCGATGTGGTCAATGCCTTCGTACCCACCGCCTTGAGCCATGAAGCGTTCTCCGCAGCCACAGACGGTTCCACGTCAATGTTGTGGGAAACCCTGATGGTAAACGGTGTCATGTCGCCTCCAAGATTGATGACAGGCTCCCCCATCGGTGTAATCAGTTCATTGTCCTTTATATAACTCTCGAAATCAATGACAGTCTTACCGTAGGTGAAGAACAGAGGCTTATAGACCACCTCATCCCCTGCCGTTACCATGATGACAGTATTGCCTTCTTCAGCACCGTTCTCCATAGTCACAGAGATTCTTCTCAGATTCTCACTGACTTTCACGTCCACGTTATAGGCTGTAAGATAGTCCACTACAGCGTCCTTGGCAAGCGTGCCTGTCAAGGTATAGTTCACTGTCACTGCAGTTCCGTAATCTTCTATGGCAAGGAATGACGGTGTGGAGAACGTGATGCCGAGGGATTCCCTGTATGTTACCGAGAAACTGCTTCCGTCAGTCAACGTGAACACTGCCAAGCCTGTCTCCTCGTCGATTTCCACGGACTTGAACAGGCTGTTCGTAGTGTCGCTCGCCAGCACACCGGTGCTCTTGCCGTTCACTGTCCAGAAACCGTTCTTGTCAATGCCTACTTCAGGCACTGATGTGGCTACCGGCATCTTGTTGCCGTCTTTTCCGAGAATCCACTCCCATGAAGCGCCATTGTCTCTGGTCAGGCGCCAGTACATTGTTCCTCCGTCTTCTGCGACTCCTATCATCGGAGCCTTGTTCAAGTCAGTGGCTTTGGCCAATATGACAGTCTTTTTCTCACCATCCTTTGTTTTGTAAGTAATCACGTAGTTCCCGTTCTCATCGGTTCCCACACGCGAAATCAGATTGCCTGAAGCAAAATCCGAAACAGACTTGAGCTGTGACTCAAGATTATCCGCCTTCTGTTCAAGAGCGGCAATCTTCTGTTCAAGTTCCGTGATACTGCCCTCCACTTCCGAAGAATCATAGGAGCAACAGTTCAAAGCGGCAGCCGCCAGGAACATTGACAATATTATATTTATCTTTTTCATATCGCCCTATTTCTTAATACGTACATACATGTAGTTCATACAGCTGCGCTCGCCCTTCTTGTCACTCGGACGGCTCACGAGGCCGGACACGCCGTCTTTCTTGGCCCACATCGCAGAGGATCCGCCTCCGTCGAAACGTGTGGCATTCCAGGCTCCGAGACGCAGAGAAATATCGGTAACCTCCTCTGCATTGACGCCTATCGAGAAACCTTCCTGACGTCCGTCTATTTCAACGAGCATGATTCGGGAACCGCTTCTGTCAATGCAAGCGAAAGTCATAGGATCGGACAATGTCCTGAAAGTATGGTTTGCAGGCACGGTGTTGAGGGTATTCTGCCCGTCCGTAACGAACTGCCACATGGTGGCGTTCTGGGTGAAGATAGGTTTCACTTCTCCGTCCACAGCCATTTCGGCGCTGAGTTGGATTTCATCGCCTACCTTCAATGCCTTGGAGATTTCCTCAGCGGTGCTCCCTGTAATCTGGAGGCCGACTTCCTTCTTGTCCGTGAGATACGGGGCCTCTTCCAGAGCGGCAGCCCGGCCGTCAGCAACAGCCGTGACAGTAGCCGCGAACCAGCCGTCGTTTACAGTCATGTTGTCCGCAGAATACTTGGCTATAACATACAGAGCCCTGGCGCTAAGTTTATTGACAATATCCTGGCGTTCCTTATGAGGGATTTTCACATATCTGGAAGTGTAGAGATTTATCGGATATGATGCCATCTGGGAAGCGTTGTTACCGCGGACGAGGGTATCATTGACAGAATAGAACTTGTACTCCTTGTCGGCGATTTTGACCTTGCCGGAGAACACTTTCTTTCCGCAGGAAGCGGTATTGTCCTTGAAGATGGTGAACGCCCAGACATGGTTGCCGAGTTTGGCCACGACAGCAGGGTTGTTCATATAGACGAGTTCGCCGTCCTCGATGTGGGCACCTCTGGTGAAGCCGTCGTTGGAATCGAAGAATCCGGTATTGATGCCAGCAATAACATCCTCGCCTTCAGACGTTTTACGTGCACAAAGCTGCGACAGAGTCTCGCGGAGATTGAAGCCGTTGTTGCCGTTCTTGTTGCCATTGGGATTCGGGACAATGTCATCCGCATATGCCGTGGTGACTTCGATGGCAGGGTTGGTGAGGTCAATTTCCAGAACATGCATTTTCCTGGCAATCTTCTTGAATTCCATGCTGTAATAATTGCAGCCCGGGGCCAGGAGTTTCTCCTCAACGGTACGCCAAAGGTCGTTCTCCGTCTCTACCGAGAATGTTCCGCGCAGATAAACGTTGCGGGCAGCCATGCGGCCTCCCTCACCTGCGGCAATGAGCGTAATCCTTGCCTTGCGGAGTCCGTCCGGAACAGTAATTTTCACTCTCCGGACATTCTGGTCAATGCCGGCCTCCACTCCTTCTGCCCTGGTAATCCTGACGGAAGCCTTCTCCGCTGCCTTTCCTGCCAGTTTATATGTAAGATCCAGGCTCCCCACTCCGTCCGGCACTTTGATCTCACCGCTCACAGGAGCATCTCCGTAATACACGACAAATGAGAAACTTTCTGTGGTCTCCACAGTAACTGTAGAACCGTCTGCCAATGTGAGAGTTACGGTGCCGTCATCGTTTTTGACAACGCCTGAGAGCAATGATGCCTTTTTCCCTTCAGATTTTATCTTTTCTCCCTTGCTGTCGAGGATATAGTTGCCATTGACCATCCAATATCCGTCCTTGTCAGTGGTAAACGAAGGCTCGCGGCCGGAAACAGGAATCTTGGCCCCGTCCTTGTCTGTAAGGATTGTGGTCTTCCCATTGACGGTAATGGTCCAATAAAGGACGCCGTTTTCTTCTTTCGTGCCAATGATATCAATGTCTGAAAGGTCATCCTTGGCAGCAACAGTTGCCGTAGAGGTCCTTCCGTCGGCGGTCGTATAGGTAATTGTAACGCCTCCATCCGGATTTTCCTTTATATCAGTGATGACTCCTCCTGTCTTGGCAGCAGTAAGGAGCGCGATCTGGCCCTCCAGCTGCGTCAGAGAAGCGGAAAGTTCCGCCAGCTGCTTCTGGGCCTCATCCACCTTTTTCCAAAGGGCGGAATCGTCGTACTCGCTGCAGCCCATTACCAGAGCTGCGGCAAATACTGATAATAATATTCTAGAACTTTTCATGTTGTCAATGTCTGTTAATATCCCGGATTCTGTGTCAATACGCTCTCTCCCGTCGCCTCGTCCTTAGGGTATATCTGTATCTGTTTCTGAGGAATAGGATAGAGATAGTCCTTCTCCTCCCATTTGTAAGACTGGTCCTTGAACTGGATGAGATATCCGCTCGTGCCTTCTGAAAGAGTGTTTTCCTTGCCTTCCGATACGTCCAATGTATTCTCGCAGTCCGTAGACGGCTTGGTGCCGGTGTAGATGCAGAGGTCAGGAGTACCGTCATTGTTCATGTCATATTCGCCGAGTCCCGGGAACCAGCAGCCGATGAAGCCAGGTCCCAATGTATTGGAAGCCGGACAGAGCTGCTGACCTTCGTGCCAGCGCAACATGTCCCAGAGGCGAAAGCCTTCGTTTACAAGCTCCACAGTTCTCTCACGCCTGATCTCCAGGATAAGCCCTTTGTCCGGACCTTCCAGATGCTTGTCGGTGTAATATGAGCTCAGGAATGCATCTGGAGCCGCATCAGCTTTCGCAACATCGAGTGCCGGCATGTTTACGCGGGCACGTATGGCATTGATAGTCTGGTCAATGACGGCCTGGTCCGCCTGGCCAAGCTCCGCCTTGGCTTCTGCATAGTTCAGGAGAACTTCCCCGTAGCGGATGATCGCGTAGTCTGTAGTCGATGTTCCTGCTCCGTCGTGGGTGTCGTCAGAGAAATACTTGATAGGCCTGTAGCCGCTTCTTTCATAGTCCTTGCAGTTAGGATAGTATTTCGTAGATGCATCTGTTCCTACAGCGACATAATCAGGTGCCGCGATGGTCTGTGCCATACGTGGGTCCCTTCCTGTGAATTCCTGGCCGAACTGCATTGTCTGCCATCCTTCCTGGTTCTGGAACGGGGTTCCGTCAGCCATGAGATAATGGTATGCAAGGGCTCTTGTCAATGAATACCTCATGTTCTTGTATGAGAACTGCACTCCGTGGCGTATGTTCATCTCGGCAGTATAGAGGAAGCGTCTTGCGAAGATTGTCTCACTGGTCTCTGCGTCCTCCAGCACGAAGTAGTCCCTGTACGGCTGGCCTTTTACTACAGTCTCGCCCTTGTACATCTTGTACTTGCCGTAGTCGATGACTGCCTTTGCTGCGTCTGCAGCTTGCTGCAGGAAATATTCAGAAGACAATGTTATCTGTGTCCCGTCTTCCTTCGTGTAGGTTTCGTCAGGTACATCATGGTATTTTCTCCATGTGCCCTCGAATAGTGCCACACGTGACTTGAAAGCATAGGCTGCATATTTGCTCACACGGTACACGCCTTCGGTCCAAGTGACAGGAAGCCCGTCGATGGCCTTGTCCAGGTCTTCCATGACTTTCTGCATGACAAAGCCCCTGGAGTCGCGCGGACGGTACAGGCTCGCCTTGTCAGAATCTGAGATTACATGGTCGTACCATGGCATATCACCATATTTGCGTACTTTCTCGTAATAGAACATTGCCCTGAAGAAATAGGCGACGCCGTCGTATTTCTTGCGGACCTCTTCATTGGTGCAGTTTACGGAGCGCTCGAGGTAGTAGTTCAGTGACCTTAGATCAGACCATGTACTGGTGCTCCATGACTCATTCTCTGCCGATCTGCTTCCCATCTGGATGTTGCTCAGGGACACGTGATACTGCAGGTCGTTGTCCTGCAATGCGCCGTCGAATGTTCCGTCAGGCTTGGAAAGCATGGCGTAGAATCCGTTTGTCGCCAGTTCCAGTTCTTTTTCACTGGAGTAGAAAGACTCTGGTGACAAGTCCGTTTCCGGGAACTTGTCCAGATAGCCATCGCATGACGAGAACGCGAGCATCGACAGCCCTGAAATCAAAATATTGTATATTCTTTTCATTTTCATTCTCTGTTTTAGAAGGTTATGTCAATGCCGAGAGATACGGTCCTGGAGAATGGATAGATGCAGTCGTCATCCTGCTTGGAGGATGCGGTAGCCACCTCAGGATCGACATATTTCGTATGCCTTTTCATCGGAGACCAGTACCAGAGGTTCTCGCCCGTGACATAGAAGCGGACTTTCTCTACAGCTTTGTTCGGCTTCAACGGAAGGGTGTAGCCGAGCGTGATGTTCTTCAGGCGGATGTATGCCGCATTCTGGAGATACCTGTCGGTGTTTACGCCGTGTGCGCTGTTTGAATATGTCTCATATCCTCGTCTCCTCGGGAAATATGAATTTCTGCGATCCTCGGTCCATGTCCTGGATTCGAAGTCGGTCGGCACGAATGAGGATGCCGGGAATCCATACAGGCTCCAGAAATAGGAGCAGTTCTTAGGAGGCATCCAGTCGCAGTGCCCTACACCCTGGAAGAATACCGAGAGATTGAAGCCGTACCAGTCGATGTCGCCTTTGAATGAGTAGGTGTATCTCGGGCGGTTGTTACCGATGATGTAGCGGTCGCCAGGCTTATCGACAGTGTTCTCGCCAGTGTTGATTATGCCGTCACCGTTCCTGTCCACGAACTTGACATCACCTGCCATCAGCTTAGCCATTGATGCCACGCCGCATTTATATACTACATCATTGACTGCCTTGTCATTAATCCTTGACTGGTACTCTGCAGCCTCCTCGTCAGTCTTGAACAGCCCTGCCACCTGGTAGCCCCAGATATCGCCGAGCCTTTCTCCGACATAGTGCTGTCCCAGTGACCTTGTCGGGTTGTCGAACTTGGTGATGGTTGTCACATAGTCGCCGAGAGAGCCTGCTATTGAGTAGTAGAGCGGCTTTCCAGCTGCCTTGACCTGGTCTTTCCAGGACAATGTGATTTCATATCCCTTTGTACGGAGATTTGCACCGTTGATTTTCGGCGAGCTTGTTCCGAACACTGCAGGAAGCTCCTGTGATGAAGTCAGCATATCCTTGGTGTCCCTGATATAGAAATCGGCGCTGGCATTCAGCCTGTTGCCGAAGAATCCGAGGTCAGCTCCAAGGTTGTAGGTTATGACGGTCTCCCATGTGAGCCCGTCGGTTATGGCTCCAGGTGTACTGACCTTGCCGGCAAGATTTGTGCTGTCGAAGGTGTAGTTCATCATTGACGTTGTCAATGTGCTGATATATGAGTAGTTGCTTACCTGCTGGTTCCCGAGGGAACCGTAGGATGCGCGGATCTTGGCATTGTCCCACCAGCCTTTCAGGCCGCCCCAGAAGTTCTCCTCGGACAGACGCCATCCTGCAGATGCGGAAGGGTAGAACGCCCATCTGTTGCCTCTGGCAAATCTTGATGAGCCGTCTTGCCTGCCTGAGACTTCGAGAAGGTATCTTCCTTTCCAGTCATAGTTCACACGTGCGAAGAAGCCAAGAGTCCTGTAGGCTGTGTTCTTCTCATCGGCTCTCTCGATTGTCCCCTGCGCCATGTTGATAAATGCCAGCTTGTCGGAGATGGAGCCTTTCTGCCTTATTGTCGATGTGGATGAACGGGAATCCTGGAACTGCATACCTGCCACGGCTGTGAGATTGTGATTTCCCCAGGACTTGTTCACATTGAGATAGGCATTGGCGACATGCACATTAAGATATGTGCGTGCTTCATGATAGAAATCATAGACGGAGCCGTTGCTGAGTTCCGTGATGGTCTTCATGTTCTTGTCCCAGGTGTTGGCTGTAGGATATGAACGGTAGCTGTTCAGGTTGTCACGGCGCCTGTATGTGTAGTCTGCGGTGATATTCAGCCATTTGATCAGGTCGAACACGAGCCTGTTCGTGATGATCCATGAGTTCACTTTCCTGGAGTTCTTGTTCCTTCCGTCTGTGAACACTCCGCCTCGTCCTGATGCGATAGGGGAGTCCGCGAACTGGATGCCGTTGGTATACATCGTGGTGGTTCCGTCAGGGTTTACAGGCACGATTGTAGGGCTGATGTTCTGGGTTATGTTCCAGAGGATACCCTGCGATTTGAGATCTTCTGAACCGTCCTGCTCCCAGAATCCGCCGTAGTTGTAGGCAGAGCCTTCATAGCTCATGTTGCCGGTGTAGTGAAGCCATGGCTTTACATGGGCATTGACCTTAGCGCGGAAGGAATAGCCGTTCATTATATCTTCGCTGGCGTTGTTGAAGACACCCTCACGGTAGAGGTAACGTCCGCTGACATAGTAGTTTATCTTGTCATTTCCACCATTGATGGTGACATTGTGCTCGGTCTCTGGACGGGTTCTCTTGAAGATGTAGCCGTACCAGTCGAAGTTTCCGAGGTAGCGGTATTTGCCCTTGTCATTGGTATAGACCCATGGCCTGTCAGGATTCTCGGTCTTGTCGTTCCTGCGGTCATAGAGCATCTGCATCTCCTCGTCGGTGTAGTTCCATGCCACATAGCCTTTGCCTGAATGCAGGGTGAATTCGTTGGAGAGGTTTACGTAGTCGTATCCTGTGGTGAGGAAATCGGTGCGGGTAGTGTTGAATGCCACTCCGCCACGTCCGTTGTAGGTCACTTTCAGGTCACCTGACTTACCGTTCTTGGTGGTGATTAGGACCACGCCGGCAGATGCTGTCGCACCGTAGATGGAGCATGACGACGCATCCTTGAGTACTGACACGGATTCGATGTCATTCGGGTTGACCTGCGTCAATGATGATTCGATTCCGTCCACGAGTATCAGCGGGCTGCCCGAGTTCAATGAAACCTGTCCACGGATTTTCACATTGTACTGCTTGCCTTCGATGGAACCGCTGCTCATACTCATGAGGAGGGACGGATCCGCTCCTTGAAGCGCCTGCGCAGCATTGGTTACAGGCCTGTTGTTCAAGTCTTTGCCACTGATGACACCTACCGCTCCGGTGAGGTTCACTTTCTTCTGGACACCATAGCCGACCACAACCGATTCTTCGAGAAGATCAATGTCTTCTTCGATGTTTATGACAATGCCGGCGGTCTGGCTGCCGAATCTGGACGTGTAATCCTTGTAGCCCATCATTGACACTACGAAGGTGCGTCCCGGTGTGGCCTGGATGGAGAATTGGCCGTCGATATCAGTCATGACGACATTGTCCTTCTTGCCGTCGAGCATGACCATTGCGCCGGGAACCGGTCCGGACGAATCGACGACTTTTCCTTTATACTCTACCGGTGTGGCCTTCTGGTCCGCTTTCACGACAAGTATCATTTTCCCGTCAATGCTGGCCTGCATTCCCGTTCCGTCGAGGATTGCAGTCATCGCTTCCAGTACATGTTTTCCGGATGGCGGAGTGACATGCCTGTTCACGTCGAGAAGGCTCTCGTTGTAAGCTATTGTCATACCCAACTGATGCTCAATAGCTTCAAACGCTTGTCTGACCGTCATTGTCCCGGACGGGAAGGTCACGACCTTGTTTTGGGCGTGAAGTCCGACAACCGGCATTATGGCCAGAAGAAGCGTGATCAGATAATGTTTAATCTGCTTCATAGACTATGTATTATTAGTTAAATTGTTATTCTGGTGTGGTACGGGAGGTCTGTCTGACCTATCTTATATATACGCAGCCGTTCACGATACTGTATTTCATTCCGGGGACAAGTTTGCATATGGCGCTGAGCATCTGTTCCATGGTCTCGCCCTTTGACCTGTAAATGACTCAATATTTCCAGGGGCAATATGTGGCATATCATCATATTTCCCTGAGGTGACATAAGTGTTTATGCCGTATTTGCGTTCGATAGCCTTGACAATCGCATGAATATTTTCAGAGCGGAAGCACATGTCTCCACGTTTCCATGCCGTGTCTTCAGACGGATTTACGCAGGATATAGTGGATTTCCCTGTCTCGCGGTCATAAGACAGACGCTCTTCCGGAACCATGAGAATCCTTTCGCCGTTATCTTTCAATGTCGCCGAAATGCTGCCTTCACACAATGTAGCCGTGGTATTACGGGACTCAGGGTATGCATTCACGTTGAACGTCGTTCCATGTACCCGTATAGTAAGGTCGGATGTATTGACCATAAATGGAAGTTCATCATTATGTGTCACTTCGAATACAGCTTCACCGGAAAGGTACACCGAGCGTTCCTTGGCACTGAAAGCTTCCGGATAAATCAGCACCGACCCGGCATTGAGTGTGATCCGGGTGCTGTCCGGCAATATTATTTCACGAGTTTCGCCGTTATGCGTAGAGACCTCGCAGAGTCTCGGACTTTCGGCAATCGCCGCCTCTTCAGAAGCGATACGGTCGTTCAGCTTCAATGTAATCCACGGAACGAAAACAAACATTGCCGCTGCAGAGGTGCAGGTCAATGCTATTCTGCGTATCTTCTGTCGAAGTCCTACACGCATCATTACAGACTGGGCTTTCTCGCGGCGGTCTGCTGAAGACATCACCTTGGTAAAAGCCTCATTCAGCTCATTTTCCGGCATTGAATCCCCGAAATGCTTTTCCCACTCGTTGCGGATATCGTTATTGGTCATAGTCTGATGTTGTCAAAATCGACAATAAGACAACATAACACCTGTCAACACCCAATGAAAATTTCAATTTTTTTAATTTTTTGTAACGGCAGAACATTTCGCATATTTTTGTTATATCTTTGTTGACGTGATCGGGAAACATTTTGCCGTATCACCATAATTCAATATCACACAGATGTTTACGGATAGCGAAGAAAGAGTATTGATGGAACGCACTGCTGCTGGCGACAGAAGTGCGTTCAGGTCTCTTTTCAATGTTTATTATCCTGTGGTCCACGGCTTCATGAGAAGCATACTTCAGACAAAAGAGGATGCCTCTGACGTTGCTCAAGAAGTTTTCATCAAGCTCTGGCTTATGCGTGCAGCTCTTCCGGACATCACATCGCTGCGATTCTACCTTTATCGGATGAGCCTGAACCAGACAATCAACTTCATGAAGAAGAACAAGTTCCGGAACAGTTCCTTATTGGCGGATATTCCTTATGACCAGATGGTGGAAGAAGTCATTGACATGAAAGACAAGGAAGCTTTCATAGCCTCGGTGGTGGAGCGCATGCCTGAACAGAGACGCAAAGTTTTCGTGATGAGCCGTTTCGAGAACCGGTCCAATGATGAGATTGCGTCAATGCTGCACATCAAGAAGAAGACCGTGGAGAACCACCTCAACCTCGCCTTGAAAGAACTGCGAACCGCCCTCCCGGCATCCGTTTTCCTGTTCATCACATTCTTTTAGACGCACCTCTGCTCATGCTGGTGTTGACTGAAAACCAGACATCTTTCGCCAAATCGAGTGATTTTACAGAGATTTGGCGCAACATTTGCCAGATGTTTTGCCAAATCAAATGTTTTTACTTAGTTTTGGCGAAACATTTAACAAGTTATGCCACTTATCGGAAGAAAAAAAGAGGTAGCGGAACTTGAACGCTACTACAATCAGGACAATGCTGTGTTCATTGCCGTATATGGCCGTCGCCGTATCGGCAAGACGTTTCTTGTCAATGAATTCTTCAAAAACGACTTCACTTTCAAAGTCACAGGAATCTCACCTGCGGAATATGAACGGAAACAGCTGACCAATCTTCAGTTAGCGAACTTCAACCTCGCATTGAACCATCATTCCGGCAAAGTATTCCCAGCACCGTCAAATTGGATGGAAGCCTTCAGACAACTGATAGAATATCTTGAAACCGGGAAAAAGAAGAAACGCCAAGTCGTATTCATAGATGAACTTCCATGGATGGACACCCCATATTCGGGCTTTCTGACTGCATTCGAATGGTTTTGGAACAGTTGGGGATCCAGCTGTAAGAATCTGATGCTGATAGTATGCGGCTCTGCCACATCATGGATTGTAAACAAAATAATAAACAGTAGAGGAGGACTGCATAACAGACTGTCCGGCAAGATTTTCCTGTCCCCATTCAACCTGAAGGAATCAGAGGAATTCTATGAAAGCAGAGGAATTGTGTGGGACAGATATGAGCAGTTGCAAGCATACATGATATTTGGCGGCGTCCCATATTATTTGTCTTTGCTCCGTAAGGAAGATAGTCTTCCGCAGAACATAGACAGATTGTTTTTTTCAAGGAACGCAATTCTGGCAAATGAATTTGAAAATCTTTTCAACGCATTATTTGACAATGCAAAGGATTATATACGTACGATAGAGCTATTATATAAGAACAGGTCCGGACTTACCAGGAATGAAATCGCACAAAAACTGGAAGCCTCTTCTGGAGGAGGGCTAACAAAGATGATTGACAATATGGACCAGTGCGGTTTCATTGAAGGCATATCGAATGGAGGAAAGGTTAAGGATAAAATATATAAGTTGGTTGACTACTACTGTCTATTCTACCTGAATTTCGTAAAGAAAAATGATTTCCACGAAGAGCACTATTGGTCAAAAATATCAAATACTCCTGTCCATAACTCATGGTGCGGTTTTTCATTCGAGAGAATCTGCTTTTCACATCTTGAGCAGATAAAGAGAAGTCTAGGCATCTCCGGAATATTGACCAAGACATACGCCTGGCGGAGCCTTGCTTCCAAGCCTGCTGCACAAATTGACATGCTGATAGACAGGGAAGACAGGGTCGTGGACGTATGCGAGATGAAATACGCTTCAGCAGAATACACAATAACGAAAACCGAAAATGAAAAGTTGCGGAATCGCATCGAGGCTTTCCGTTCCGAATCCGGAACGAGGAAGGCAATTCACCTCGTGATGATTTCTCCTTACGGAATACACAGGAACGCGTATTCAGGTGCTGTCACAAACCAGATAACTATGGATGCGTTATTTGAATAAGGTGTAATCAAAAAAACGGTGTAAAAAAGACGACTTTTTTACACCGTTTTTCATTTTTGGTCGGTTCGGTGTAAAAACTGGCCGTTTTTTACACTGAATTATCTGAACGTGACTCTATTCCAGGCCGCGGGCACGGATGAGGGCATCCGGGTCAGGATCGGCACCACGGAACTCGTGATAGAGGGTCATTGGCTCCTCGCTGCCGCCCTTCTCGAGGAAGAGGCTGCGGAACTTTCTGGCCATTTCAGGATTCCAGAGACCGTTGCTCTCCCAGTACTCGAAAGCGTCCTTGTCCAGAACCTCTGACCAGAGGTAGCCGTAGTAGCCGGCACTGTAACCGCCACCGAAAGTGTGGTTGAAATACGTGCTGCGGTAACGAGGGATAATCTGGTCGATTAGACCCATTTCACGGCAGACATTCTTCTCAAACGCCTCGATATCAAGGTTGTTCCAGTCGGTGTCAGGACCGAGCTCGTGCCACTTCATGTCAAGGATAGACGCAGCGCAAAGCTCAGTGGTCATGAAGCCCTGGTTGAACTTGGCGGCATTGTTGATCTTGGTCACGAGAGAATCAGGGATAACCTCTCCGGTCTGGTAATGGAACGCATATTTTGCGAGAATCTCAGGCTGGAACGCCCAGTTTTCATTGAACTGGGAGAAAGTCTCCACGAAGTCACGTGCAACGCTGGTACCGCTCACATCCACATAATGGCACTTTGTGAGAAGTCCGTGAAGGGCATGGCCGAACTCATGGAAAGCAGTCTGCACCTCATCGATGGTAAGAAGCTTCACAGTATCCTCCGGCTGGCCGAAGTTGCAGACATTGACAACGATAGGACGGATATCCTTGCCTGAAGCATCTACATACTGCTCACGGAAATTGTTCATCCATGCGCCGCCGCGCTTGGTACTGCGCGGAAGATAGTCGGTAAGGAAGATACCGAGCAGGCTGTTGTCAGCATCGAACACCTTGAAAGTCTCCACCTCAGGGTTATACACAGGAAGACCCTTTACAGGCTCGATCTTGATGCCATATAGCATCTCGGCAGCCTTGAACACGCCGTTGCGGACATTCTCAAGCTGGAAATACTGCTTGGTGATGTTCTCATCGAGGTCATACTGGGACTTGCGAACTTTCTCTGAATAGAACCACCAGTCCCATGGCTGGATGGTGCTTCCTGCAGGAAGAAGACCGGCAGCGATGTCCTTGTCCATGAACTCCTGCATTGACACAATCTCCTTCTTCGCTCTTGCGACAGCCTTGGTCATAATCTTAGAAAGGAATGCATCTACGGTAGCGTGGTCGTGTGCCATCTTGTCACTGAGAATCTGGTCAGCAGAGCAGTCGTAGCCGAGGAGCTGAGCCTTCTCGGTACGCAAACGCATGATATCCAGAAGCACCTGCTTGTTGTCATTGGCATTGCCGTGACCGCAACGGGTAGAATAAGCCTTGAATGCAGCCTCGCGCTTTGCCCTGTCCTCACATGTAGTCATGAAGAACGGATAGCTGGAAACAGGGATGCCGACCTCAGAAGCGAAGGCATTGTTCTCAGCGAGAAGGTTGTTGCCGAACTTCTGGGTAAGTGCAGCAAGCTCCGAACTGATTTCCTTGAAACGGGCCTGCTCAGCTTCGCCGAGAGCTACGCCATTGTCAATGAAAGCGTTGTAGAGCTTCTTCGTAACCATATACTGCTCACGGTCGAGGGATGCCGAATCAGCGAAGACAGCAGCCACTCTATCGAAGAGCGCCTTGTTCATGAAAATCTCATCAGAAGATGTGGTCACAAGTGGGGTAACCTCATCCATGACAGCCTGCATTGCAGGTGTGGCATCTGACTCGGAGACATTGTAGAGTACACCCAATGTCCTTGCCAGCAACTTTCCTGAGAGCTCGTAAGCAGCTACGGTGTTCTCGAAAGTAGGGGCCTCGGTATTGGCTACAATAGCATTGACCTCGGCCTTCTGCTGCTCGATTCCGGCTTTTACGGCCGGCACGTAGTCAGAAAGTTTAATCTTGTCAAATGGAGGGAACTGGTCCTCGCCGGTCCATTCCGTAAGGAACGGATTCGATCCGCAAGCTGAAAGCATCATGATTCCTGCGCTTAAAATTGCAATTTTTTTCATAACGATTACTTAGTTGTTATTTCTACACCATTAAGGTCAATGAGAGTGAATTGGACAGCGTTTTTATATACTGTTATGATACCCTTCATGTTCACTGCGGCGCCATCGAGAATCTTCTTGTCAATCTGAGTATCAGCAAATTTCGCGTAGCCGCTGGTACGGACCTGGACATCTGTCGAACCCATTCTGAAATACTGGCTGACAGCATAAGCATCAGCGTTCTTTATGAGAGTCGCCTTGATTTCCGGATCGGAAACTTTCTTGGAATAGTCAGCAACGTCACCGTCATCGAAGACGCCGGAATTCAAGTAACTGAGGAAGCCCTGCTTGGACATCGCCCAGGTCTTGATTCCCCATGAAGGATCTTTGGCCGGAGTATAATTCTGTCCTGTAGAAGAAAGGAAAATTCTGTTGGAATTGGACTTCTTGTCTTTGTTAGAGTCAATGTAAATGAGGCAGAAAATCTCTCCTTTCGGATTCTTCACACTGCCATACTTCAATCCGTCGATTTCCACATAGCAACCGAGATTCTCTTCCTTGAGAAGGTCAGACTCAGCGACCTTCTTAGGAGCCAGAGGAGTATCAAGCTCTCCCCTGAATATATGAGTATCAATGATATACTGCACATCCAAATACGAAGTCTGGTACTCTCCGCTGGCATCCTCATAACCCAGCTGGATCATTCCGTTATAGGCACCAAGAGTAAGGCCGCTGCACTTTACATACACCCACTGTCCGAGCTTGTAATCATTGTAGAGGGAATTCTTTCCGATCTTGACCTCGATAGCGCCGGTAGCGTCCTGAATATAGATGCTCTTGTAGATATTGCCGGACCTGTCCTCGGAAATCACCTGACCGCCGATGATGATACCATCTTCAATCTTGACAGGAGCATTCTTGTACAGCGACTTGAGCTCCATAATAGTCCTGTTCGGAGTCAATGTTACCGGCTTATAGACATCAGCCTTGCCGTAGTCTCCGGTAAAAACCGGCTCCCACTCGTCGCATGAAGCCAGAAGCGTCAATGCGGCTGCAAATGTTCCGATAGCGTAAAATATCTTGTTCATAACTAGAATCTGAAATAAATGTTCAACATGTAGTTGATTCCGCTCATGTAGAAGTACTTGGAATCGAATCTGTAGTAACGCTCCTTGCTGACGGTCTTATCGACAAGACGTGTCTGCTCATAACCGCCCGTACGGACATCAGTATTGTTCAGGATGTTCTTCACCTGGAGAGAGAATCCGAGCTGGTAGTCTCTCTTGATGTACCAGGACTTGCCTACACTGGCATTGACAAGAACTGCTCCCTTGAACTTCTCCTGCGCGGCCATATAATCGACCTCTGCGGCGGTGATGGTGCCGTCAGGGCCGGCGGTAGCCATGTCAGTCCTGTAGAGAGGGTTCATGTCGAGGTATGCCATACCGAAGTAATCCACGTCGGCATCCACGAACCAGTAGTTCTTGTTCCATGCGAGACCGAGGCTGGTTGCAAGCTGCGGAGTGCTTGAAACATAATGCTTTACAGTCTTTCCTTCAGCATTCGGATGGCTCTTCCAGTAAGGAATCTTCACACCATAGGTCTCAGTTACGACAGCAGCGCTGTTGTCATAAGTCTGGTACATGGTAGGATTGGAAGTATAAACATACTGGCCGTAAGCAACCACTCCCTGGAGAGAGAGGTTGTTCACCGGAAGAGGGACCTTGAATCCGAGTTCCATTCCGACGTGGCGCTCATCCATTCCGCTCATTGCGAAGTTGGTGAAGGAGTTCTGGGAATCGTCATAGAAGCTCATGACCTTGGACTGGTCCTTTATGGTCGTACAGTAACCTGTGATACGGACATCATAGCCGGAGTTGCTGTACGCGTAGTTCAAGTCAGTGGTGAAGGTCTTGATGGTCTTCACGTCCGGAACGATGGAGTTGCGGGTTCTTGGCGACACGAAAGTCTGGTTGAAGGTAGGCGCATCTGTCATATATGCCACATCAGCATAAATCCTGTGGCCGCCTCTTACGACATAGCTGAGGTTCAGTTTGCCGGCTCCAGTGATGAAGTCCTGCACCTTGGACTTGCCGAGAGATGTAATCGCCTCTTTGGTAATAGGATCGTAGGTCGTGATCACCTTTCCGTCATAAGTCATAGGCTGTCCGTTGGCATCGAGTCCAGGGAAAAGTCCCTTTCTCACAAGACCCTCTCTCCAGAACTTGTCATAGCCGATACGGCCTGAAAGGGCAGCCTCGAAGCCGCCGACAGTAACCTTGCCGGAAGCCCAAGCCTCTGCGCGACGGATGTTCGCGTAATAGTCATAGCCGTATTTGTCGCCTTCTTTCAATGTCTGGGCCTTGCCGTTCTTCATCCAGTAATCCAGGTCGTTCTGGTACATTGTCACAGAAGCGGCGTAATCCCTTTCCGCAAACTGGTCAATGTTCACGTAGTAGTCTCCTCCGAGGAGGTCATCCAGCACCTTGTAGTACTCGGTCCTGTTCCATTTGTATGAAACGCCACCGGCAAGAGAGAAATATCTGGAAGGAGTCCACTTCGCATTGGCATTGAAATTCAAATCCTGCTGGTCAGTGCGACGCTCCTCGATAACATACTTCGAGCGGTTGCCATCAGCAGTTGAGTTCATCGAGTTCACAGCGTAGAGCCTGTCCCAATTGATATGAGTAATGCTCGGGATATCTGATTCCCATGCATCCTTAGCCCACATAGCCTTGGCAAGATTGACACGGTTGTAGTCAGAATTCTCCATGAAGAAGTAGCTTGGAAGATTTCTGTAATAGTCCGGCCTAGGGTCTGCCGCATCATACCAGTCGAGAGCAGTATAGCCATTCTTACCGAAACGATAAAGCACTGTAGCAGAAGCCTTTACCTTCTTGGATTCAGGAGTGAAATCATACTTGAGGATAGCGATAGGCTCATGGGTTTTCTTCACGCGGGCATTGCGGACCTTGCCGTTGTAATAACCCCAGTTGGAGTTGTACATATTGTCGCCCATGAGGTCGTAAACTTCCTGAGTAGAACCGTTCTGCGCACCTCTCTGTCCCGGAGCGGCCATGAAGGTAAGTCCGAGTTTGTGTTCGTCGCCGAATTTCTTCTCCACTGAACCGTAGTAGCCGAATGAACGGTAATAAACGCCCTTAATCCAGTCGTTTCCACCAAGTCGGGCAGAAGCGCTGAACGCATAGGCCCAGCCGTTGTCGAGCTCGCCTGAAGAATAGGTGAGCATCAGACGAAGTCTGTACAACGCACTGTTGGTCAATACGCTACCCCTCCATCCGGTGCGGACCTTGGAAGCCATAGGGTCAATGTTGGTGAGGCCGTTGTAGCCGCCGAATCCATAATCTGAAACCTCGGCACCATTCACCGTCTCCTTGCTGCGGGTAGCCTCATTCAGACCGCTCCACAATGAATATGGAGTATAGCCTGTGATGGCATCGTTCATCTTCACGCCTGCAAGATATACATCCTGGGACTCGCTGGAGTAACCGCGGACTCTGAAACGCACAGAACTGAAATTGAAGCCTGCGATATTGTTGAACACGTCGTTCTGGCCGAAAAGGATGGTCGGACTGTCCTGATAGCCGGAATCGTCCAGGTCGAACTCGGTGAAACTTGCGTCATCGACTTCGCTGACCTTGCGGGCCGGGGTCAATGACAGTTTGAACATATTCTTCACGTAACCGTCATTGACAGTAACATTGATTCTGGATTCCAGATAGTCAGGAGTCTTGATTACGAGGTCGTACATACCGTCCTTCAATGAAGGAATCATGAATGTTCCGTCAGGTGCGGTCTTGACTTCCGCGATTTCTTCCGCTCCTGAATAAAGTTTCAGGACGGCTCCGTCGACTGCTGTCTTGGAAGACCTGTCCACGACCGTTCCCTTCACACCGCCGGTATATGTCTGTGCGGACATGACCAGGGCTGCGAACAATGCCGGAATGGACAAAAGCTGTTTTTTATTCATATCTCTTGTATTGTCATTTTGGACTGGCGGAGTGACCTGTTCGGGAGAACGCCTCCGCCTGTCGTGATTATTTGTTGCTTACTATGATGTATGTCGGATAATGGTCACTGTAGCCGCCGATGAAGGTTCCGCTCGAGAATGTACGGAAAGGTGTGCCCTTGTACTGGCCTTCCTGCTGGACCATGAAAGGCTGGCTGAAGATACGTCCGTAATACTGCTTTTTCACAATCGGCTGGATAGACAACTGTCCCTTAGGAGCATTGACCATTGCCTCGTTGACGAGGATGATGTCATAGATATTCCAAGTGCCCCTGTAGGCAAGTGAGCCGTAGCCCGCCTTCAACATTGAAATGAACGGTGAGAAGAAATCGTACTGGCCGACTTCGGAAACAGACTCCTTTCCGTGCATGAAGGTCGTCATGCTCTCGTCGGTAGGGTTGTCGTTCATGTCGCCCATCACCATAATCTTGATTCCCGGATACTCCTTCATGAGCTTAAGTGCGTGGTCATAAATGATTTCCGCTCCGCGTGCCCTGAGGTCCTGTCCCTTTCCGCCGATACGTGACGGCAGATGGGCTACATAGAATGCGAACATTTCGCCGTCAAGCTTTCCGCGGACCATGAGGATGTCACGGGTACGGAAATAGTCCTGCGCCTCCTTGTCCATGCTGAACTCGATGGCAGAGGAATTGAAATCGAACGGAATGGACTGGCTTTCCTCGACCGTGAAATGCTCCGGACGATAAAGCAGAGCCACGTCCACGCCACGTCTGTCAGGTCCGTCGTAATGGACAATCTGATAGTTCGCAGCCTCGATTTCAGGCTGGTTCACGAGGTCTTCAAGAACATGTCTGTTTTCTATCTCGCTGAGTCCCAGCACAGTATGGAAAGTCTTATTCTCCTCGGCCATCGCCTTGATTACAGTAGCGATGTTGTGGAGTTTTTTCTCATATTTGGCATCTGTCCACTTGTTCTTGCCCTCAGGAAGGAACTCATAGTCGTTCTTTCCCTCATCGTGGTACGTATCGAACAAGTTCTCGACGTTGTAAAAGCCAAGAACATAGCGTTTTGGACCACCGGCGTATGCTGATACTGCGACCAGCATCAATGCCAGAACTGTGTAAATTATTCTTTTCATTGTCAATGTTATTGTTTTCGTCGCTTGCGTTACCACCACCAGCTGATGGTCTTAGGGTCCTGAGCCTCGACCTTCGCCGCAGCCTCCTTGCCTATAAGTTTCGAAAGGTTAGGGTAAAAGTCAATGCCGGTTTTCTTTTCGAGTTCGTCAATGGAAATCGCATATTCCTTGAAGTTGCTTCCATTTCCGTAATCCCTGTGTTCCAGAAGAATCGCACAGCCCATATATCCTGAAAATCCGAGCGTAGTGCTCTTGCTGTATCTGAGCACAGCCTTGTAATAATGCGAAGGGACTGTGATTTTCTTTCCTACGTTATCGAGGGCATATTCAGTGCTTCCTTCTGTAAGACAGCCTGTCACGACATAGCAGGTATCTGAACTGCCGGCCCATGAACGGACCTTATTCTCAAGATTCTTCCAAAAATGCTGATTCAATTTTGAAAGCTGAGGGGTTATATTGGTACCATAGAAAGTCTTGTCATTAGAACTATAATCATATAGTCTATCTGCTGACGGCAACTGATGACCTCTATCGTAGCGTCTGGATGAAGTGCTCCTGAAACCTCGCATATACAGCACAGGCTGCTGTTTTTCCGAAAGATATGGATCCACAGCCCATGGATCATCTCGATCATCACGTTTTATATTATTGCCGATAGTCCATTTGCTGAGAGGGTAAGCTACCCATGGAGCTACAAAGTTACCGTAATCCCATGAATATGAGTAGTTTCTGGTTTTTACCGGCCCGATGGTCATGGAGTGCGAGAACTGTCCCAACTTAGTCCCATCAGGGATTTCCGGGATTTCCAGCCAACCCACTTTTCTCAGGTCCGGACAGCCCTCCGGTACAACAACGTCCTCAGAACCGCCGGAATCCTTCGTTCCATGTTGGGTCAATGCCACTGTCGTCCTGTTTCCGTCTGCGGTCAATTCCAGAATTGCCGTGCGCGCAGACTCGCCATTATTCTTCTCGACTGTCAGAATCACGTTGGACATGCTGCCATATCCGCTGGACGGCTTTACACTTACCCAGCTGAGTGGCCCGCCTGACTGGTCCTTTACGGCAATGCTCCAATTTCCGGAAGCGGTAACGGACAGGAACTGGTCACCTCCCGTAGCCTCTACGGTATTGACCCTGACCGCGATTTCCGGCTTTACTTGCGGGTCATTTCCTTCACAGGAATATATAAAAGGCACTGACACCATAAGTGCCAATGCCCATTTCATTATTTTGTTCAATGTTTTTTTCACGTAGCGTCAATGCTTGTGGAAACGTCCAATTCTTCGTTTCCTTTAGACGGACAAAGGGCAACCCGGTTTTTCCGGGCACCCTTTATAGTCTGATATTAAATTGAATTATAAGGTATTACTCCGCCCTTATTGCAAAAAGTATAGCTCTTGCATTAGTTGTAGTCGTCACTGTAACATCTGTATCAGCCGCCAATTTAGCAGGAAGAGTGATGGTGTACTTATCGGTATCTTCAACTGTCAGTTTATAAGGAGCATTACCTGTAGCACCATCATTAGCGGTCAAGGCCTGAGTAGCAACCTGAGTTTCGCCCACTGACGCTTTAAGAGTCGCGGTTTTTCCTTTCCACGTCACACCATAGAAAGACACTTTGGTAGTACCTGCCGGAATCTTCAATGTTGCGGAACCTGCTTTCTTGGAACTGCCGATTTTCAAAACAGGAACATCTTCGACACCATTGACAGTAGCCTTTTCACTAAAAGCATTTGTTCCAAGTGTCCATTCAACGCTACTTGAGAAGTCCTCAGTTCCGGCAGCAGAAACTCCCTTATGGGTAAGAGTTACAGTGTAAGACTTTGTGGCGACCTCCGCTGTGGTAGAAACGGTAAGTTTCACAGTCACGTCCTTATCAGTCGTGTTCTCTGCAAATGATACAGTTACAGTGCCATTGCCGTCACCTGATTCAGGAGATACCTTATAAGCAGAATTGTCAGAAGCGACAGTCCACTTGACATTGCCTCTTACGTCGAAAGAAACCGACTTGTCAGCAGCTTTTGCAGTAAGGGTCTCTGTGCCTACAGAGAATTTAGGTGTATCTGATACGACTTCCTCCACTTTGGTAGCAACTACCTGATAATGAGGATTTCCGCCGACATACCATCCTTCTACCTTGATGTCGCTGCCGACAAACTCTTCCATATTGCCTGTGTAATAAGAGCAAGAAAGATCCTTAGCAGTATAGCTTCCTACGAAGATATTATAGAAATTACCGCTCTTCTTCACAGTTCCCGTGAAGGACACATAAGTCACAGCTGTAGGAGCGTCTTCTTTCATTTTAGCTTCGGTAAGTTCCAGAGGAGCCGGATATGAAACGGCATTGCCGCTGGAAACAACAGTTGCAGTAGGAGTAGTAATCTGCATAAGGCCATTGTGCTTGCCGGTAGTACCGGTAACATTGATCTTATCTCCAACCTTTACCTTAGGATCGGTATTCGCGAAAACAAGGATGCTTCCGGTCGCGTCGGTAATCACATAGCTCTTGAGAGTTACGCCGGTAACCAATACATCCTTAAGGTCGATTGCAGCGTTCTCTGCGCCTGCCGCAATCTCTGCAATGGTGCCTGCACCAGGAGTCGGCTCCGGGGTCTCGCCACCGCCTGTACCGAGGTCAACGCCCTTGGAGAAGTCAACGACTGTACCTGCTTCAGCTGCAACACTGAGGTCGAGGTCATCCACCATATATGCGCTGGCAACTGTAGCCGTCATATATACATACAAAGACTTGGTGCCCGCAGGAACCGTGAATGTAGTAGATGCAAGATCCCAACGTCTGCTCTTGTCGCCTTTAGGGAAAGCATATTCAAGAGCTACCCATTTCTTACCGTCGTTGCTGACATATACCAGGAACTCATCATGCTTGAAAGTATTGTCAGCAGCCTGATACTGATTCCTCTCTGAACCAAATGAGAGGACATAGTTCACAGTATTCTCAGGAAGGGTGATATTCTTTACCTGGAAATAGTTCTCCTTTGCAAACCAGAGATAATTCTTGCCGGAACCCGGATAATCAGAATAAGTCCCGTTGGAAGCACCTGAAGATGTCTGACGTGCACTCATTCCATTGAAAGCATAATCTATAGAAGATAATCCGCTTCCGGTTTCATTTTTCCAGCCGTCGAAAGAATCGAGATATGTCTTCCATCCGTCCTCTGACTTAACGGCATCCGTTTTATCAAAGTCATTGTGATATACTACGAGGTCAGCCGCAGAGCCGGTACCTTTCTGTTTGACTGTCAATGTCTTGGTGTCGTAGCCGATAGAGAATTTCAATTCAGCCTCACGGTCCAGTCCTGTATTGCCGAGCACTGAAATTGTTACGTCCATTCCGTTTGGATCTTTTCCCTTCTTCGGGTCAACAGCGATCCACTCAGGGCAGTTGCTCAGGAACCACTGTCTTGTAGATGCAACCTTTATAGTCTCTGAAGACGCCTCCTGCTGAAATTCTATGACATTCTTCGAAAGATTAATTTCCGGAAGTCCTTCCGGTTCATTCTTATCACCGCAAGACTGCGCAAAAAGCATGGCAGCCAACGCAAGTGAACCCGAAATCAATGTTCTGATTCTCATGATGTGTGCTTATATTTTAAACAATTAAAAATTTCCTTGCTTGAATAGTTTACAAAGATAATTATCCTATATGAAAGAAACAAACTAAATCGTATTACATTTACGTATCTATTCTGCTACAAGTCACTTACATACCCTTCCCGTACACAGACACATATGGACAATAGAGTAGATGTGGGGAGTTACCCCCAGCACCTCTCATTGCACCGTACG
>ENA-OPCZ01000284-OPCZ01000284.1-human-gut-metagenome-genome-assembly--contig:-NODE-284-length-33384-cov-11.709862_pt1 | contig 33384 bp, 31 predicted proteins | sample MGYA00241566_ERZ501483 | MGnify/ENA primary metagenome ERZ501483 (study PRJEB25962, sample SAMEA1965191) | human gut metagenome | biome: human gut; feature: human-associated habitat; material: faeces... | reverse complement strand
CCATCACTCGCATCGGCTTCTCCTCCACCATCTCGTTCGTATCCGCCTCATGCGCACTCCTTGGGTCAGGCAACTTGATCCTTGACAGAACCAGCGCCACAGAAAGCACGAAGATACCCACCAGGGCATAAGGAATGGCGATGTTGACACCTGAGAACAGAAGTTGACCGCCAACCAGCGGCCCCACAATCCATCCGATACCATTGAGCGACTGCGACAGGTTGATTCTGCTCTCCGCCTTGTCTGGATGTCCCAGTACCGTAGTATACGGATTGGCACTCGTTTCCAGACACGTCAGTCCGCATCCAATAACAAACAGCGACAGTACGAAGAAGTAGAAACTGTTGATCCTACTTCCCGGTATGAACATCAGGGCACCGATACCGAAGAGAACCAATCCGGTTATCACACCCCTCCTGTAGCCCCACTTCCGGATAATCCATCCGGCAGGCAGCGCCATCAGGAAGTAGGCACCGTAGACAGCAGCCTGCGTCAAGGCCGACATCGCCTTACTGATATGGAACGACTCCTGGAAATGCGGATTCAGCACCTCTAGGATACCGTGGGCAAAGCCCCACATAAAGAAGAGGCTGCTGATGATGAGGTAGGGCACCAGATAGTTATGCCCTTCGTATTTGAAGAAGGATTGCTTCATCATGATTCTCTACAAATTTATTACTGTCCTTTACTACCAGTGCCAGATAAGTAGCATCCGATCCGATACCCACATACAGGTCACCATACCGTGATGCCTGCTGGAAAAACTCCACATGACCGGAATGCAGCAGGTCATAACACCCGCTCACAAAAACTTTTTTTGCCATAACTTATTAATCAATAATCACTAATCTCTACTCACTAATCATAGAGTCTCCGAAATCAGAATAGGGGAGATGTGAATTTGGAGTTTCCTCTAAGTGGTCTATTCTTTCATTTCTTTTTTCCATCAGCAATAGTTTGTGTTGTAAATATGTGATTTGTTTGCCTTATTTGTGTCGTAACCGCCAAAAGAAATGCCAAGTTCTGAACAAAATTTTGCTTAGTGCCTCTAACGAAAAACTATTGGAGGAATATTTTCCCCTAAGTATCGAAAGGACTTTCAAAGTCCTTCAACACCTTATGTTTCGTATCCTTCTCGGAAAGATTAGCGTGTTCCGTAGGAATGCGCCAATCGATACCTAGAGAATCATTCAGGATAGAGATACCACCATCAGCCTCAGGGAGATAGAAGTTAAAAATGCAAGCCTCGCATCACACCATAACTGCTCATACTCTCGTCTCTTCAAGGTAGAAGGTATTACCTTAGCAGAACCAATACAGAATCGCAAAAAATCAAAGAAAATCTTTTGTTGTTTCAACATAAAGTTGTACTTTTGCACGCATGAAGCAAGCCATACACATCATATTATCCTACATAGTAGCTATCATTCTTCTTCCGATAGCCTTGTTATGTAAGTTCTTCCGAAGAAAGTAACTCTACTTTTTCCGGAAAGGATTCTTGTATATTCCCAAGAGCTGCTTACCGAAGTAATAGAAGAACTGCATATCATCCACGAAGTAACGCTTGAAGAGGCGCTTTGGCTCCTTCATGCAACGATACAGCCACTCCATGCCGATTTTCTGCCAAATCTTAGGCGCACGTTTCAAGGTACCAGCCTCGAAGTCGATGGTAGCACCCAGGGCCATGAATACCTTTACTCCAGGCATCTTATCACGATACTTCATAATCCACTTTTCCTGCTTTGGAGCACCCACACCAACGAGCAGAACATTTGCACCACTCTCGTTCACGATACGAACCAGCTCCTCACATTCATCATCATGCTTCTCGAATCCAAAGGAAGGAGAATGAGCACCTACCACCATCTGTCGACCCACCTTCTCATTGATGCGTTCCATTGCCTTGGCAGCAATACCCTCCTTGGCACCAAGCAAGAAGATCTTGCAGTCTGCATCATCCTTATGATACATATAATAAGAGGTGAAGAAACTGGAACCCGGAATTGCTTCCTTGATAGGAGTCTTCAACAACTTACCGAACAGGTAGAGGATCTTACTGTCACACACCACCCATTCCGACTTCTGATACACATCATAAAACTCCTTGTCCTTCTGAAGCTTAATCAGATGGTCAAGATTAGGAGTCACGAGAACACCCTCATTCAGGTTCTCCAAGAGTTCCTGACGAGTTATGTTCAGAATATCTATATTTAATACTTTAATAAATTCCATAGCATTATTTTCCATTTCCTTCATCTTTTGGTTTTAATGATTCTTTAACTTCATCTGACAACATTTTATATAGCTTTGCACAGATTTCATCGCCATTCTTATGCTCATTGATATATTTAATAATACCATTCGCTATTCGGTAGCTTTGGTTTACCAAAGGCATATAAAATTTTGAATAGTTATATACCAATGTCCGAGATTCCGAATCATTCAAGAAAGCATATTCAATAAAGTTTTGAACGAAAGTTTCTACATTAGGAATCTCTGTACCAAGTTCTGGTATATAATACCCAAAACAATTAAACTCATCGACAGACGCATGCCGACTTCCTACAGTAAAGCTATTCCTTGCCAGATTTATCAACGGCAAATAATCTTCTTGCTTTATATGCTCAATAAGATTACTTACAAAATCATTTTTTATTAAGCTTATGTCATGATTCTCGCAATACAAGTTAAAGATATTCTTCAAACCATCCAAGACATATCCATCAGTATGAGACCAAACATTTGTCCCGAGAAAACAAACAACAAAATCTTTCCAGTATCCATTGATGATAGTACCATTCGTACTGAAAATTTCATGCACTCCACTTTCCAAACATTCACGTCCTACAGACACTATCCATTGTACTAATTTACAATCAGCTTCTGTCAGATTGGTGAACAAACTACTAGGAACATAGTTAGTGAAATCTTCTTTTATACTATCCTTATCTTCTTCTGACAAATCATCCACATATAAACTGAAATAGTTTAGCACACTTTCCCATGGCAAAGTAGTTGCGGCTTGAATAGAAGATAGAACATTTAGCTTTGTTACAATATTCAAACGACCTTTTAGCTTCAGTTCGATAATTCTCTGTGCCAGCCTCTTTCTGGTTTCATAAACGTTATTTAGGTTCACGAAAATATCATTGAAACTGTCATACTTTACGCTGACATGAGCTAATTTATCTAGATTTATATTCTCTATTAGTGGTGTCTTTGCGGCAAGTATCATAGAAAGGAAAACAAAGTCCCAATAACCAGTTTTGTTGACATATTCATCCTGTTCATATACTTCAGTATACAGGTTGCTTAAGACTTCTGCTTTAGGAAGATTTCTTCTTAAGACGATTTGATTTTTAATTTGGTTATAAACAAAGGAAACATAATATAGCAAAGTGCAAACATTATCTTTTTCAACCTCTCCTTCATTTATGAGGTGTGAACAAAAGTCTAATAATGGTATAAAATCATACCTTAGGTCATTTGTAAGATATTCTACCAGCTCTGGCAATTTGCAAGTCTTCAGATTAGAATCAGACAAGTAATCCATCAATTCTTTGCTGGAAGTATAGACATGAAAGTCCAAATACTTATCTTTTGCTTCATAAAGATACCCCCAGAATATTTCAGCAGATGTACTTACCCAATCATCAGTCGAAAAATCATATTGAATAGAGTTGGCTGTTACAAATTGACGCAAAGCATCCATCGCTATATAATAGTCCTTTCCCTTGAACTCTGGATGTGTCTGTAACTTTTTGACTATATTACTCACCAAGCCATACTTATATTTGTCAGAACAATGAAGCAAGAGTAATTTTGGTTCATCAGTCAATGTTTGTTTATCTATCCCATTTTCTTTCCATTTATTTACCAAGTAATCCCATTTATGTCTAATATTTTTTTTATCCTTATCAGACAATTTAGAGCTATCCAACTTCCCCAATCCGATGATATACCTATTTATAAGAGTAGGCGGTACTTTATTTATAACATTTGTCAATACTGTAACAAAATGAGGGTTCTCGGCTAACTCATTGATATTTTGGTTGCCATCGCCTTCAAAATAGGCACGCAAATAACTACGCATCGGTATTTGCATAGCCAGCCCATCATCACTCAATCCATAAGCTATCTTAGCCATATTAACCTTTGTCTTTTCATGATGCACAAATAATGCTCCAACATTTTGGAATATATCATTGCTCAATAAATATTCGTCAAGTGCCCTGTCATTTCTATGATGACTCACTTTTCTACAAACATATAATGCAATATCAGCTAATGGTATTTTATCATTCCACATTCTTACCAAAGATACCATTTGGTTAAGGAAATAAATTACATCCCTTGGATTTGGATTAGGATTCAGCACTCTAAAAACTTGATTGATTCGATTTTCATCCTCATGTTTGCCAAAAGCCTCAACAAAATATGAATGAAACAACAATTCATAGTCGGAGATAACAGGAGGGGATACTCTATATACCATTGAAAATGTTTTCTTTATAAAGTTATCCCCAGTCTTTTGATCACCTCCCTCAGAAAATGCAGAAACTAAGTGCTTCTCATCATAAGGAATGATTATCCAAATATTTTCAAATGCTTCACCTGCAAAGAAAGCATATATGGAAGACCATAATTGTTTTACTTTTTGGGGAGCCAATCTATCCATATTATCAAAGACAAGTATTAACTTTTGCTTATGATTGCTGCCAATATAATCAGAAATTGCCTGCATCCAGTTGCGAAATTCCTGAATAGATGGTTCCTCACTGCTCACATACTCCTCTGTAACTTTCTCTGTATCAGCTTTGCTCACATATTGCTGTAAGAAATTCCAAGAACAATCCTTCAAAGCATAAAAGGCAATAATTAATGCCCCCAATATATAAGGTATAGCAAACACTAATGAATAATACTCATAGTGCTCTCCTAAAATCTTCTTTAAGCAGATATAAGATGTTGCAGAATAAACTATTACAACAAACAACATACAGATCGTGAAAGATGTAACTCGCACAATCGGCTTAGTCGTCGTAATAGTTTTGTTAGACAACAAATAACTAAATAACGATTCCCAATTGTCTTCCTTAATTTCCCCATTACGCAGTCTCACCTTACCTTTACCTACCAAAAGTTCATTTTTGATAAGCTCTGTTGTCAAGACTTCGAGAATAGACCTACGCTGTAAATCTTCTTGATGGCCCCAAGCATCATAAGTAAATAGATAATAGTTCTTATTAAAATTATCTATAGTACTTAACTGCTTGATAACATTTGATTTTCCAGATCCCCAATCACCCTCTAATCCAATGATATGTGGTAGTTTACTGCAGCTATTTATCGTATCATAAATAGCTGTAGCAACCAAGTGCTGAGACTTCCCTTCAAAAAAATCTTTACCCTCAGGCTTGTTAGATATATAATTTGCTATCATAATTGAAACTTAAATTACATTTTAATTCTTTTTTCAATAAAGGGGAAGTCATAAATCACCATATAGATTAATGGATTACTTCCCAAATTCTTTAATTCTCTGTTCCTCTTTCAAAGAGCAAACAAGCAGTTGTCCGTGCTTCTCGGCTACGATATAGCCATCCAAGCCTTGAACTACCACCTTGCTTTCATCGGCTGCATGAACCACGCAGTTCTTGCATTCATACAATCGGATATCATTACCTACCTTGGCATTGCCAGCCTCATCTTGTGGAAGAAAGGTACGGAGGCTGCCCCAGCTACCTAAGTCGCTCCAACCGAACTCAGCTGGCAAGGTATAGATTTCCTTCGACTTCTCCATCACGGCATAATCAATGCTGATCTTCTCGCAGGTTGGGAAGAGCTTGCCGACTACCTCTTTCTCCTTTTCGGTATAGAAAGAAGGTGCCATCTCATCCATGATGCTGGCAAGATTTGGCTGGAAGGTGCGGATTGCCTTACTGATGGTATCGATGTTCCATACAAAGATTCCTGCATTCCAATAGTAATTGCCACCGGCAAGGTATTGCTCGGCTGTCTCCAGGTTTGGCTTTTCCTTGAAAGCCTCAACCTTGTAGATTTCATCTACGGATGTTGGCTCTGCTGCAGCGATATAGCCATAGCCTGTTTCCGGACGGCTTGGCTTGATACCGATGGTAACGATGGCGTTCTTATCGGAAGTATAGCTCAATGCCTTGCTGAGCACTCGCTGATATTCCGAGGTATTGATAACCAAGGCATCGGATGGTGTCACCACGATGTTGGCATCAGGATGCTTCTTCTGGATTTTCCAGCAGGCATAAGCGATACATGGAGCGGTATTGCGAGCCACCGGCTCTGATAATATGTTATCTACTGGCATGTCAGGGATTTGCTCCTTGACAATGCTGATGTATTTCTCGTTTGTCACTACCCACATATTCACCACAGGGCATATAGACTTGAGCCTATCCACCGTGAGCTGGATCAATGAACGTCCCACTCCCATCACATCAATGAATTGCTTTGGGTAGTCGGGTGTTGACATAGGCCAAAAGCGGCTACCTACACCGCCTGCCATAATTATAATTTGAGTATTTTTTAACATTATTCCACTTATTTTAGCCCTAAAATTTTCATCCACTCTTCATATATTCTTTCCACCGAATAATCCTTGCTTTTCTCTACAGCAGCTAAAGCCATTTGCTCACGTTTCACTTCATTCCCCATTATTTTGGCAACCATTTCAGCTGCTTCTTCAGCTTGGTAGCCATTTTTGTGATAAGGTATCACAACACCATCCTTATCATCTTCTATAATATCGCTAACCGCAGAATAGCTATTGTAAACAGCAGGAATGACACCGAAGCTCATACATTCAGCAAGAACCAAAGGGAAACCCTCAAAATCAGAAGTAAGAAGGAGAATAGAGGCACGCTTGTAATAATCAACTGGCTTTTGGAAGCCCTCAAAAGAAACTCGTTTCAAGCCTAAACATCTCACGTGATTCTCCAAGTTTTCTCTATCTTCACCATCTCCAACAATGGTCAATCGCCAATCAGGGAAACGTTCTTCCAGATAGTTCCATGTATCTATCACACGATATACTCGTTTCTGCACGAAATCCAAGCGTCCCACGTAGATTATTTCCTTAATTTTAAATGTATAAGAGAGAGTATTTTTTTCTAGAATTGCCCCCCCCACATTCATTTTATCAAGGTTGTTTTTCCATTGAGAATAGATATTCTCTAATGAAAACAAGTTACTCTTAGAGATGGCATTTTTAGATAATTGCAACCATCTTTCTGGGCATTTCATTACATCAGCCATTTTCTCAGCCATCTGTGCTGCATCATAACCTTTTTCTGTCATTGGTAAAATGAAACCATTTATATTATCGTCAATAATGTCATATACAGCAGGATAACTACCATAAACAAATGGTACAACACCAAAAGACATACCTTCAATTATAACCAAGCCAAAACCTTCAAAATCAGAAGTAAGAAGTAACATAGAAGCACGCATGTAATAATTCAAAGGATTTTGGAATCCCTCAAAAGAAACGCGTTTCAAACCTAAACATCTTACATGATTCTCCAAGTTTTTTCGATCTTCGCCATCTCCCACAATGGTCAATCGCCAATCAGGAAAACGTTCTTCCAGATAGTTCCAAGTATCTATCACTCTATATACTCGTTTCTGTACAAAGTCTAAACGCCCCACATAGATAATTTCCTTTTCCTTCTTATCTACGTTCGTAATCTTCTCAGATTGAACACTTCCATCAATTGTGATTGGATTTGTTTGAGCCACGAGCTTTGTTGGATTCTTAATCCCGGTAAATTTCTTGAATAATTCAATAAAACTTGGAGACAATACTTCATATACATCACTATGTTTATATACATAGCGCATGGAATAACTTGTTATAGACTTAACCAAAAACCTTTTTACCTCTAATAATGAACGTAAAAGTGGATTCTGGCAACGCTCAATAGCTTGATCACACGCTTTCAGTTTTCCATTCGTATCAACCTGATTGTGATATACAGAAATAACCTTCACCTTTAGCCCTTTACGAGCTTGATTAATTACTCGAATAGGAAGGAAAGGCAAGCCCCATTGGTTTATAACCACCTCTATCTTTTTATCAACGAGGAGTTGACGCAGCATAGAAATATTCTCCCGACTATTCTTATAGCCATGAGCTATATATAAAGGTATATTATCAGGCAATTGCTTTTCTAGAATATCATCAGCTCGATAGAAAGAGAAGATGCCTACATGATGACCATGCTTAGCAAAGGTCTTAGCCAACGTCATAGTTACTACTTCTACGCCACCTATTCCAAAAGACTTTGTTAAAAAAAGAATATTCATTATAATGCGAACCAGTATCTATAAACTTGTTTGTAATCTATATCACGATTACGCTCCCTAATTTTCTTGGCAGGATTAACACCTACGATAGTCCATGGCTCTACGTTTTTAGTAACCACGCTACCAGCCAGCACAATAGCACCTTCGCCTACTGTCACTCCAGGCATAACCAAAGCATTGGAGAAAATAAAGACATCATCCTCTATATACACAGGTGCACCTTTTGTAGAAAACTTTGGGTCGTTCAAATCATGACCTAAAGTATAAATTTTAGTATTATGAGCAATTCCGACATTGTTACCAACGTAAATACCTCGTCGATTATCGAGATAACAGCCGAAATTAACAACAGTATCCTCACCCACACTCAGTTTACCAACATGAAAGAACTTACATCCTCTATGGATACAAGACTTGCCCCCCCATATCCGTATTCCGAACATTCTCAAATAGTAATTTCGAAGGGGATTTGGAACGAGTTGGTAGGATATATTTAAGAATTCCACCAAGAGAAATTTACATTGTAAAAGAATTGATTTCATTTGCTATGATATTTTTAAAAAATAATATTCTTGCTACATTCCGAACCATTCATCCATAAAGATATTAGGATTACCACCTTCCATATTCCACCATTTTTGCGGATAAATCACAGTGGTCTTTTTTTCCCCTAAATATGCGCCCCAATAGCTGAAAGAACTATTGGCTATGATACCATTGTCACATTGAGACATCATGTACATATCTAGAGGAGAGTCGGTACCTGTATTCCAATCCACATAGATAGCGCTATCATCCATAGGGAGATTCTTACGCATCCACTCCAAATCATCAGAGAAGCAGATAAAACGAACTTTAGGATTGTTCTTATTCATATATTCCAATGCTCGTTTATAATAATCTAATGTGCAGCACCCTTCAAAAATGGACTTGAAATTGGATGCCAAATAATCACCACGTCTCACATGGACAAAACAAGTCTCTTCGTCATGAATAACTTGAAGAAGCTTCTTGTTCTTTTCGCATAAAGATGCCTCATCTACTTTCCATTTTAGCCAACCATTCTCTTTTGGAAAATACTGTTTAGTAAACTTGAATGGGAAAAATACTTTCGCATCCTTATGCTTCCATTCTCTTTGAAACAAATCTAGCCATTTCGAATTAGGCACAAGTTTTTTATAAAGATAAAACAAGCCTACAACAGGTAACGTCCACCATTTTTCAGGAGGAAGTGTTACGTCAAACCACTTGTTGATTTCCAAGCCATAGTGTTCTTTAAGCTTCACTCCATAATGTCCATAAAAACTTTCTTTCGGAAAGCATGACTTCAAGTGTTTATAGAATGCATACTCAAACATTTGGTTACCTAATCCTCCAGTAAATACTAATATTCTCATATTTTGTTTTGAAATAATTTTATATACTTTATAGCTATTTCATCCCAACTTAAATCTGAATGATGTTTTAAAAATGATGATAATGAAAAGTCAGAAGATTCAACATGTTCCATAGCATAGGCTAAATCTGCAGAATCAACATCTACAACATAGCCATTTTCTCCATTATATATAAATTCAGGGAATGCACCGACATTCGTTGCTATAACTTTTTTACCAAATTGATTGACTGTTTGAGGAATACCTGACTGAGAAGCGGACAAATAAGGACATACTACTGCCTTACAATTAGCAATTAGCGTAGCTATGTCCTGATTAGAAAGATAAGTATTAATTACCTTAACATTTGGTGCTTTCATAAACAATGGCAAATACCTATCATTACCCTTACCTGCTATAACAATAGGAATATTCTCTCCTTTATTTAAGTTTTTCAAATATGCCTGGTATAATAACCCTATGCCTTTATAAGGCAATATATAACCATAAAAAAGTAAATAACCTGGTTGCAAATTCAAATCCTTTGCTGTAGTATAAGTCTTAAATGTCTCAAAGGCTCCAAATGGAATATAATATCGATATTTATAGTCACCTAATTTTGAATAGCAAAATCTAGAATGAACAATAATTTTAATATTATTCTTTATTAACCATTTTGTATAATTATTTAGCGAGACATTATCATGTAAATGATTTTCCAGAACCTCATGCACAGAGCAAAAAACTTTAGATACATCCAAATGATCAATTAAATAATCTAATGGAGGGTTATGACCTACTAAATTCACAATATCGTAATTCAACGATTTGATTTTCTTCAATAATTTTTTCTCTGTATACCTATCTATATGACTAATAAAATAATTAATTCCAGTTTTACGTAGTTTTTTCCTTTCACGAAGTAAAACTATTATATTGACACTAACATTTCTACAAAAATAATTAGACAAATTGGTTTCTTTTAAATTCACATTGTAGATTCCTGGTAATATTTTTGGTGAAAAATCAAATCCCTCCAAACATCCTTTTCCTACATTTACATAAAAGAAACAAGTTACCTTATGCCCTTCATCAGCCCATCTCTTAGCTAAAGGCAATGTTGAACCGGTAAATCCGTCACCTATTAAAACTATATTCATAAAATCGAATTATATGGTAAATATTCATGCACATAAACGCCATTCAATTGACGATAAAAGAAATAAAACATTAATGCATTAAACAACAACCTAACACAAATATATTTTCGTGTACTAGTTTCAAAACTTACAAACACCTCTATTGTACCCCAATAGACTGATGGTAAAAAATAGTTGCCCAGTCTACTCATATCTTGCATAGTTTGTGAAAAAATATTTCTTATTACTTCCTTTACTGTATAACAATTGAAAGTTCCTCTAAAATTTTGAAAAATACTCCTATTATATTTTCTATAAACAAATAAAAAGAAATAGAATAATGACAACATATAACTCATTATTCCCCTATCAAATACACCCTCACCAACAGAAGATGTCTCTTGATTGGTATATGTTGAGAGACGTATTAGGACTATAGAACCTAAAAATGTAAATTTATTAATGACATATTCAAAAAATGAAGACAGAAAATTACCTATAAACATAGAGCCGATTAAAAGCGATAAAGCTAAATACATATTAAGTTTTATTTTCGGGATAAAATAAACGATTATCGCTAATAAGGCTGAAGTATGAATAAAAGAAGCTATTAGCACAAGAATTGCAAATTTAAAGAATGATCTCCAACTTGTTTGATTTATGTATTTATATCCCAAACAAATAATGCCTAATGCTAAAGCTTGCCTTGTTGGAAATATAGGTGCCATGGTCGCTATAATAAAAACAAATCCAATTAATGGATAATCCAAATTAGATATGCAAAACTTTGCAAACAATGCTAAAATTGCAAAACTAAAAAATAAAAGGAAAATAGTATAGCTTAAGCCCAAATCATGGAATATGGCATTTAGTAACACGAATCCCCATTCCAAAGGCTCTCCCATACCTCTATCAAAGGTAAAGACATTATTCAAATGACTCCATTGATAATAATCAAAAAAGTTATACCAATCTGTTCCACACCGCCATCTCAATCCCCAAAACAAAGTGAGAATTATTACCCAAATCCAACAAAGCTTTTGTCTAAATTTCAATGAAAAATTCGGAATATCAAGAAAAGAAGACAAGATAAAAGGTATATATATTAAATAGTAAATCATTTTTTAAAATAAAGACCTTATTAAACAATTAAATGTTATATCATATTTTTTTCGATTCAATATCCAATAAAAGACACGCAATTTATGATGTGATAATTCCTGTCGGAAAATATAGCAAAATGATTTTTCTTGAGCTTTAAAAAGTTGTCGTTCTAACTCAGCTAATGTTAATTTATCTGTGAGTTCAACTGGATGCAATGATAACAAATTGTCTCTTATCCAATTATACATTTTAATAGCTCCATCAACTTTAGTTTTTGTATTAGGATTCGAACTAATTGTCAAATCAGATTGCCTGTATAAGAATACTGGATTATTAACATTGGCAATTCCATACTCTAATGCTGCGCGATAAGCTGATATATCATCACTACCCCATGCTAACGGCAGGTGGTAAAAGCCTCCGCATGATACAAGTGGAGACCTTTTATAACAGAAATCACCAATAAACTGCAAATAACCTTCAAAACGATGTCGTGCTAAAGAGTATACGCTCTCCCATTCCGCACGGTCATTCGTGATAGAGGTATATTGACTATCTTCATTCATAATAATAGTTCTGCCATGCAATACATCTACCTCAGGATACTTCCCTATCAGCTTTCTATATTCCTCCAGACAGCATGGCATGAGCTTGTCATCATCGCCCATACATATCACATACTCGCCAGTGGCATAACTCAGGCACTTGTTCCAATTATCAACCACATTGATGGCACCAAAGTTCTTTTCATTCACGTAATATTGAATGCGAGCATCATCATACCTTGACACTATCTCATCAAGGTTCTCTGGCGAGGCATCGTTAACGATGATTAACTCCAAGTTGGTATAGGTCTGAGACAAAATGCTATCAATACACTCCGCCAAGAAACGTGCCTTAAACGCTGGCACCAAAATGGAAAACTTTATATCTTCTTTCATCTGATTCTTTTTATCCGATAATATATTTCTTAAATGGTAGTTTTGAGATGAGCCAACTCATCAGATAGGCACCTGCAAAGGTTATGAGCATTGCTACTATTTGATAGATAAATGATGCCGAACAATACTTGTATATATTCTCTGACAGCACCTTCAGCACAAACATGTGGCAAAGGTATATGCCAAATGACAAGGCAGAGATATGCTTTATCAGAGCATAACATTTTCCGCTTACATCTATCCTAACATCTTGAATCAACATAAATACACAAACTGTAATTCCTATAGTGCCTATTGCCAAGAACGACTTTATCAAACCGCCAATAAAATAACTAGCAATAATAGCTAAAACAAGCAAAACTAAATACTTAGATTTTGCTCCCCCATACCTCTTACTTACAAACAGCGAGAGAGGTTCGCCATAGGTTCTCACGGCATATCCAAAGAGCAAGAAACCTAGATAGCCAGAGAAGTAGAGGAACATGTCGAAGACATGTACCCAATGGTTTTCTCCGAAAACATTGGGTACATGTGCCTTGATTATCAGCACGATAGACGAGACAACCCATACTATCAGATATGTCTTCAAGAACGTTCTGTTGTTATAGATTCTATCAGTCAAGAATGGTATGAAGAGGTAGATACCTATCAATATATCTAGATACCACAAGATGCCACCGAAATAATCGGGTTGCTTGATTGGGGACAACAATACCTCCTTTACCATCATTTGCCATTCCGTCATGCCAAGCGTATAAGGGAGCACAGCATACACTACTCCCCATACCAGTAACGGATACAGTACACGAGGTATGCGCTTTTTATAGAAAGCCCACAAATCTTCGCCATTCTTATAGGGCAGAATCAAGAATCCTGTAACCATAAAGAACAATGGTACGCAAGGCTTTGTTGCTATATACACTATATGCTTGAAAGCAGAATCCAAGTGGCTTAACGGATAGGCATCAGCTGCTGTGGATACGTGCAGACATACGACCATAAAGCAAGCCAGAACTCTCACTATGTGAATCCAAGGAATTTCTTTTCTTTTCGTCATTTCTTTGATTTCTTAAAATTATGACTTAAGTTTGTCGGCTATCACTTTCAGGCGTGCTTCCCAAGACAGAGATTTCACATCAAAGCCATCGTAAACATTGATGTTTACCTTTCCATTTATGATGTCATTTAGCTTGTGTGCAAGAGCTTCATAATCTTCTTGGGGGATAAAATCTCCATATTTCCCATCTTGTATCACATCACTGGCAGCACCAACTTTTGTGGACATTATATAGTTCGTAAATCTCTGAGCCTCAGTGTATACCAACGCAAACCCCTCCCATTTACTTGTTAAAACAAAGACCTTGGAACGATTATAATATTCCCATAATTCTTTCTTGTCGTAGATGGCTCCGGTAAAGATAACGGAATCCTTTTTATCTGGATTTTGCTGATAGAATGAGTCTATGTCTGATTGCAGGGATGGTTCTATCGGTCCGACAAGATAGAATTTCCAATCCTTCAAGTCTGCCATAGCCAATGCTTTCAAAAGCATTTGGGTGTTTTTTGGGGGAGTTCCCAATCTCCCTACAGTAAGCATTATATTCTCCTTCTCTGCATAGCTTTTCTCCTTTATGTGAAGGGATTCCAGCAAAGCCTCGTCAAACCCATTTGGCAAATAAACCATTTTTTTACCCCAATGATTGTAACTATTCGGACTAGCATTGAGTTTCTGTAATGCCAGTTGAGTTTCGCAAGAGATGACATCAACACATGATTTCAATAGCTTGCCTTTCAACCCTCTTATCATATTAAAAGGAAAAGAGGCTACATTATCATTGATATTATAAGGATTAACATCCATCTTTACATAAACCTTACCATGAGGATTGCGGAGTTTATACAGAAATGCTGCCTTTCGGCTGATATCTACATCAAAGAATCTCATCAGTACATCAATCTCCTTGGCATGCTTCCAGATATCTTGGTACATCGCATGAACGAAATTTCTTCCTGTGTTGCTTGATTCAGATGAGTTGACAGCCAAAGGTTTCAGTCTTATCCCCTTTATTTCAGATGGCAAGTCTCTGTTGCTTTCTGTGAGAGGATACACGATATTCACAGCGTATCCCAACGCCTTGCCAAGATAATAAGGTACCATAAACGGATCTTTTCCAAGGTGCTCATGGTCAAAGAACTCAAAAAAGAGTGTGATATTCTTTTGTCTTTCCATTTTTATTATTTTATGAGAATTTCTTAACTAATTTATTGAATATGTTTTTGATGTCAAAACCGAGCATAAGACCAAGCAAAGGCAGCGCTATAACCAAGGATATGCCAACCTCTACCAATCGCAAGATGGCGACATCATATATAAATAAAGTATTAAAGGTATAGATTGCCAACACGATGATAGCAATGCTAACCAACGCACGTGAAAGATAAGCCAATGTATGCCTACGTTCTATCACATCATTCTTGCAGAACATCAATACGCCAGCCATAAGATGTACCAATCCCAGAGAAATCGGGAAAATGTAAACTCTTAACAAACGACATCCCAAGAAATTTATCGCCAAGACAACGATTTGGGTTGCAACACCTGCCGTGGCATAAAATTTACCTTTGTCTGATGCCAATAAAGACATACCCATTATCAAATACATCAAAACGCCAAAGAATGCCAAGCCATAGAGCTTAGTCAAGGTGATAATCATCTGCAAAGCCTCTGGAGAAACCTTACCCCGATTGAAGAAGAAATCACAGAGAGGCGTAGCACTACCTATCATAAAAATAGCAGCCGCGCCATAAATGAACATACATATCATCAAGTTGTCCTTGATGGTCTTATTAAACTCGCCTTGCTGCTTGTTGATAAACTGCTTTGCCAATACTGGCACCATAATGGTGGTCAAGACACTACTCTGCACGTTTTGCAGTACGGAAACAAACTGGCGTGCATATTCTACGGATGATATATTTCCACTGCCTAGCATTCCTGCCAAATACTTCTCAAACAAGGCATTGAACTGCCCTACAAAATATGGGAAGAAGAAAGGTAGTGCGAAGAGCAGGAAAATCTTGACATCGCCCCATCTAACCGAAAACAGATGCTGCCAAACCTTCAGGTCTTTCTTATACAAGAAATAAGCGACAACGCCAAAGAGGACAAAAATGCCGAAATATGTTCCTATCAAAAGGGAATAAATGCCCCAGGAAGGTGCCAAGGCGATGATAGCGGCAAGATTGACCAATCCGCCCGCAAAACCTACTATCTCTGGGATGTAATAGACATCATAGGCATTGAGAATGGATATACCGATGTTGGTAAGTTCATTAAAGAGGAGACTTGGTATCTGTAACATAAGCAGGGAAATGAACAAGGCAGCTGCATCAGCTTGCATGTTCTTTGTCATCATACCTGAAATCGGTGATGCAAACACAAGCAACAGCAAACCTATCATTATGGTTACCCAAAAGATGAAGCCCACAAGCGAAGCTGTCTTGCGAACAGCTTTCTCCGCTCCTTCCTGTTCACGAATGAAGACGAACTTCGTACGAAACACCTCATTAAGAGGTCCCCATACTGCACTCGTTATCGTGGTTATCAACGTAAGGGTCAAGACCCACATATCTTTCTCCATACTTACACCGAAGTATTTGGCAGAAAAGGTAACCGTCACAACGGTAATGACCATTCTCACCAATCGGAGAATAAATAAATATAAAGTTGTTTTCTTTAAACTTTTAGCCATAAACTAATTTTGTTGTATGTATAGAATCTTATTTTATCTACAAGCACACAGAATAGAAATAATGCTACTAAGAAAATGAATAACTGAGTCACCTTGAAAAAGTGCCATCAAAACAGAAGGGTACCTCAAAATGCTTACAGTTTAAAACTTAAAAGCATAATAAGAACCATTCTGTACGAAATTTATAGTACAAAAGAACCCGTTTTAGGCTTCTTTTTGTTGTCTAACTTTCAGATTGATAGTGCTCTGACTTTTTCAAGTGGACTCGTTTATTATTATCTGAAGTTTGATTTGACATAAATTATTTTCCAAATTCTTTGATTCTCTGTTCTTCTTTCAATGAGCAGACAAGCAGTTGTCCATTCTTCTCGGCTACAATATAGCCATCCAAGCCTTGGACCACAACCTTGCTTTCATCGGCTGCATGAACCACACAGTTCTTGCATTCATACAGACGGATATCCTTGCCCACCTTGGCATTGCCATCCTTATCCTGTGGGAGCAAGGTACGGAGGCTGCCCCAGCTGCCTAAGTCGCTCCAACCGAACTCGGCTGGCAAGGTATAGATTTCCTTAGACTTCTCCATCACGGCATAGTCAATGCTTATCTTCTCGCAGGTTGGGAAGAGTTTGCCGACCACCTCTTTCTCTTGTTCAGTATAGAAAGAAGGTGCCATCTCGTCCATGATGCTGGCAAGCTGAGGCTGGAAGGTGCGGATTGCCTTGCTGATGGTATCAATGTTCCATACGAAGATTCCGGCATTCCAATAGTAATTGCCAGCGGCAAGGTATTGCTCGGCAGTCTCCAGGTTTGGCTTTTCCTTGAAAGCCTCAACCTTGTAGATTTCATCTACGGATGTTGGCTCTGCTGCAGCGATATAGCCATAGCCTGTTTCCGGGCGGCTTGGCTTGATACCGATGGTAACGATGGTGTACTTATCGGAAGTATAGTTCAATGCCTTACTGAGCACGCGCTGATACTCCGAAGTATTGATGACCAGGGCATCGGATGGTGTCACCACGATGTTGGCATCAGGATGCTTCTTCTGAATTTTCCAGCAGGCATAAGCAATACATGGAGCAGTATTGCGAGCCTCCGGCTCTGATAATATGTTATCTACTGGCATGTCAGGGATTTGCTCCTTGACAATGCGAATGTATTTCTCATTTGTCACTACCCACATATTCTCAACAGGACAGATTGGCTTCAATCTATCTACTGTCAATTGAATGAGGGAACGACCCACACCCATCACATCTATGAACTGCTTTGGGTAATCGGGGGTTGACATAGGCCAGAAGCGGCTGCCTACGCCACCGGCCATAATTATAATATGTATGTTGTTGTACATTATAAATTTATTAAGACTATAGGAGTTAGCCTTTTCTGATGATATCACTTATATATGATATAACCATTGCATCAGTTTAACAAGAACAACATATTATATGTATAAATCCACGTTGATATCAAATGGACTATCAAAGTCTTTCAGCATGGCATGTTTCGTATCTTTCTCTGAGAGATTTGCATGATCGGTTGGGATTTTCCAATCAATACCGAGGCTATCATCAAGGATAGAGATACCTCCATCAGCCTCTGGGTGATAGAAGTTATCACACTTGTATTGGAAGACGGCTGTTTCAGAGAGAACTGCGAAGCCATGGGCAAAGCCCTTAGGGATGAAGAACTGAACATGATTGTCTTCTGTCAGTTCTACAGCCACATGCTTGCCATAGGTTGGTGAGCCTTTGCGAATATCTACTGCTACATCAAGTACTCTACCCTTTACGCAGCGTACCAACTTACTCTGAGTATATGGTGGGCGCTGGAAGTGCAAGCCTCGCATTACGCCATAACTGCTCATAGACTCGTTGTCTTGGCAGAAGTGAACACTGTGTCCCAGGATTGGGGCAACCTTTTCTTCAAACTCTCGCTCGCTGAAACTCTCGAAGAAGTAACCACGAGAGTCACGGAAGAGGCGTGGCTCTATAATGAGTACGCCTTCAATATCGGTTTTGATTATATTCATTGTTTTCTAATATTCTAAATTCTTTTTTAGTGTTTGATCTTTCTCTTCAAGTATAGAAAGGAGATACTTGCCATAGTCATTCTTCAGCATAGGCTGAGCATTCTCTCTCAACTGTTCTGCGGTAATCCAACCCTGACGGTATGCGATACCTTCCAAGCAAGCTACCTTCAAGCCCTGGCGCTTCTCCAGGACCTCAATAAAGGTGGATGCTTCAGAAAGAGAATCATGGGTTCCGGTATCAAGCCAAGCAAATCCTCTTGCCATGGTCTGAACCTTCAGCTGCTTATCCTTCAGGAACTCCTGATTTACGGTGGTGATTTCCAACTCACCACGAGCAGATGGTTTGATATGCTTAGCTACATCTACCACCTTATTAGGATAGAAGTATAAGCCCACCACGGCATAATTGCTCTTTGGATGCTCAGGCTTCTCTTCGATACTCAGGCAATTGCCTTGCTCATCAAACTCTGCCACGCCATATCGCTCAGGATCGCTTACTCGATAACCAAATACAGTAGCTTTGTTATTCTGCTCTGCATCTACTACTGCCTGATGCAACATCTGGTTCAAACCAGCACCATAAAAGATATTATCGCCTAATACGAGGCAAGCGGAATCTTTATCGATGAACTTCTCTCCAATAATAAAGGCTTGGGCTAAGCCATCTGGTGAAGGCTGCTCAGCATACTCGAACTTGACTCCGAACTGGCTTCCATCGCCTAATAGGCGTTTGAAACCTGGCAAGTCAAATGGTGTTGAAATAATGAGTATCTCACGGATACCTGCCAACATCAATACTGATATTGGATAATATATCATCGGCTTATCGAAGATTGGTATCAGCTGCTTGCTGATACCCTTTGTGATAGGGTACAAGCGTGTACCGCTACCACCTGCTAATACTATTCCTTTCATATAATTATTATTTATTGATCAATAACACTGGTCGAAAACCTACCCGTCCTTCCTTACCGTTAAGGAAGGCTCCACCTTTCTCACCAAGCCTCTCTTTCCTCAGGGACGAGAGGATGTAACCGCCCTCTGGTGCTCAGAACCGCTACGCTATAAGGTTGGCGGACCATCAAAGGTCTACGCCATGTTATGCGGGATGGGACCGCCTAACTATAGGATTAAGCTACTATATAATTCGATGTCTCTCTACCATTTTTCTGACATCAGAGATTTTATAGAATATGGTATTACGAATTTTATAATATGGCAGCTCACCACTTTCACGAAGATCTCTCACAAATTCCTTACTTACACCACCGAGATAGGATAAAATGGTTTTATTCGTCAAGAACTCCTGATCTTGTTCTTTCAACGAAATCACTTTCTCTACCACGTTGATGCCAACACGAGTTTTGTATTTATCGTTTGCCGTAATAATAATATTTAAACTATATTTTACACAGTTTACTTCTCTCTTAGCATTTATTAAATACCCAAAAAGAAAACAATCTTACCACAAGCCAACTCATTAATAAGGGTTTCATTTATATCTTTTATTATAATCTCCCATATATTGAATCAGAACTATTGCACAAAATAGTAAATATAGAATAGACAATGCATTATAAGCAATACAAAGCCATTCTTTATTTAAACCAAACGAAAAAAATCCATATAATATAAGAAGGAATATGTTTGTAAATATTAAACACTTTATTTTTCTATTAAACTTTTTGAGTAACATTAAATAAAGCTTACTAAATTTTAAAGAAGAACTACGTACTGGATCTGCTTCTAGCGCATTTCTATTTTCTATTTCCAAAAGAGTAATTTTTTGGTATGTTGTTTCCATAAAAGAATACACTACAGTGAATATAGTTATGACTATACCCAATATGCTCAATAGAATACTAAACATTGTAGTATTATCTTCTTTCAAGAAGTCTAAAAGCGGCTTTAAAATACTATTAATCACGTCCATTTGACAAATAGTTTTCAATCACTTCTGTAAAGCACCGACGTCTAAACATATCATCAGATACGTTATCTCCCTCTTCCATTGGATATACATAACTATATTTTACGGCATAAGCTTGTCTTAATGCACCATCATCAGCTGTATCAAATACATATTTTTGATAAGCTTTGTTATTTTCCTTATTCTTAAAAATACGTACAATTTTCTTTTTCCATCCAGAACGATCTTCATTTACAAGCTCAGAAACATCATCAACGGGAACATCTTCATAAGTTATTGTTTTTTGTTTTTTAATCCTATTAGAAACAACATAGTTATGTAATGTTACATTCTGGTTCTCTCCATTTTCTAAATTACTAAATTGAACTTCAATTTTAGGCACAATACTTCCTTCAATAAAATCCCTTGGGATGATATATCTAAAAGGAAACTTTAGGATTTGCCCTACAACGCATTTGACGGTATTAACAATATCTTCAGACATTTTATCTGGAGTATCATAAATAACAACTAACCAGCGATTCGTATATCCGTTATCTGTATCTTGAATAAAAGGGTAAAGAAGTGCATAATTGTATCTACTACCTAATTTATCAGTATCAGATATATCACGTGGATTCTGATTACCTTCATCTAAATACATATCAGTTAAACCGCATTTGTACTCATCTATTTTAAGCTCCACAACAGGTGTACTACCAATAGTATAAGTAGATGTAGAAATATTTTTTATTACTTTTTTTCTATCCCTACCTCTATACTTATAAACATATTTTTGATCTGCAGGAATACTAGAATATGCTAATACTTGACTACATACATCATCAACCATTTGTACACATCGATCATGATGAGTTTCCAATACTCCCGTTAACATTGTTGGAAATTTGATATTGCTAGCCATAATAACTTATATTTTATAATATACCTTCAACACCTACTATAAGCATCGTCCCCCTAGGATAATACAACTTCATCCTCGGTGTTTATTGGGAATAAAGCAATTAAAGGAATTAGACTTTTTTGTTTTTCTATCTAAGAAAACATTAAAGCTCTTTACCTCCTAAGAACTGACCTAGAGCGGACATCATGCGGAGTTGCTTGGCTGATGGGGCTTTGATGCCTTTGTTTGCCATATCCAAATAGAAGTTGAGACTGGTGGATAAGGCTTTGGTTAACTCTGATGGCATCAGCATGTGCCATTCCTGGTTCTCCTTATCCTCGTAGGTTGCTACCAAGAATAGTTTCTGAAGCTTGTACTGGGTCTTGCGCATCTTGCGTACTACGTAGGTGTTGGCATCGCCTTTTACAAACTCATCTACCATCTGGAGTTCCTGCTTGTTCAAACGGCTCAAAATCTCTATTGGATTATCCAACATCTCCTGGGCTATTCGCCTTGCAGTCTCATCTTTCTTCAAGTTAGGACTTACGTATAAATCGAGCTTGTCACATGCTTTCAGCATATTGACTTTCGTTGTGCTATTGAGTAGCTGAACCAAGCGGATGCTATCAGCCGTGAAGTTCTTATTTGGAATTACAATCATAACATTATAATGTTTCTTATCCCCATATAGCATCGTCTTTATGATAGACGAGGGTCTGGGAGCTACCTAAAAAGAAGGTTGCTCCTGGCTTTATTGAGAAATAAGATTTCATGATTTTATATTTGGTTCCTCATTGCAGTATCGCTCTGCACTTGTCGTCGCTCGAATGAGGAATATTGTTTTATTCTACTTTTGATAGGATTACCTCGGGGGAGGTTCCCATCAGGGTTATGGCGGAAATCTTATGACCGCCATTGGCGTTTAAGGAATGATCACAATGATAGAGGCTATCATCTATGATCAGCCAGCGGTCATGAGACTCGTTACGCCATTCTATAACTGTTCGGAATTTCCGAACAGTTGCTGACTGCATCAATTCTCCTTGCTGATAAATATTAGTAATGAAAGGCATGCAGGAGCACCTTGATATAGAGGATTAATCATTAAACTCTTCAAAGAATTGTTTTCTTTTTCCCTCTAATTCACAAGTCTTCTGACTCATAAATTGACAAGTGAAATCATACATCGGAATGGCAACACAATGCTCATCTGCCTTTTCAAACTTCAACTGATCTGAATAATAGCGTATCAGCTCTTCATAAGGAGTCAAGTCGGCAGCAAATAAGAAAACATATTCACAACCTACTATTTTCAACATTTCCAATATCTTTGGTACTATAAAATACCAAAATACAGTTGTTCCCAAATTCTGAGGTAAACCATATCCATCCCACACTTCACGATGAGCATCATTCGCACAAAAATGAACCAACTCAACTCCAGGGAATGTCTTGCCTACATTCTTTAGATTCTTACCAAATATCTTGGAGAATTCATCTGAATCAACTGACAAATGCAAAACTCTCGCAACATCCTCTTTCTTAATACCCTTCTTTGAACGAACGCTTTCAAGAATAGAAGCTATCGCCTTCTTGTTTTCTACAGACTGTGTTTCATCCAAACTCATGCGGAGAATCGTATCATAAAAAGATTGTATCTCTTTCAAACGGTCACCCTCAATGAATTCATCATAAAGCAAACCACATTTTAGTGAAAAGAAAAAAGAATTTTATCATCCACAGTTTTCACTATGTAATAAGCAATTCGATTATTCTCATCATCATCATAAGCATCTCCTTGCAAAGTATCTGCAAGACTATTGTTACGAGTATTGTAGAAATCATCTATCAATGAGAAATTTTCCGGTTTTGACGAGAGTCGCTCACACTTTAAACTTCTGAGCAATTCCAATTGTGATTCTGTTATCTTCATGCGTAAACTGGTTTGTGGAATTGTTCCAAGTTAGTTAACAAGAAACGTCTTACTCGGAAACGGGCGGCATCTTCTTTGATGTCCTGGATATCCATTGATGTACCCTCTCCTTGCATCATGGCACGTTTCCAAGAATCTTCACCATGAATAAGATTGCTCAAACTTCTTGTTTTCTTTGCAGATAACAGTTCGAAAACACTATCAAAAATGGTCTTATATTCTTCTATAATGCTTGACGGCAAAACATCATGCAATGAATTTGATATATATGCGGCATGAACTTCCGGAATATATGGTCCGAGAGTATGAGCATAAAATATTGCTTCAAACAGAGGGCTCCCTGTTTGAACTATACACTCACGCTGCATAAAATAAAGCAAAATCTGCAACTTCATTTCAGCAATACGAGAGCCATACTGGTACTCGTAACGCTGACTGATATAAGATGCTATCGTATGTACATCAACCATAACGTTCCTTTCTTTTTGTTCGTTTACACGAAATGTTACCATTTTTGTGCAAATATAAGGGTTTTCTGTGAAACTACCAAATTTTTGGGGGAGTTTTTGCTTCATATCCTAATGTCTCACACATCATCCAAATTCACATCCGACAAGTCTGCTCCAATAATCGTCACTCGATTGTTGTATTTACGTATCTCATGCCCATCCTTTATTTGCTTGGTGTAGCGATTGGCATCCAACTGGAGGCAACGACACACATTGCGACTTGCTGTTTCCATGTTCTTGTCGATAATGATGATTTGTGCATCGTGGTTCTCTCGCAACATATCACAGAAATAGTTGTCGGCAGAAGAGAATGAATAGCCAAGAATGATGATCTTACTTGCACGCAGTACCATCTGAGAAGCATGATACCATGTATCAATGTAATGCTTGGATATGACAGGGCGCAACTTTAATGGTGGCAAGAATGATGGGATGGGTATAGACTTGTGGTCTGGATCAAAACTTATCTCGGCTGCAAGTTGATTCTTGAAAAAATCTTCTAAATCAATGGTCGTTAAATCATCATGCAGAAAATCGTTCTTGTTCTCTACATCTACATACTCTTTGAGTGAGCCATGGAAATAGAGAGCAGTCGGAGACGTTTGGGAAGCATACGATGTATAGTTGAACGTGATGACTTGGCAGTCTTTTCCTTCCAATTGGTCGTAAATAGTGTGGTTGTCTTTGTTCTCTACAGCCACATTCTCTTGCGCCTTTCGCTGCTCCTCGCTTATCAAGTATGCCCATAGAATCCAGGATATGTATAGATAGTCGCGGATATAACTGTTTTGCCCCGTATAAAATCCATAGAAATACCCTGCGAGCAATTGCTCTATATCGAGCATATTCTTATAGATATGGCGCAAGATGGGATTGTTCGACTCATGGATGCTCTTCTGAAGTATCTCCACGATGATGTTCTTGAATGTGTCGGTATAGTTGAGATGGCTTAAATCTATGATGCTGTCATCTTTTACAACCGTATTAAAAACCTCTTCTATCAAGTTCATCGTCTCGGCATCAATCTCTGCTCCTTTCTTGAAGTCCAACACCTTTTTGAAAAGGCGAACGATAAGCATACCCAACTTGCGTTGTGACTCATCAAGGCTTGCGTTGTTGGCAAGTTCGTCGTTGATATTATGGCAAATGGAAACAATCTCCCTGTCCAAGTCCTTTGCCAAACGGTCGATGGCTGTACTCACAAACTTGTCGAAATGGAAATGTACTCTGCCTATTGCCTTGCGCAAAATGGCATCAAGCGTCTTGCCTTCGTCGGTTTCCAAGAAATCGACAATGCGAGGTATAAGGTCGGCTGATGTCGGCAAGCCAATTGTGGCATCCACTCCAGCACCGAGCACTACCAGACTAAGTGGCTTATCCTTGCTTCCCAATATTTTGCGAGCGAATTCCTCACCATAGAAATATTGGTTCTGAGTCATTGCATTGGGAGCAATTTGATTGGCTCCGTTGTTGATATCAAATGATGTATCTGCCATTTTCAAAATTTTAATGTTAGAAAGAGGGTTAGGATACTTTCCAAAGTATCTTAGGATACTTGGCGAAGTATCTTAGGATACTTGCTCATGTATCTTAAGATACTTTTTGGGGGTGTTTTAGCGACCTGCTTGACGGATAGTCTTTTTGCGGGCTGTCCAGGCATTATTGATTGCCACCCGGAGGTTGTCGACGGTCTGTCCTTTTTCCCATTTCGGAACGAAGGGAAGGAGAAGGGAAATGAAACTCTGCTTCACTATCAGCTCATCGGTGAGGGTAGGCTCTTGCTGTCGCATGGTTGCCACCACCTCGCCCAGGTCTCTCGCAGTCTTGCAGGAACGAAGGAGGGTGATGTAGCCTCGCAAGGATTCCACCTTATTTATATATATAGACAAAGCCTGTTCTTCCTCGGTGAGAGGTTGAGATGCTTCGCCATCCTTGGCAAGCGTCTTCTCTGCGAACTGGTCGCCATAGAAGTTTTGCTCTGCCTTTGTAGCGTTGGGGAGGATTTGGTTATTGCCTCCGTATATGTTGAAAGTTACATCTGCCATCGTATAAAGGAAAAAAAGTAAAAGGGGGAAAGGGTAAAAAATGACTTGCTGGCTATGATTTCTTAATGATTTTCTTAACCTTATTCAATAGATATTCAACGTTTTTCAATGCCTTTCAACGGAATTGTTTTCGGTCCACGGATGTTGTATCTTTGCAACCGTAAATCAGACGGGATTACAAATCCCTTGATACACATAGATGATGCGCAAAGTCTATCTTCACTTAGTATTAACAATTTAAAAGAAAGGAATCGATTATGATTGAGTATTCTATTTACATGATGGGTAATCCTATCAAACCAGAGGAGCCTCAAAAGGCTTATGCCAAGAACCAAGTTCGTGAAATCTGGGACTTGAACAAGTTTTGCAAGCACATTGCCTCACACAACGCTGGCTACAGCCGAGGTATGGTGAAAGCCATCCTGTCGGACATGTGCGACTGCATTGTAGAGCAACTGCTCAACGGCAACAAGATTAAACTCGGTGAGTTTGGTGTCTTTAGCATCTCCATCAACTGTGAGGGTGCGGAGTCGCTGGAAAAGTTTACCGAGGAAAACATCAAGTCGGTGAACATCAAGTTCAACCCTGGTGTGGACTTTGAGAATCTTGTTGGACAAGCTGAGTTCAAGCTCGTGGCAAGCCGTGCTGGTCAAGCTGCCTTGCTCAAGGCTGAAAAGGCGAACGAGAGTACCGTTGACCTGGAGGCTGCGAAGAAGAAGCCTACCAAGGACGACAAGAGTGACAACAAGCCATCGGGTGATGGTGGTGATACACCAAACCCTGGCGGCGACAGCAATCCTGGTGGCGGCAGCAACCCTGACGGAGAGGATGTAGGAATGTAGGAGTAATCCAACGGCTGTGCCCAGCTTAGGGCTGGGTGCAGCCACCTCTTTGCTATCTAACTGATGTTTCATCTTTAATTTCATTTACTATTATGATCAATCTCAATGAAAATCAAAATTCGGGAACCAAGAAGATTTCTTGGATTCAAATCGCTAACGCTATCGTTCAAGCTATCATCGCTGCCCTGACGGCACTGGGAGTAAGCTCGTGCGCAAACATTTTATAATGGATAATTTATAATGTACAATGTATAATTTATAATGTATAAATATCATGAGAAGACTTCAAATGATGACGGAAGAGGAGGTGAAATACCTCGTTATTCACTGCTCGGCTACGAGATGTGACCGAGACTATACGGAGGAGATGTTGCTCCGTGACCATCTGGCTCGTCACTTCCGTGGCATTGGCTATCACTTCTATATCCGTAAGGATGGGAAGAAGACGCAGCACAGAATGTTGCTGGAAGTGGGTGCTCATTGTGCACCTTATAATAGATGCAGTATCGGCATCTGCTATGAGGGAGGTCTTGATGAGCATGGAAAACCTGCCAATACGCTCACCAAAGAGCAGGAGGAGCGAATCGCTGATTTGCTCATCAATCTGCACAAGCTCTTTCCGAAAGCGAAGATTGTGGGGCATCGTGACTTGCCGGGTACTTCGCCTAAGGAATGTCCTTGCCTGGATGCTCATGCCGTATTCGGGTGGATAGAAGAGTTGTGATTAGTGTTCGTGGACTTGGTGATATACGTTATCATCAAGTCCATGCCTTATTCTTCCACCACTGCAAAGTCCTCTTTGTATAATCCACGAATGGCTACAGCGTAGCCTCCGAAGTCAAAGACGAGCTGACGGTCACGGTCGATACGGACGATGTATCCCTCGCATCCTTTGAAAATGCCTGTTTTCACACGTAGTTTTACATGGTCTTTGGCAAATTTCTCGAATGGGTCTCTAAGAAAGGTCACTCTCTCAGGATTGTCTTTTAAGACAGTCATGAAAGGTTGCATCACCTTATTGCTAATAGATGCAGGCTCACCCTTGCATCTGTCATTTACTAAATGGTATTGTGGGTAATATGCTCTTAGAAAATCTTGCAGATTGTCAGTTTCGCCCTGCAAGAATACAAGTCCGCTAATGGTTGGCTTCAGTTCTTTCTTTACTCCTCCGTTCTCGTTCTTTTGTCTGTATGTGAAAGAACGATGGATAAAACAAGCATGGGAAGAATTGGGATTTTTCTTATTATAGGTTTCCATTTCTCTCTCAAAAACCTGTGCTGTCTTGTTATGGATAAACAGATAACCCCAAGGCATTCCTTCTATACCTGGATCCGATTTTTTATCAGCCCCAGTAATGTTGATGCCCTTTGGTAAACGCTTGCTTACGTCGGCTGTAGAAGGTGAATTCAAGCAATCCTGCGTCATATTCTCGTTCTACTTTATGTTCTTGGCTACAACCATACATGATGATTGAGGAAGCCTAGCTACTTTTATGTAATTATGCATAATCTTAATATCTTATGAGCATTAGGCGATATCATCTTGCACATGCTTATTTATTTTACATTCGTTGCTCATTCTTATTAGGAATGAGCGAAGCATTCGGAAACAAACGAAAATCCGCAATTTAGAGAAAGTATATAATGCCGATTAGCTAAACATTTGTAGTATATTTTGGGAGTTATATACAAAAAATGATAAAATTTGACAGATAATTCAGAGAAAATTCGTATTTTTGCAATTAGTTATATCATTCCTAATAAGAAAGGGCGAAGTTTGCTAAATATTTCTACAAAGAGGGTCTGTGGGGTAATTTATGACAGTTCCTTTACAAAGGTGTACACTTTTCTTATATATAAAAAAAGAGTTATCAGAATAGGTCTAAAAGCAATAACCTGTTCTGATAACTCTTTTCTATGCTAGCGTATTCACCGTTTTTTGCTCTAAAAACGGGCAGTAATCACCTGTTGGATGATTTTCTTGTTGGCCTCATTGATGGTTGCTACGTCTATTGACTCCAGATAGATTTGTGTGGTCTTATAGGAGTTGTGTCCCATTCCCTCGCTGATGGTGGCTACCGGAATGTTCATGTGCAAGGCTACGCTTGCCCATGTGTGGCGTGCCACGTAGGTGGTCAGCGGTATCTTCAAACCTATCATCTTTCCGATATTCTTCAGATTGTAGTTCGTGTTGTGCTCCACCTTTCTGTATGCAGAGTAGGGTGTATCTTCTTTTCCTGTCAGGATAGGTAGCATATAGGGTGAATCCTTGGTTTGCTTGACATATTTGTCGATGATGGCTTGCATCGGTTTCATCCACTCGATATTGATATTTTGGTGGGTCTTGCGACGGTTATAACTCACCAAACCACATTTCAGGTCTGTCTTTTTCAAGAACGCCATATCTACGAATGCCATGCCTCGCAGATAGAAGCTGAGCAGGAATAGGTCTCGTGCCTTGTCAAGGGATGATCCTCTTGGCAAGTCCAACTTTTCTATCTTGCGAATATCCTTTACAGTAATGGCTCGTTTGGCGGTTCGCACGTTACTTGTTTGAACATGGGAAAAAATGTCCTTGGCTGGCGCATGGCCTACTTCCACTGCTTTATTGTAAATGGTGCGCAGGGTTCGCAGATAGAAGGATACGGTGTTTTGTCCGACACCTCTATTCCATAGCCATGCCTGATACATTTCCATCATCTCGCTTGTCATTTGTGAGAAGGCCAGGTCTTCATTGCCACGAAATTCCATGAAGCGATTGGCGGCATTGGCATAATTGTTCCTGGTGCCAATGCATTGCATCTGCTCCTTCTTGGCTATCTGTTGGCGGAAGAAGGTAAAGACGCTCTGGCTGGGTGGCAGCTGCTGTATCTCCTTGGCTATGTCGTCAATGGTATAAGGGATGCCCTCTGCATCCTTATCACGGATGATACGTTGCATCTGCTTCATCTCCCAATCTATTTGTGACTGGATGAGCTGTAGATGTGCCTGTCGGTTGTTGCGGTTAGAAACAATGATAGCCGACTTCTTGTCGTTCCACTCGTCTGGAAAGACATGATAGTCGGTACTAATCCAGCGCAGACTGCGCTGGTGGATGAGGTGATAATACAATGTGCCTTCCTTTCCTGGCACCGAGGATGCTCTGAATTTTACTTTTACTGTTGCCATAATACTAACTTTCTTATTTTTGAATCATGTTGCTTTTTTGGTTATTTATACCTTAATATATATGTAAGCAACGGTATGGCAAGAATGTAGTGTTTTTAAGTATAGAATACCTTATCTGTTTAAATCTTGTAATATGTTCTTGTTTTATGCGAAATATAACATATAATAGAGATATTCGTACGGATATTTTTATCTTATGTACGTTTTGTGTTAAAAATGAGTTAATGTTTTGGTGTATTTGCCGCGTTGGATTTTATTTTATTACTTTTGTATTCAAAAAATAATAATAACATGTATAACAAGCCATATGTCATCAGATATATTAAGAATTATAGAAGGAGGATTGAATAACGATAGGAGAAAAATCATAAGTTACTCCAATCGCTTAGCTACTCGTCTTGAAGCCGAGGGCAACATTCAATTGGCTCGTTGCATCAAAGAGCAAATCCAAAACTCTAACATAAGAAGTTCTGCAACTGCTGATGCCATGCGTATGTTGCCTTTAGATTCGGACAGCAAATTGCAAATAGTAGAAGTTATTCCCGAAGACTCAACACGTACCAATATTGTCCTTTCTGATAATGTCGGAAGGCAAGTAGGTGAATTCATTGAGTTGGTGAGGCACAGTGACGAACTGGAACAGGCTGGGGTTAATATGCCTAAGTCCATGCTTCTTTACGGAGCACCTGGTTGTGGCAAGACCTCTATAGCTCACTATGTCAGTGAAAACACCAATTTACCATTGGTGGTAGCAAGATTGGATGGAATTGTTTCATCACTTCTTGGTAGTACAGCAAAGAACTTAAGAAAAATATTCAGCTATGCTAGTAGCATGCCATGCATCTTGTTTCTTGACGAATTTGATGCAATAGCCAAGGCACGTGACGACAATCACGAGCTGGGAGAACTGAAGCGTGTTATCAACAGCTTGCTTCAAAACATTGACTCTATGCCAACTTCTTGCGTTCTGATTGCAGCAACAAACCATCCCGAATTGTTAGACAAGGCCGTTTGGAGACGCTTCACAACAAAAATTGAAGTCGGAATGCCTGATGACGAAGCAAGAAAAAAAATAATTCTGGACTTAACATCAGGATTCAATTGTCCTTTTGTTGAGGATGTACAAAAGATGAAAGCGGTTTGCAACTTGACAAAAAAAATGTCCCCATCTGACATCTCTACGATATTTAACAAACTAAAGGTGAAGGGCATAATCAATGGGAGCAAAACTATCGAGTATGAGGACATACTGTTAGCTATCTTTGAGTACGAAGGAAAAGATGAAGCACAAGACAAACTCATCATGTTCCTTAACACAAACGGAGTTAGTCAAGCCAAGATTGTACAAAAACTAAATGTTAGTGCAAGATTGGTCAGAAATGTATTATCTAAAAAATAGTGAATTATGGCAAAAGAATATCCTATACAAAATGTATCTTTTAGGGGCGAAACAGACAATTTCTTGACGGAAGCTGGTCGTAACAGTGAATTACCAAAGTGGATTAACGATACTGCCATTTCCGTTAATGCAGAAAGGGTTTACGGTCAATTGGAGTTGTTCTCAGAATTATTCTCTGATGCAAATAGAACGATGCCTGTGCTTACTGAGATTACACTGAACAAAAAAGCAACAGCTAAATCTCATCGTCCTGCAGTGCGAAAAATGATGGATGTAAACTCTAAACGAAATGTCCTAGGAGTCACATCGGTAGGTAAAATTTTGGTAAAGATTGATACCGCCAATGATTTGAAGAAAATGGAGCGAGGGTTTAAGGTGGTAAATACAGACAACCTGCCGAAAGACAAAAAGATTGGTTTGTCTGCAATAGAAAACATTTCTCGATACAAGGCTGTTGTTGATGATAGCATTCAAGAAGATGACCGTCTCAAACTGCAGTTGGTTGATTATCTGAATAGTGAGTACAATCACCGTTCTCGTATTGCTTTGAGTATAAAATGCAAGGAATTTGGAGTTGAATTAGAAGAGTTGAATTATGCTAGTAGCTTACGCTTGTTTTCCTTGGAACATGTGTCAGAGGAAGCACTTCTGGCTATTGCATCCATGGATTGTGTCTTGGCGGTTAGAAAAATGCCTACAATAGAATTTGAAGCAGCTCCAGATGAAGACAACTCCTGCATCGAAGTGATGACACCATTGGAAGGCGCAACATATCCTGTGGTAGGCTTGTTGGATTCTGGTGTTGGCGATAATGATTACCTGCGTCCTTGGATGATTGATGATGAAGATAATATCGCTGATTTGGAAGATGAAGACATAAACAGAAGTCATGGAACAGCTGTTGCAAGTGTCATCAACTATGGTGATTTTCTTGAAAATAAAGATTTGACGAAATGTGGACCTTGTAAAATAAAGAGTTGTATTGTCAATACGGACAGAACCCAAATATACGAAAATGAGTTGGTGACCAATATTCAAAATGCTATCGCTAAACATCCAGAAATAAAAATCTGGAATCTCTCGCAAGGTACAACAAAGACGATAGATAATGACAGATATTCCGACTTGGGTATCGCATTGGACAGCTTGCAGAAAGACAACAGAATCTTGATTTGCAAATCTGCAGGTAATGTTGATCCAAGAGCTGAAAATCAAAGAATAACTGATGGCGCCGATTCTTTGCTTAGTCTCGTTGTAGGGTCTATAGCTCATAAGAAAACTACCAATAATGATGCTGACGAAAATGACAGAAGTCCTTTTTCTCGTATTGGTCCTGGTGTTGAAAATGCAGTAAAGCCAGATTTGGTGCACTATGGCGGCAATATGGATACACATCTGTCCCTGTTTTCAGAATGGGGAAGACAGTTTTGCCGTTGGAGTGGAACTAGTTTTTCTACTCCACGAATTACAGCTTTGGCTGCTAATCTTAATCAGATGATTGGAGGTGAATGCAATCCCTTGCTTTTGAAAGCATTGCTTATCCATAACTCTGATTACCCTGTAGGGCTATCGAAAACGCCAGAAGAACTTCGCAGGGAAATGGGGTTCGGTTTGCCATCTGTTATTACAGATATGCTTAACAATGATGCTGACGAGTGCACTATGGTTTTTCATCAGACTTTAGAGAAAGGAACAAATATTGTTTCTTTGGATTTTCCATACCCACAAAGTTTGGTTGAAAACGGTTATTTTATCGGTGAAATTACATTGTCGATGGCAGTGAATCCTGTAATTAATGCGGGGCAGGGTTGTGAGTATTGCCAAAGTCAAGTGGATGTTCTTCTGGAAACTTATGACCATGTTGAACATGTTCAATTGGGCGAAGGTATGATGCGCAATGAGTCAAGAACATCCAAAGATGCCGTTAATGTACTTAACTCGCTCTAAATTGGACTTTGATTGAAAATCAAGAAGTTGGTCGTTTGCCTA
>ENA-OPCZ01000275-OPCZ01000275.1-human-gut-metagenome-genome-assembly--contig:-NODE-275-length-34195-cov-8.622613_pt1 | contig 34195 bp, 30 predicted proteins | sample MGYA00241566_ERZ501483 | MGnify/ENA primary metagenome ERZ501483 (study PRJEB25962, sample SAMEA1965191) | human gut metagenome | biome: human gut; feature: human-associated habitat; material: faeces... | reverse complement strand
ACGTTCCAACCTCTCTTATTCTCCTTTGGCTGCTTTAGAGCTTTATGTTAATAAATCTAACTCGTAGTTTTGCGCTGGGCGAGACATATTTTTGTATCTTCGAAGTCATAGAGTTGAGTCCAAAAATCAATGACAGTTATGACAATTACAGTTATGACAGTTTTCAAAAACCAAATTTTTCAATCCTTGATAGAAAGTATATTATATATTAATATATATATTAATATATAATATAAAATATTTGCTTACAAATCATAACCTCCAAAAACACGTATTTTCAAAACAAAACTGTCATAACTGTAATTGTCATAACTGTCATTTTGTTTCAAATTATTCTCCATTTTCCTTGCGAATACGATATTTTTTCACTACTTTTGCAGCATAAATTCGCAATAGTGCGAAAACGACATCATAAATTCATTTATATGCCAGAATTCATTAACCCACGTGTTGATTGGGCTTTCAAGCGCATTTTCGGCACAGAAGACACCAAGGAGTGTCTTATCACGTTCCTCAACGGAGTATTTGAGGGCGAGTTTGTAATCAAGGACGTGAAGCATCTGAAAACGGAGCAGACACGTCATCAAAAGCGAGAGCGAGGAGTCATCTTCGATGTGGCGTGCGAGACCGACGACGGGAGACACATCATCGTGGAGATGCAGAAGAAGGAGCAGCGATATTTCGTGGACCGTGCGCTTTACTACTCCGCCAAGGCGATAGTGGAGCAAGCCAAGCCTGGCGAGTGGGACTTCCACCTGACACCAGTCTATACCGTGTGCTTCATGGACTTCATCGCCGAAACTGGCATCCCTTGCCAATTCCGAACCGACATCGGCTTCGGATTGCTCGAAGAGGAAGGTTCTATACTAGATGAGCCGACCGAGCTACTAGGTTGCGGCTCAAAGGGACAAGGCGAGCAACTGGGATGTGACGCAAAGACGCAAGGCGAGCAACTGAGATGTGACGCAAAAGAGCAAGCAAGCCAGCTTGTGCCTCGCAAGCGCAGAAAGAAAAAGGAATCCAAGGCTAAGGCTTGGAAGCTTTCAGGCTTGCGATATGGCTTCGAGAAGATGAGAGTGGTATTCTTGCAGTTGCCGCTCTTCGAGAAGAAGGAGCCAGAGTGTATGGATATATTTGATTGTTGGATTTACGTATTGAACAATATGGAGCATTTGAAAGAAATACCATTCTTGGACAAGTACCCCGTCTTCCGAAAGTTGGCGGCGATAGGTGATCTGCAGAAGCTCACCCCAGAGGAGCGTGACTATTACGAAGAGGATGTCAAGATCATGCGCGACCTCTATGCCACCGACAAGTGGGAGAAGGAGAAGAGACGCATGGCAAGAGAGAAAGCTTGGTCTGAAGGAAGAACTGAAGGAAGAGCTGAAGGAAGAGCAGAAGGAAGAACTGAAGGAAGAGCAGAAGGCATGTTAGAAGTAGCCAAGAATCTTCTTTCAATGCACTTGCCTATCATGCAAATCATGCAAGCAACAGGTTTGACCCAAGAGCAAATCAATCGTTTGAAGAACTAAGCCTTGTCACGATTTGCAAGGTAATAACATAAAGAGACAAGCAAGAAAAAAAAGGCACATATTTCCCCCTTTCTCTTGCTTGTTACATTTATTTTTCAAATTATTCCCCATTTCTCTTGCATATCCGAAAAATAAAATGTACTTTTGCAGCCGTGTGATGAGATTATATCGCACTAATCGATTATTTATCTTTAAAAATATAATTATGGCATTAGAGATTGCAACAATACCTGTATTGACAGGTAAAGTGGCTGAGAATTTTGAGAACCAAGCCACTGAGGCATACCAGCGAAAGCTTATGCGAGACGCTCATGCTCCTCATAGCGAAAGTTATGAGAGAGGAGTGAAAATGGTACAGAAGATAATGGCTAACTCTAAATTGTAACAAAATGGACTATTTAAGCGAAAACTGTTATCTTAGTACCTTAAACGACAATAACGAGATGGATTTGTTTCATTGTGGAGATGCAGACCTAGATGATTTCTTCCACAATGATAGTATTGCGTATATCAACCAACTGCTTGGGAAAACGTACTTGTACCGATTGAACACAGTTCCATCCAATGTGGTGGCAGCATTTACCGTGAGCAATGCAAGCATTAGAGTGGACGACTTGCCTAATTCCCGCAAGAAAAAGTTGGAGCATGACATACCACATCGAAAGAGCTGTCGCAATTATCCTGCGGTTTTAATAGGACGCTTGGGTGTTGACGAGAACTTTCAATCCAAACACCTAGGTAGCGAAATCTTGACTTTCTTGAAGTACTGGTTTGTTGAGCCAAACAACAAAACGGGTTGTAGGTTTCTGTTAGTGGATGCGTACAATTCAGAACGCACCATCGAATTCTATCAGCGTAATGGTTTCAAATTGCTTTTTGGCACTGAGCAACAAGAAATAGAGTATAGAAGATTGAAAGACATAACGTCACTACCCACGAGAATCATGTATTTTGACTTAATAGTTTTGGACTAAAGCAAAACAATATAAACAAGCAAGTGAAAATGGGCACTAATCTCCCCTTTCTCTTGCTTGTTTCATTTATTTTTCAAATTATTCCACATTTTCCTTGCTCATTCCGACATTTTTGTGTACCTTTGCTATCACAGAAGATAAAAATATCAACTAAAAACGAAATAACGATATGAGTATCAATCAGATTACCATTTAAGTTCATCCGAAAAACAATCAAAGAATTCCTGTGGAGTCAAAACCATCACACTTTCGCCATTAGGAAAATCCTTTTTGTTTCTCGTTATCAAGATGCTGCATTTTGCCGCCAAGGCGGAGAAATACTGCAAGCTGTCCTCTATATCTTTGAATGGAGCAGCCAAAGCATGGGCGAACTCCTTGGCAGACATAGGTGAAATGTCAATATCTTTCAGAGAGAAACTCCATTCGGGTATCTCTTCCATTGCTGTCTTCATCTTTACCTGAAGGCTTGGCGATGCCGATAAGGCTCTTGACTGCAGGAGACAGTTCTTCTTCTTTCTTCAAGCGAAAATTCTCATTAGATATTGTATTCATTGTATATTATTTTATTTTTCAGCAAACTTACGAATTAAATTTGATAATACAAACTTTTCTAGAGCAAAATTGACAAATTAGCAATTATATTTATTTTATTCCCCATTTTCCTTGCATATCCGAAAAATAAAATGTACTTTTGCAGCCGTGTGACAATTATGTCGCACTATTTTGATTATTAACAATTTAAAAGAAAGGACAAAACATGGGAAAACCATTGAAACCAGCTTGGCGAGAGACCCCAATACTCTATGGTGAGGACGCTCGCAGATTCATGAAGAGAATGGAGAATCCTCCGAAAATCAGCAAGGAACGCATTGAAGAGATCAAAAGATTTGGCGATGCTGCAATGAGCGTTTTTGAAGGACCTAAATTTTAAACTCTGATAACAATGAGAATGACAGAACAAGAGTTCCAAAGTAGATACAGAATACTTATTTTGGAGCCAACAATGAATGTGGAAACTTTTCATTGCGGAGACGAAGATTTGGACGACTTCATCGTGCATGAGGCTAATTTTTATGGAGTGGCAAGAATTGCCGTGACATACATTGTTATGGATTGTCAGGAAAACAATAAGGTTGTTGCTTATTTTAGCTTGGCAAACGACAAGTTATCTGTGAGTGATTTTTCGAGCAATAGCGAGTTTAACAGATTTCGCAAACACCGATTTGTGCATGAGAAACGACTGCGTAGTTACCCTGCGGTAAAGCTATGCAGATTAGGAGTATCAAACGCATTGCGAGGTACAGGTATCGGTAGTATCTTGTTGAGCTTTATGATTCGCTTGTATTCTCGTAGCAGTCGAGCAGGCTGTAGATTCATCACAGTGGATGCATATCAAAGTGCAGTTCCATTCTATGCGAAGAACGACTTTTTGCCTTTGTCCAACAGGGATACCAGTTCTTATACAAGAATGATGTACTTCGACTTGGGGACTATGGCAGACGATGGCGAAGATGCAATAACTTCACGAAAAATATAACAATTCAAGCAAGAGAAAAAGGGCACATATCTCCCCTATTCTCTTGCTTGTTTCATTTATTTTTCAAATTATTCCCCATTTTCCTTGCTCATTCCGACAATTTTCCGTACCTTTGCATAAGGTATGCTGCACTCGGCAAAGCCCTCAAGTAAACTTGATGCTTAGCTCTCGTTTGCATTACCTTTGCTAGCACAAAAGATTAGAAATATCAACTAAAAACGAAATAACGATATGAGTATCAAGAAAATTGCAAGTTTTTAGAAAAATAACTTACGAAATCCTTGGCGGTGTCGAAATAAAAGCGTAACTTTGTAGAAGCAACCGTGTGATGATTTTATCGCACAAATATATTATTAACAATTTAAAAGAAAGGACAAAACATGGGAAAACCATTGGAACCAGCTTGGCGAGAGACCCCAATCTTGTATGGAGAAGACGCTCGCAGATTCATGAAGAGAATGGAGAATCCTCCAAAATGGAGCAAGGAAAAGAAAGAAGAATTTCATAAATGGTGTAAAGTCTTTGAGAAGACATTTGTACAATCTTAAAAAGAGCGAAAATGAGAATAACTTTAGGTGAGTTTCAAGATAATTTTAAATACGAAATCTTGAAACCAACAGATGTTTTCGCAAACGAAGGTTTGTTCATGAGAAGCGGTTGCGCAGTTATCCTGCAGTAAAACTATGCCGTCTTGGTGTCGATATATCAATGAAAGGGACGGGATTGGGTTCCATTATTCTCTCTCTAATCGAGTTCCTCTGTACGCAAGGAAATCGCATCGGCTGCCGTTTTATTACTGTCGATGCCTACAAAACTGCCACCCCATTCTATATAAAAATGGCTTTCAACCGCTCTCAAAAGGAACATCGAATTGTTTTACCGAACCATTATTCATGGATTTACATTCGATGTTATAAAAACTAAGCCTTGCCATTGTCTACACAAGGCAAAAGCAAAAATTTCAAGCAAGAGAAAGGAAATATTTCGCTTTTCTTTTGCTTGTTTCGTTTATTTTGTGTACTTTTGCCATCAATATGTCAATCTTATCATGATGATATTTTGACAAGACAAAAACTAAAATCGAAATAAAGATATGAGTATCAAGAAATTTACCCCCCCCCACAATTGAAAATTGGGGAATAGCATACAGCATCTATGATGCTATCAATACACTTTTTTCTTATATATTCCATAGGAACATAGCACTTGCTATGTACCCTCAAAATTTAAAATAGGAGGGTAAGACTATGGACAACAATTATAATCAAATCGTTTCTCTCATCTGGAACATAGCAGATGATGTATTGCGTGATGTCTTCTTGCGTGGTCAATATCGTGACGTTATCCTCCCAATGGTAGTGTTGCGCCGATTGGATGCACTCTTGGAACCTACCAAGGAAGAGGTGGAAGAAGAATTGAAAAGCCTCGAAAAAGACGAGGATCCTGATGAGGGTGTGATGTGCGACATCACAAAACTTGCCTACTATAACACCTCCAAGTGGACGCTCAATCGCCTCAAGTCGCAGGCGTCCAATGACAACAACCTTCTCTACGACAACTTCGTAGAATACCTTAACGGCTATAGCGAGAATGTAAAGGATGTATTGAAAAACTTTGATTACTTCAACAAAGCTAAGAAACTTGCAGATAACGACTGTTTGCTTGCCATCATCAATAAAATCACTGACTCCCGAATCAACTTGACCAACCAACAGCAGATTGCCCCCGATGGTCTGCCGCTCCCTCCTCTTGACAACATTGGTATGGGAACAGTCTTTGAGGAGCTGCTTCGTAGATTTAATGAGGAGAACAACGAGGAAGCTGGTGAACACTTCACGCCACGTGATGCCATTTCCCTCTTGGCACACCTCATCTTCGAGCCAGTGCGTGACAACTTGCCAAAGATTATCACCCTATACGACCCTGCATGTGGTACAGGCGGAATGCTCACAGAAGGATTTGAATATTTGCAAAGCATCGGCATTCGTCCTTCTGCCATTCAGTTGGCTGGCACGGAGATCAACCCAGAGACATACGCCATCTGTAAGTCCGACCTTATCATCAAGGGTATCAACCCCGAAGGCATTTATTGGGGGAATACGATTACAGAAAACCATTTTGGAGAGAAGAGAGAGAAATTCGGTTATATGTTGACCAATCCTCCATACGGCAAGTCGTGGAAAAAGGATAAAAAGGATATTTATGAAGAAATAGAAAAAAAGAACATCTTAAAAGATTCTCGTTACGAGCTAAAATTATCCAACTTTGCTGGTAAAGAAGAAATCTTGGATTGCACTCCTCGCACCAGTGACGGACAGTTGCTCTTTGTCTTGGAAGAAATCGACAAGATGAAACCACTTAATGCCCAACCCATGGGCAGTCGCATCGCTTCCATCCACAATGGTTCTTCCCTTTTCACAGGAGAAGCTGGCAGCGGAGAAAGCAACATCCGTAGATATTTGATAGAGAACGACTTGGTGGATGCCATCATACAGTTGCCTAACAATATTTTCTACAACACAGGTATCACTACCTACGTATGGATTTTTACCAACAAGAAACAAGATAATCGCAAAGGTAAGGTACAACTCATCAATGCCTCTGAGTGCTATGAGAAGTTGCGTAAGAATCAAGGTTCTCGCAATTGTAGCATTACGGATGGCACCAATGGAACGGTGAATTATCGTCAGCAGATATTGGATGCCTACATGGCGTTTGCCGACAAGGAGGCCTCGGAAGAGAACAAGGTGGAGTCGAAGATATTTGACAATGATGATTTCCGATTCTATAATGTGACCATCGAGCGACCATTGCGCCTACGCAGCAAGTTCACCCAACTTGGCATTGACGAGATGCTTTACGACAAGGCAGATGTGGAGTTCTCCAAATGGCTCTATCAGACATACGGCGACCGATTGATGGAGGGCATCACAGATGAAATACCAAGTATCAAGCAATATCTCCAAGACCAGGAAATCAAGAAGACAGACAAGCAGTTGCAAAGCCAAATATCTGCCAAGAAATGGCAGGAGCGAAAAATGCAAATGGATCTTGCGCATGAGTTAATGATGATGGTGGGTACTGATATTTATATGGACTACAATGTATTTGTTGCCAAGGTGACTGCTGCCGTGAAGCAATTAGGCAAGAAGGTGACTGCTGCCGTCATTAAGAACATCGCTCGTGCCATGAGTGTCACCGACCCAGAAGCCGCACCTGTTATCAAGAAGATACACAAGGTTAATAGCAAGGACATCGAAAGCTTGACGGGAGTATATGGCATCATGGAGCAGCATCTAAATGACTATGGTTATCTGGCATCTAATGATGGTAAGCAGACTTACATAGAATATGAAAGCGACAGTGAATTGCGTGATACGGAGAAGATACCAGTCAAGGAATATATTTACGAATATTTCTTACGTGAGGTACGTCCATACGTGGCTGACGCTTGGATCAATTTGCCTGCGACCAAGATAGGTTGTGAGATTTCCTTCACCAAGTATTTCTACGAGCCTGTTCCTTTACGTAGCATGGAGGAGAACGAGGCTGATATCATCGCTCTCGACAAGGAGAATGATGGCTTTATCCGTCAACTTTTAGGTAAGGAGGAATAAGCGTATGGAGAGATATAGTGAATATAAAGATAGTGGCATTCAATGGCTTGGGGAGATTCCAAGCCATTGGAAAGTACGCAGACTAGGAAGCTATTTTTCTGAACGCAAAGAAAAAGTTTCAGACAAGGATTATGCTCCATTATCTGTTACCAAGCAAGGCATATTTCCACAATTAGAAAATGTTGCAAAAACCAATGATGGAGACAATCGAAAGCTTGTGAAAATTGGTGACTTTGTAATCAATAGCCGCTCTGACCGAAAAGGTTCTAGCGGAGTGTCCACTTTAGATGGTTCGGTATCGCTTATCAATATAGTTCTTCAACCAAGGGAATCTATGTTTGGATCATTCTGTAATTATTTACTAAAGTCCTATGGATTTATTGAAGAAAATTACAGAAACGGACGAGGCATTGTTGCTGATTTATGGACTACACGATATGACGAGATGAAGATGATTAAGGTAGCTATGCCTAAATATGCAGAGCAAGAAGCCATAGTCCGTTACCTCGACGCAGCGACTTCAAAAATTGACAAAGCGATAGCCATGCAGCAAAAGATGATAGACCTGCTGAATGAACGTAAGCAGATTATCATCCAAAAGGCTGTGACAAAAGGGCTTGATGAAAATGTCGAAATGAAGGATAGTGGGGTCGAATGGACAAAATCTATTCCTTCAAACTGGGTAGTAGAGCCTTTTGTAAGGCATTTTACATTTGGCAAAGGACTTCCAATAACAAAAGCCAATCTTGTAGAGGATGGCATAGCTGTAATAAGCTATGGTCAAATTCATTCTAAAGTTAATCTTGGCACTACAATAGCAGACTCTTTGTTGAGATATGTTTCTCCTAAATATTTAGGTTCACATCCTCAATGTCTTCTTAAAAAAGATGACTTTATTTTTGCTGACACATCAGAAGATATAGAAGGTTCTGGAAATTTTGCATTTAATGATTATAATGAAAATGTATTTGCAGGCTATCATACAGTTATCGCTCGCCCAATAGATTTAATATTTCCAAAGTATTATGCTTACTTATTTAAATCTAAAGCTTGGAAAAGTCAAATACAATCTCTGGTAAATGGCGTGAAGGTTTATAGTATCGGCAAACGTATCTTAAAGACATCAAGTATTTTGATACCAACAAAATCCGAACAACGAGAAATTGTAGATTATCTTGACAGAAAAACATCTGCTATTGAAAATTCAATAGATAAGATTTCCCGTCAAATCACCCTCCTTCAGGAGCGTAAGCAAATCATAATCAATGAAGTAGTAACAGGTAAAGTGAAAGTATCATGAGTACATCGAAATATGACGAAGAAGCCTTCGAAGCTCTGATAGAAAAGGCTTTGGTAGGCTCGACTTTAGAAGAGCGCAAGGCACAAGACATCACTGCTGCCAATGTGGACGAACAGACTCCAGGCGCAAACCAATACTATTGGGGTGTGCCTAAGGACTTGAAGCATAAGGGAAACGAGAATTGGGCTATCGACACTCGCCGACTGATGTCTTTCCTCCATGCTACTCAACAAGAAATCCTTGATACGTATAAAGGACGCAAATCTTTGGAAGTAGCTATTCCGGAACAGATTAGCAAGAAGATAGAGACTTATGGCATCGTAGAGGTTTTGCGCAAAGGCATTGATGTGGAGAACATGAGCACCCTCACCTTGTTTTATCCGAAGCCAAGTCCTGCCGACTCAGAGATAAGCCGAGAGAAGTATGCCATGAATCAATTCTCCATAACCAGACAGCAGACCTACTCCCTACTGCACCCAGGCGATGAAATCGATATGGTGCTCTATGTGAATGGCTTGCCCCTCTTTACGTTTGAATGGAAGAATCCCACTACAGGGCAAACCGCACGCTACGATGGACAAAAGCAATACGCAAAGGACCGCAACCCAAAGGACAAGCTTTTGAGTTTCGGTCGTTGCCTTGCTCACTTCACAGGCGATAAAAATGAAATTTACTTCACCACCAAGTTGGCTGGCGAAAAGGATACATATTTTATGCCTTTCAACCAAGGTTTGCCTAATGGAAAGGGAGCAGGGAACCCAGTAAACCCCTATGGCTACAAGACATCCTATCTTTGGGAATGGGTATTGCAAAAAGATACCGTTGCCGACATCATCATGAACTATGCTTGTTTTGATTATGGGGAGGCAAAGACTGGCAAGAAAGTAGCGCATATCATGAAGAATGCCAAGAAGCTCATCTTCCCTCGCTTCCACCAGTTGGATGTGGTGACACGACTCTTGGCTGATGTATCAGAGAAAGGTGTGGGCGAACGTTACTTGATACAGCACTCAGCAGGCTCTGGCAAGTCGAACTCGCTCACATGGCTTGCCTACCAAGTCATCAATGTTTGCCCTCAAACCATGAATGCAAAGAGAGCCAAGGGATTGAATGAGAAGCTTTTCAACTCAGCCATTGTGGTAACAGATCGCCGTCTTCTCGATAGGCAGATAAGCGACAACATCAAGGCATTCGGACAATCAGAAGACATCATAGTCCATGCCAGCACTTCACGAGAGTTGCAAAACGCTATTGAGAGCAACAAGCGCATCATCATTACCACAATACAAAAGTTCCCTTATATCTGTGATACCATCAAGGATGTAAGCGACCGCAACTTTGCCATCATCATCGATGAGGCACATAGTTCGCAATCGGGCATCGCCAGCGACAAAGCCAATGAAACCTTCCAAAAGGACGAAGACCCAAAAGGAGGTGACACTGATGAGCTGATAGAACAGTTGATGACAAACCGCAAAATGAGTACCAACTGCTCTTACTTTGCATTCACTGCCACACCTAAGCGAGAGACCTTGGAGCGATTCGGATGGGAAGACGTGAATGGAGAATTAGGAGACCCAGGCAAGTTTTATCCATTCCACCTCTATAGCATGAAACAAGCCATAGAGGAAGGATTTATCTTGGACGTACTCTCCAACTACACCACTTATAAGGGCTATTACGAAGTAGTAAAGAGCATCAAGGAAAATCCTATATACGATAATGAGAAGGCTCAAAAGAAGATACGACAATATGTGGAACGAAATCCTACCACCATCAAGGCTAAGGCAGAAATCATGCTCGACCACTTCGATTCCAAGATATACCGCAGCCACAAATTGGCAGGCAAGGCAAAGGCGATGGTAGTGACCAAGGATATAGAGTGTGCCATCACCTATTACCAAGCCATCACCGACTTGATAGCAAAAAAGAAGCTGCCTTATCATGCCCTCATTGCCTTTTCGGGTACAAAGACTATAGGCGGCAAGGAGTTTACAGAGGCAGGGCTAAATGGATTCCCTGACAAGGACACGGCTTCTGAATTTGAAAAAGACGACAATCGCATCTTGGTAGTGGCAAACAAGTACATAACAGGCTTCGACCAACCAAAGCTTTGCACCATGTACATCGATAAGCCTTTGAATGGCGTGCTAGCCGTTCAAACACTCTCTCGCTTGAATCGCTCGGCTCCTGAGTTGGAGAAACACAGCGAAGACTTGTTTGTGCTTGACTTCTATAACACTACAGAGGACATGAAGGATTCTTTCAAGGATTTCTTTACAGCTACCTCATTGAAAAGCAGCACGGATGTGAACATCTTGCATGAGTTGAAGATTAACTTGACGAATATGGGAGTGTTTGACATGGACGACGTGAAGTCTTTCTCTGACTTGTTCGTACAAGGAGCCTCCAAAGATGAATGGATACCTATCATCGACCGATGTGCTCAGCGGTTCAACAAGGAAATAGAATGGGCTAACGATGAAAAGCCTACATTCAAGATGCAGTGCAAGCAATTTGTGAAGATATATTCTCGCATTGCTGCCATCATGGTTTACAATGTAGCCGACTGGGAAAGACTGTTTTGGTTCTTGCGTATGCTGATACCTGAATTGATAGTCGTTGACAAGGAAGATGATGATTTGAGCAGTCTATTGAATAGCATAGACCTCAATACGTATGGAGCACGTATGACTTCTCTCAACACTCATATAGAACTAGATGAGGATGAATCTACGCTTGATCCTTTGAAACCGGTAATGGTTCATGCAGGAGGTAAGGGCGAAGAAGATTCACTTGATGAAATCATCAAGCAGTTTAACGAGAAGTACTTCAAGGGATGGGATGCCACACCAGATGAGCAGAAAGCGAAGCTATTGACACTTGCTAAGCAAGTTGTGGATGACGCTGACTATCAGCTTATCGAAGGCAACCCAGACCAGCAAGCTGTAGATAAGCTGATGTATGAAATCATTGGCAGACAGGTGAGGAGTATGCGCAAGGGCGATAAATCGTTCTACAAAGAATACAAGGATAGTGAGCAGTTCCAATATGGGCTTTTCAAAGCACTGAATAAAATTATTGAGAACGCTAGCTATTTGGCAAGATAATTTTAAAAATGACAAAGGCAGATACACCTGCCGTGTAATTCTATAAAAGTAAGCAAGCGGAAGTGAGGCAATGAAAATTGCCCACTTCTCGCTTTATTTCAAACAAAAACGTAACAGCCTATGTCACCAAACGAAATCAAACATATCCTCGACATCGCCACCATCGTGATGGTCGTGTTCATCGTCCTCGCAGCCATGGCGGCTAGGATTTATGTCAATCGAGCTGCCAAGAGAAGGACGCTCGACATCAACAGAAGATGGATTGAGAGCTTGCCTTCCATGATCTCTACCCTCGGCGTGCTCGGCACCTTCGGAGGTATCACCCTCGGACTCCTCTTCTTCGACACCAACAACCTCAACGTCAGCATCCCTCTCCTACTCAGCGGACTGAAGACTGCCTTCTTCACCTCGCTCGCTGGTATGATTGGCTCCCTGCTACTCAACCGCAAGGTGGCTAGCCTTTACGATAAGCAGAGCGGCGGCGTGAAAGACGCGACATCTTTCTATCAAACAATGAATGCGTATGCGCAAGAGTATCGCTTCGCAGTAGTGAAGCAAATTAATTTGATGCAGTCGCAAGCTACCACCATGAAAGAGCAAAACAAACTCTTAGCTGGTATGGTGGAGAGCGTCAATGGCAAGCTAGATGTGCTCACCCAGAAGTTTGAAGACTTCTCGGAGATGCTGAAGAAGAGCAACACCGATGCCTTGGTCGAGGTGATGGAGAAGTTGACAGAGGAGTTCCAAAAGCAGATGGGTACTCTCATCGAGCGTCTCGTGCAGAAGAACTTCGACCAACTCACCCAGAGCGTCGATCGACTCAACCTATGGCAGCAGGAGAACAAGAACCAAGTCGCTACCCTCATCCAGCAGTTCAAGGACATAGAGAGCGACTTCGAGACTTCTTCCACTACCCTCAAAAAGGTTTCTGCCGACACCCAACTGCTCGTCAGCGAGGGAGGCAAACTGGAGCAACTCATCTCTGCCCTCAACCTCGTGGTGCTCGAAAACAAGACCTACCTCAACGTGGCGCAGCAACTGCAAGATGCTGCCAACCTGACCAAGGACAACATGGTGAAGTTCGACGACTCCACCAGCAAGTTGAACGAATGGGTGCGCAAGCAGCGTGACTTCGTGGAAGGTGTGCAGTTGCTCATCGCCAAGCTCGAAGAAATCAGTCAGCTCAAGGACTTCGGCAGCGACTTCTGGAAGGAGACCCGAAGCAAGATGGAGGAAAGCGTGGGCATCCTGAAGAATGGTTCTCAAGAGATAGAAAACCAGTTGACCAACCTCGACGAGCGCTTCTATCAGCGACTCAACGCCACCCTGGCACAACTCGATGCCTGCATCCAGTCGATGGTGAAGGCTTCGGGCTACAAGCCTAGCGGAAGTGGCAGAAACCCTATCGGATTTTAATAATCATGGAGGAATAGACTATGGCAAAGCAAAACGTATGGATGTCGGTTTCCGACCTGATGACCGGATTGATGGTCATCTTCCTCTTCATCGCCGTGGCTTACATGATACAGGTGAAGGAGAACCAAACGGTGCTCACCGACTACGTGGAGACCAAGACCAAGCTACACGACAAGCTCGTGGCTGAGTTTAAGGACAACGCCAAGCGATGGGACATGAGCGTGGGCAAGGACCTCTCGATGAGATTCAACAACCCTACCGTAATGTTCGCCCAGGGCAGTGCGGAGCTGACACCGCAGTTCAAGAAAATCCTCGATGAGTTCATCCCCCAATACCTCGGTATCCTCTTGGCAGACAGTCTGAACTCCCACATCCAGGAGATACGTATCGAGGGACATACCGACAACGTGCCTTATCCGCAGCTCCATCCGCAGCCGTTCATCGCCAATGCCATCCTCTCACAGCAGAGAGCCATGGCGGTGCTCAGCTACATCAAGCACTTCTTCGAGGTCTATCCACCCGAAGACCAAAGGAAACTGGAATTCTGGTTTACAGCCAACGGACTTTCCTATGGCAAGGCACTCAACAAGGAGGGCGAGTATGCGCTGGTGTCGGAGAAGGACAAGGTGATAGACAAGGAGAAATCACGTCGTGTGGAGTTTCGCATCATCACCACTGGCGACGAGGTACTGGAGAACTTTGTGAAGAGAAACAAGGAGTAGAGCGATATGGAAAAGATCGAACCTATATTCAAGTTTGATGGGCTGAAACAATGCCTGAGGGACATCGGCATCATCGTCGATGCAGCTTCGGGCAGTGGGTATCGCCCTGTGAAGCCTGAGGACGTGACGCTCACGGCTCTGAAGGATGGCACCTACACTTTCGAGAAGGGCGGCATCTTCCTCAACGGCAAGCAGGGCGAGCATCAGCAGGTGTATCTCTACAAGCGCACCTACAACATGAGCGGATTTGGCAAGCCAAAGATGCACGTCAGGAAATGCATCACGATACAGGACTTCATGGGAAGAGGTAAGTTTGAGGCGGAATATCGCTCTGCCAACACGGAGAAAGTGCCTGTGAGGGATTCTAGCAATGGCTATCGTGATGTAATGGTGGAGCACCTGGAGCTTTGTGGCAACTGCCGCAGAATCTTGCAGCAAGAGCGAGCTAGGATATTCGCCGACTCCACCGCCTACGTGAGAATGCTGATGCAGAACATGGCTAAGGACGCTGGCGTGAGCGGACAACTGGATGTCGATATTTTCGGATATACCCGAAATTGGGAACGACTCAGCAGGGCAATCAGAGAGAAGCACGACTGGACTTGCGAGCGATGTGGAGTGAAGATAGAGAATCCTTGGGACAGATGGTTTATGCACGTGCATCACAAGAACGGCATCAAGACCGACAACCGAGAGGAGAACCTGGAATGCCTCTGCGTGAGATGCCATGCCAATGTGGATGGCGTGCATCGCAAAAACTTCTCCGAGGGCGACCGAAAGATACAGTTGGACGACTTTAATCAGAAATATCCCTTGCAGCGGTCGTGACGAGGTGAGGCAATGAAAATTGCTCACTTCCCCACCCCTTTTCTGTTAATCATTACAAATCAACGTTAAAGAGCCGCACAAATTAGGAATTTTCATATCAGAATCTGCATTTTGTCGGGTCATATTAAAATTGCACCTTTGTACTCGTAAACTATAATTACGAGTAGCATGGCAGAAAATCTAGGTGGACACAAGCGGGTAAAAAACCAATACAAGCACTACGACATGGTGCTGAAGGAGAGAATGGCTCAGGAAATCGGTACCTTGCTCAATACGTTCCTCGACGAGGGATATATGAGCAAGTCGCTCATCAAGGCTGACTTCGGCATCGACTACAAGACGACCGCCGACCTGCTCCACGCCGCTTCCTCCTGCTCCTTTGGCACGATGAGAAAGTTTGCTTACGTCTTCGCCTTCTATCTGCACCAGGCTGAACTCGAAGCGAAAAACATCAAGTACATCGTGAAACACGATGAGAAGATGGCAGAAATCCATCACAACGAGGAGGCTTTCAAGGCCATCTATGGCATCGAGGCGACCTGCGTGCTCGAACAAATCAAGCAACACAAGGACTTGCGACAAGTGGTGAGACAGGAACAGAACTCTTGATAGCCTACCCCTCGCAACACCCGAAACAACATCATAACTAAAAACAAATGGTCAACAAGAAATCTCTCCCTCGGGAAGACCGAAAGTACCTGAGAGAGTTTCTTTCCTTCAATCCTTTCTTCAAAGAAATGGAAAGTCATCTGCACAAGATGGCGTATGGCAAAAACGGCTATAGCGACGAGCACCTCTGCCTCGAACAGATGTGGCTCCTTGCCATCGACTTCCTCCACAAGTCGAACCTCGTCTATAACGACACGGGCGTGCTCGCCGACCCCCTGCTCGACATCTCCAAATACGACACCGACACCTGCCACTACCTAGCCGTGACAAAATGCTATTTGATGATGGTGAAAGCCTACCACAAGCAAGACTGCATCACCCATGAGGAGGAAGCTTGGAAATGCGTGGAGCAAGAGTTCCTGAGACTGGATGCTGCTGCCGACCCCGACCTGCACGATGGCGAAGACTTCCTGCTGCCTGGCTCTGGCGACTGGCATCTGATGTATGTCCATCTCATCCGAGAAATGTACTTCAAGAGAAACGTTCATTTTGTCTTCCTCTAATACTATGATTTTCTAACAAACTGATATAAGAGAGATAATGAAGACAAATGACGGTATTTTGAAGGAAATGATGGAGGAAGAAAGAGTGCAGTTTTTCATAGAAATCGTGCTGAGCGAGGGAACGCTCGCCAACATCCTCTTCGTGAGAACCTGCCTGGAAATCATGAATCGAAAATGTGGATACCACTGGGACTTTCAATTGAACAACCTTGATAACTGCATCAAAACAATCAAAAAGAAGAACATGAACGAAGAACTTATCAAACAACTCTTGGCGAATGCAAACATCACCATGAACAGCCAGCAAATCAACTTTGGCGATGGTGTCTATAACGATTGTCGCAAGAACGAGGAGGACAAGGAGAAGCTGCAAGATACTCCTGCAAACCACGCTGGCTCCTTCTCTAGTTTTCAGACAGATGACGCACAAGAGAGATGGAAGAAACTGGTGACTCATAAGTTCTGCCACGTGGAGGGTGACCGATTCGTATGGGACAGCACCACGCAGAACTTCGGGAGAATGGTGTATTTCGCCTCTGCCTATGGACATCTAGGCATCAACCCTGCCACTGAAAATGTGGATTGGGATATGTATCTGAGTTTCTTTGGGGTAGCTCCCTCCAAGAAGCAACAAGCCAAGAACGAATGGGTAAGAATCGGCAATGTAAAGAATAACGAACTATGTTACGATGCTGAGAAACTTAAAATAATTTTCAACTCATAATCTATTGATTAGCAACATCTTCCGCCAAAATGTTACGATATTACGTAACGTTATGTAATACAATCGCTTTCATTTTTTCGCAGTACCTTTGCCCACGGATTTCAGAACCAATGCCGAGTTCTGAGGTTCGTGGGCAAGCCGTTGTTTGTGCCTAGCCCATGCGATGTCTGACAAGGCTGGAGACAATTCACTTATGAATTTTTATTGTTTCACTAATAAAACACATTAAGCTTATGACAAAATTTAGTAAAGTAGGTGGCGGTGCCCAGGGTGCTGCTGCCAAGAATGGTGCTGCTGCCAAGAATAGTGCTGCTGGCAAGAATGCTGACGACATGAACGTCAAGGAATTCTACAGTCTTGAGTTCGGTCGTATGTGCACGATGACGGATAAGAATGGAGAGGCATTCTTCTGCGGCAAGGACGTGTGTGAGGCGTTGGGATACAAGAAAACGTATGATGCTATCAGACAGCACGTTAACCTTAGCGATACCGTGAAATGCGGTATTGCTAGAAATGTTAAGAATCGATACGGTGAGAGTCCTAAGACTCAGATGGTTCAGATGCTCTTCGTCAACGAGAGCGGTGTCTATTCCCTCGTCTTCGGTTCGAAGCTCGAAAGTGCTCAGCGATTCAAGCACTGGGTGACATCGGAAGTGCTGCCTGCCATCCGAAAGAACGGAGGCTACTTCCACATCAACCCCGACGAGACTCCTGAGCAAATCAAGGCTCGCTTCCAAAAGGTCTTGGAGGAGGCAATCGCCGAGAGAGACAAAGTCATTGTTTCCTTGGAGAAGGATGTCGATCGAATGTTGCCGAAGGAACTTTATGTCGATAACGTGCTCGACAGCATCTCTTGCTACACCACCACGCAAATCGCCAAGGAACTGGGCATCACGGCGCAGGAATTGAACCGCTCGCTCTGTGCCTGCCACATCCAGTATTACCAGAGCGGTCAGTACATGCTCTACGCCGAGTATGCGCACATGGGACTTGCCAAGAGTCGCACGAAAAGCGGTGTGAAGACACTCGACTTGCTGGTTCCGATAGGTGATGCGGAGCGAAGCATGAAGTTGGGGCAGGTCTATACCCACACCTACCTCGTGTGGACGGAGCGTGGATGCAAGTTCATCCACGACCTCGCCAAGAGAATGTGGGACTTGGCTGAGTTTGAGCGACTCAAATTCAAGGTCAAAGTGAAGTGCTTCAACAAGGTGCAAACGCCTTGCTAGTCTTCATTCATCACAAAAAAATCAATCTTAAAAGTTTATTATGGTACAACAACATCAAATGAGTGGGCAGGGCAATCCTTGCCCACTCAAGCATCTGATGGCGCTGAATCCATTCCGCAGCGGCAACAAGGGGCATACCAGTTCCTTGCCGCTCACGGAATATGACAAGCTCATCAGTTATCCGTGGCTCCACGAGACCATTCTCCAAATTCGTGGCGAACACAAGGTGGTGGGCAAGGATATGACCGCCGCCAAACTCAAAGCGCAGTTGCCTTTCCGCTGCACACATTATTATCATTTCGTGGACGACAAGCGCCGACAGGACCACATCGCCCCCGAAAGCTTCCTCTTCCAAACGACCATCGACATCGACGACAAGGAGTTGGTAGATACCGCCCTCGAAATGGCGAAGCTGCTTGATGAGAGCGAGACTCTAGGCACGAAGAATGGCGAGACCATTCCTAACCCTTGGAAGGGAATGCTCCTCCACTTGGAGTACTCCGCTCGCAAGAAGCTCCATATCGACATCAGAATGCCGATCGGCATGACCATAGAGGAGACACAACGTGCTTACTGCGATGCACTCGGTGTGCCTTGCGACGAGAGTTGCTTCTCGCCTGAGCGCATCATCTTCATCACCGACAAGGAGAGTGAGATTTATCGCTCGCCGATGTGGTACGCCGTGCTGTCCGATGAGGAGCTTCGCATCCGACGTGAAGCCTTCGCTAAGCGAGGGCTTGACATTGATGGAAGAAAAAATCAATCAATTCCAAATCAATCAAATTTCAACAAAAATGAAGCTAATGCAAACAACAATTCATCCGCTGCCGCTACTTCCAAGAATGATGCGACAGAACAATCCACTGTGGGAGGCAATCAAGTTCCTCCTCATTCTCTTTCTCATCCTGCTGATAGCGACTCCGCAGCTGGTGATAGCGGTGCTGCTCCTCATTCTGATGGGAGCAATCCTGGAACTGATAAGAGCCTTGTCGCCTTCGACCTCTTCCGACAACAAGCGAACCTCGACAAGATAGACATCAACCAGGAAGGTTCCCGACACTCCTCCCTCCTCGCCATCCTCTCTGCCGGTGCAAGCCGAGTGATGAGCGAGGACGACATGCGAAGAGTGGTTGCCATCCGTATGCCGGAGTTCTCTGGGGAGCGTGACTGCCAACAACTCATCCACGACTTCTACGCCCGATATGGCGACAGCTCTAAACCCTTCTCACGAGACGTGATTCGCATCAATGCAGAGGCAGAAAAGAGAGTGAAGAACGAAGAGAGAAGAGTGAAGAATTCAATGGCATTGATGGGCAATGGAGGGGCATTAGTCAGCAATGGCAATGGTGGCGTGATTGGCGTTTCTCAGAGTAACTTTGGGAGTGCCTCCAATAATGGTGAGGACGACTTCCCTCCTCCACCTTCAATGCCGCAAAAACTGCCGAAGCTCGTGGAACTCCTGCTCTCTCGTACTCCCGACATCTACAAGCCTGCCGTGGCGTGCGCCATCTTTCCTCCCCTCGCCACTCATCTATGGAAGACGACATTCCGATACATCGACAACGTCGATCATGAGGCTACCTTGATGTGCGCACTCCTCGCTGGCACAGGTGCTGGCAAGAACTGCGTGCAGATGCCCATCAACCTCATCATGGAGGACATCCGCAAGCGTGATGCCGAGAACTTGAAACGTGAGAAGGCATGGAAGGACGAGGTGACCCGAAAGGGTGCCAACAAGGACAAACGCAAACGCCCTGAAAACCTCATCATCCAAGAGATAGATGCCGACATGACCAACCCTGCCTTCGTGATGCGTACCGCAGAGGCACAGGAGCACTTCCTCTACACATCATTGAACGAGATAGACCAGTTTGATGCCCTCAAGGGCGAGGGCAAGCAGCAGTTTCGCATCATGTGCCTCGCCTTCGACCCAGGCAACCAGTATGGTCAGACTCGTGTGGGCACGCAGAGCGTCACCGAGCGAGTGTGCGTGCGCTTCAACTGGAACGCCTCCACCACCATCCACAAGGGTCAGCAGTACTTCGCCAAGGTGCTCACCGCAGGACCTATCTCCCGAATCAACTTCTGCACCATCCCAGAACGAGAAATCGGTGCCGACATGCCTATCTACGGCACTTACGACGATGCCTTCCGAGAGCAGCTTCGCCCCTACATCGAGAACCTATGCCGAATCACAGGCCACATCGACAGTGCGGAGGCTTACCAACTCGCCATCAAACTGAAGGACGAGAACGCCGACTTCGCCCGAATGACGCAAAGCCGCACCTATGAGAACCTCTCCTTCCGTGCCAACGTGATCGCCTACCTGAAGGCGTGCGTGCTCTACGTGGCTAACGGCTGCCAGTGGGAACCCGAAATCGAGGATTTCATCCGCTGGAGTGAGCAATACGACCTTTGGTGTAAGTTGCGATTCTTCGGGGATGCCATCGTCAAGAGCGAGGTGGAGGGCGTGAAGAGCACGAGACGTGGTCCGAGGAACATGCTGCAACAGTTGCCCGACATCTTCACCTTCCACGAGGTGGAACAGCTGCGATGGGAGAACGGTCTCAGCAAGGAGGGCACGAACATCATGCTCAACACCTGGGTGCATCGCCACTACATCCGCCGTGGCAGTGACAGTAATGACAATTACAGTAATGACAGTTTTGAAAAACTAAAATTCAGAAGAGATGGAATTGATATTGAAACGAATCGCTAAGAAGAGCGATTATACGATCGGAAAGTTGTTTATCGGTGAAGAATACTTCTGCGATACGCTGGAGCCGACGTGGAGAAACTTGTTGGGGGTGGAACTTCCTCCGGAGATGGTGAGCCGACACTTGGGCAGAAACTCGGGCGTGAAAGCTCGCAAGGAGCCAGGGAAGACGGCGATACCCGAAGGTCGCTACCCTCTCGTCATCACGAAGTCGATCCGCTTCAAGAAGTGGCTGCCGCTGCTCCTCGGCGTGCCTGGTTTCTCAGGTGTTCGCATCCACGCTGGCAATACCGCCAAGGACACGCAAGGTTGCATCCTCGTGGGTGAAAATAAAAAAGTGGGCATGGTCGTGAACTCTCGTATATGGCTCCAACGCCTCATCGTGAAGTTCATCCACGCAAGAGACAAGGATGAGGCGGTGTATATCACCATCCAATAAAGCTTCCCCGAACGCTCATCAAACAAATAAAGCCTTACAGCATCAAAACTGTAAGGCTTATTTCTGTCTGCGATTGCTCAGATGTCTGCATTTTATAAAAGATGAAGTTATCTTTATGCTTGCTTATTACAGCGTAACCGTTTTCTTAGCTCCCTTGCTTTCGTTTCCTACTCTATCCAAAGCAGTCACTACGAAGGTAGATTTGCCATCTTTTACATATGGAACCTTGAATGAAGTATAGGTCGTGATTTTTAGTATGTGGGAGGCATCATCGAGGTTTATCTTCTCACCATCCTTGAATTGATAGATGACAAACTTATTGACGACGTCACCCCATTTCTTGCCTTTGGGAGCCTTCCATGTGAGCATAGGGCCTTGTTCTGTCCACTTGAACTTCAAGCTCTTCACTCCCTTAGGTGCCTTGTTATCCATAAAAGGCATAGCTGGTTGGAGAGCGGGATATTTCCAATAGTAGTCACGCAGGGTATGACCAATGTTGCCCACATTGTCAGCAGCAGTCTTGGCATACCAAAGCACAGTACCTTTCACATTGTTCATCTCTTGATGAAGCTTGTGCTTGGCAGGCAACTGATGGCTCTTTGGATTTGCAGGGTCGGCATACTTGGCTGTACGCTCGATGTCCTCACCGATATAGAGAGGGCGTTTGCCGGCATTCTTGTTCCACCAGGTGATAAGCGTCTTGTAGTCGGCAGCACGATTACCTATCTCCCAATATAACTGTGGTACGCAATAGTCTATCCAACCGTTATTGACCCAAAGTAAGACATCAGCATAGAGATCGTCATAATTTTGAAGACCATTGGTTTCAGAACCATTTGGGTCGTTGCGCTTGTTACGATAGATACCGAATGGAGAGACACCAAACTTGACCCAAGGTTTCACTTGGTGAATGGTTTCTCCTAGTTGCTTGATGAATCGGCTGACATTATCTCTTCTCCAATCGCCGATGTTCCAGAATCCATGGCTGTTTTTCTGAAAGAGTTCTTGGTCAGGAATCTTCTTACCTGCCACAGGATAAGGATAGAAATAATCGTCGATATGGAAGCCATCGATGTCATAGCGTTTGACAATGTCGGCAGCCACCTTGCAAGTATAATCGGCCGCTTCTTTCAAGCCTGGGTTCAATAGCACAAGATTGTCATAAGAAAAGCAGAGATTAGGCTGCTTGACGACGCTCTTATCAGAGAGTTGCCCCATGCTCGTAGAACCATGCTTGGCACGATAAGGGTTGATCCAGGCATGCAGCTCCATCCCTCGCTGATGGCATTGCTCCACCATCCATGCCAAAGGGTCCCAATAAGGTGATGGCGCCTTGCCCTGCACACCTGTCAAGAATTTGCTCCAAGGCTCCAAGTCACTTTCATAGAGGGCATCGCATTCCGCTCTCACTTGGAAGATGATGGCATTCACACCGTCCTTTTGAAGTTCATCCAATTGGTTGCTGAGCATAGATTGTATCTCTTGTGTGCTCTTTCCCATGAATTGTCCATTGACGCATTGAATCCATGCGCCACGAAACTCACGTTTGTTTTGTGCCGTCATTCCCAAAGTCAGTGCCAGGGCGATGACGAAGGTTACTAGTCTTTTATACATTTTTATTTAAGTTTTATAATTTCAGATTCATCACGTGCCATTAGAAAGATGGCTGAAGAAGGTGATTCATTATTCTTCGTCCCTCAACTTCGGGAGCGATATGTGGTATCTTACTGCCAGGAATCGGATAACGCATACGATGACAAAGGAAGCGATGACCGTGAAATACACACTGATACACAGCCATGTCATACCCCAATAGGTCAATCCACCCAGCACACATGCCATGGCGTAGATTTCCTTTCGGAAAATCACTGGTTCCTCATTCAACAAGACATCTCTGATGACACCACCTGCTGCTCCTGTGATGCAACCCATGATGATGGCAACCCAAAAAGGGAAACCACAATCCAACGTTTTTTGAATACCTGCTATATTGAATAATGCCAAGCCTAAGGTATCGAAGAGAAACCATGTGGTGTCCAAACGTTTCAGGTAGTTGTGACAAACGATAACAACGCATTGGGCGAACAGCGTACATATCATGTAGATAGGACTGAGCATCCAGAAAGGACGCACACCCAGCATCACGTCTCGAATGGTACCACCGCCAATGGCGACAGCGATTCCACACACAAATCCTCCTAGCCAATCGTAATGCTTGCTCGCTGCAAGTCGGATGCCTGACAGAGCAAAGGCAAATGTTCCGATAAACTCGATGAATCTTTGCAGGTTCATCACAAATTCTTGGTCTTGTTCTATGATCATTTCTTCTCTTTTAGAATGTTGTTTATTCCTTGAATCGATCACCCCAGCATGTCACCATCCAGTTGTATAGTTTGTCTTCTGCTGGCGAATGCTGTCCATGCCAAAATCTCTCGCTTTGGATTTCATTAGGCAGATACTGTTGTGGAGTGAAATGCCCAGGATAATCATGAGGATACTTATAACCGTCATGATACCCCAGTTCTGCCATCAACTTGGTAGGAGCATTCCTGATATGCAGAGGCACTGGAAGATTACCAGTTTCTCTTACCTTTGCCAAGGCTGCGTCGATGCCAAGGTAAGCACTGTTGCTCTTCGGACTCGTCGCTAGATAAACCACAGCCTCTGCCAAGGCAATGCGTGCTTCGGGCCAACCTATCTTCATTACTGTGTCGAAGGCGGCATTGGCAAGCAGAAGGGCATTGGGATTCGCCAATCCTACATCCTCGCTGGCACTGATGACGATTCTTCGGGCGATAAACTGAGGGTCTTCGCCTCCTTCTATCATCCTTGCCATCCAATACAAGGCGGCATCGGGGTCGCTGCCTCGTATGCTCTTGATGAAGGCAGAGATGATGTCATAGTGCATGTCGCCTTGTTTGTCGTAAGCAAGCGGATTCTGTTGCAATCGTTCCTCTACCATCTTGTCGGTGATGACGATGTGATCGGAGCCAGCCGATTCCACTACCAACTCTAGGATGTTGAGCAATTTGCGAGCATCTCCACCGCTATATCTCATCATCGCCCCAGTCTCTTCGAGTGTAATGTCTTTCTCCTTCAGTTCTACGTCCTGTGTGATGGCTCTATGAAGCAATTCTTGCAGGTCATCCTTGTTGAGCGACTTCAGTACATAGAGCTGACAGCGTGAAAGCAATGGGCGTATCACCTCGAAAGAGGGATTCTCTGTCGTGGCACCGATAAGGGTGACGATACCTTTCTCGACCGCCCCCAACAGAGAATCTTGCTGACTCTTGGAGAATCGGTGAATCTCATCTATAAATAATATAGGTGAAGCAGAGTTGAAGAATCGTCCGTTCTTGGCTCTTTCTATCACCTCTCGTACATCCTTCACTCCACTAGTTACGGCACTCAGGGTATAGAAAGGCACCTTCAGGGTTTGAGCCACGATTTGAGCTAGCGTGGTCTTTCCCACTCCAGGAGGACCCCAGAGGATGAAAGACGAGATGCGTCCTGCGTCAATCATCTTGCGCATGATGGCACCCTCGCCCACCAAGTGCTTCTGTCCTACATATTCATCGAGAGACCTAGGTCTCATTCTTTCTGCTAGAGGTTCACTCATTTCTTTTCTCCTTAGTTTACATTAGTTGTTTCCTATTCTTGATAGATGGCTTTCTATGAAGAGAGGATTCTATATGCCCATCAATTTTTCCAATGCGATGACACTCTGGTTGTAGTCGTTGATGGCTGCAGCTTTCTTCATGTGGAAGTCGGTACAATTCTTGAGGGCTTCCATGTATTCGATATAGGAGATTTCACCATTCTCATACTCCAGTCCGCTCAGTCTCTCCAACTCCTTGTCTTTCTCAGCACCTTCCTCTTGGTAGTATTTCATACGCACAAAAGTAGAGTTGCATTTGCTCAAAGCAGCCAGATACTCACGCTGCTTGGCTTGCTGCTCTTGCTTCATTTCCAACTCGGCGATCTCACGGTCTCTCTTTGCCGCCTTCACCTTAGCCTTGGTAGCGCCATAGAAGAGAGGAACACCCACACCAACCTCGAATCCGAAGAAGTTGCCTTCTTTAAATCGACTTCTATCTACATTGTATGGGTTCCAAGAGGAAATGACCAACTGGTTGCGTAGAGCCAAACTCAAATTGGGTGCATAGCCATTTTTGGCTACCGATACAGCCTTGTCGGCTACCGTGATGCGATCCTGTGCCAACTGTCCATCGGGAGTCTGACCATAGTTGAAGCCCTTCTGCACGAAGTCGAGGGGTTGCAAGGAGTGGTCGGCAGGAGTGATGGTTTCATTAGAGTTGATCAAGCTAGCCAATTGCAGCTGGCATCCCTCGATATTACTCATAGCCGATGCTATCTCCAACTCATTCTCTCGGTGCATACGTTCAGCGGCGAGTTGCTCTAGTTTGCGAGTCTCACCAGCCTTCATCTTGCTAGTAGCCGTAGCCATATATCTGTCGAGGATGCTGTCTTGTCTTTGCAACAAGTGGAGCACCTCATTCTCATATACCAGTTGATGATACGCACTGCGCACCTCGCTCGTCAAATCTTGCTTGGTCACATTGAGACGGCTTCTTTCCATCTGTGTCTCCGCCTTCAATTGCTTGTGTCGGGCGATATAGACCGTAGGAAACTCGATGCCTTGTGAAACGCTGAGCGCATTGTCGGTATTACCACCAGAAGATGGGTCTTGCGACAAGGCTACTTCCGTCTTATCCACATCCCAAGCAGTGCCTTGCAGATTTTTGGCTCTTTCCACCGATTTCTCGGCTACCTTGATCTGGTAGCTCTCTTTCATGGCCATGTCGAGGCACTCCTTTAAGCTCATCGTCTTGGTCTGCGCCATAGCACCTTGTGCCAAGCACGCCAGTGCGAAACTCATTAAAATCTTGTTCATTCTTTGTTCTACTGTTTATAAATACTGTTCATCTGTTGTTGATAGATGCAGCCTTCCCTCTAGCCAGGCGCTCACCTCTTGGTGAATGTCTTGTAGATGGCAGGCAGTACGAGCAGAGTCAACAGAGTGGATGTTATCAAACCACCGATGACCACTGTTGCCAGAGGTCGCTGCACCTCTGCGCCATCACCCTGTGAGAGTGCCATAGGAAGGAAACCCATGGATGCCACCAAGGCGGTCATCAGTACTGGACGTAGTCGAATCATACAACTGTCCATGATACGCTGATGGATGATGCCTCCCTTGCTTTCGTTCCCTGTCTCATGAGCCATTTGCTCATTCTGCAACTGGTTCATCTGTCCGATGAGCACGATGCCATTGAGTACAGCCACACCAAAGAGAGCGATGAATCCTACACCTGCCGAGATGGAGAATGGCATACCTCTGAGCCACAATGCCCAGATTCCACCGATGGCTGCCAGCGGAATGGCAGAGAAGACAAACAACGACTCCCTTACATTCTTCACCGTCGCATAGAGCAACAGCAAGATGACGATGAGAGCTATCGGCACGACTATCATCAGTCGATGAGTTGCACTCTGCAAGTTCTTGAACTCGCCACCATACGTATAGTAATATCCCTCAGGTAGTTTCAACTTCTTATCGAGCAAACTCTGAATCTCATCCACCGTACTCTGTACATCACGTCCCTTCACATTGAAGCCCACATAGATGCGACGAGCGCCATCTTCATGCGAGATTTGAGCAGGAGCCGGTGCGTAGGTAATATCTGCTACCTGACTGAGCGGAATCGTGCTCAGGCTTCCACCTTCTACGCTGTCATCGCTGCCTGTATCAGTCGAAGTTGCCACAGGGATGGCGAGGTTTCTCAGCGATTCCACATCTCTCATGTCCTTGTCCATACGAAGGACGAGGTCGAATTTTTTCTCACCCTCAAAGATGGCACCTGCCACGCTTCCAGCGAAGGTTGTCTCTAATATTTGATTAACGTCATCGACAGAAATTCCAAACTCTGCCAAACGCTCATGATCGTATGACACTTGAATTTGAGGCAAGCCAGACACTTGTTCCACGCTGACTCCACTCACGCCACGTACGCCGCTGATGAGTTTCTCGACCTTTCCTGCTTCATCAGTCAAAGTATTGAGATCGTCACCAAATATCTTGATGGCTACATCCTGCTTGATACCAGTGAGCAACTCGTTGTTGCGCATTTGAATCGGTTGCGAGATTTCTGCTTCTAGTCCTGGGATGTTATGGAGGGTCTCCTCCATCTTCTCCATCAGTTCGTCGGTGGTCTCTGCCGAGGTCCATTCTGCCTTTGGCTTCAGTGAAACCATAATGTCGGCTCTTTCCACTGGCATCGGGTCGGTAGGAATCTCTGCGCTTCCGATGCGGCTCACCACTTGCTTGATTTCTGGATACTCAGCCTTCAAGAGTTTCTCAGCCTTGGTACAACTCTCCACCATCTGCGGTAACGATGTGCCTTGTGCCATACTCATTTCCACGGCAAAGTCGCCTTCTTCCAAACTAGGGATGAACTCGCCACCTAAGAACTTAAAACCAACGATGCTCATACAGAACAGAGCGACGGCTCCGGTAATGACATTCTTGTTTTGTGCCAATACCCAGTTGAGTACCGGACGATACCATCCTTGTAATTTCCTGATCATGCGGTCGGAGAATGTGTCTTGTTTCTGTGCTTTCTTGCTCAGGAAGACGCAACTCGCCATTGGCACATAGGTAAGCGAAAGGATGAAGGCTCCCAATATCGCAAAGAATACGGTGAGCGCCATCGGACGAAACATCTTTCCCTCGATGCCCACCAAGCTCATCAATGGCACATACACAATCATAATCATAATCTCACCGAAGGCAGCGCTCTGTCGAATGCGTGAAGCGGAGAAGTGAACTTCTTCGTCCATCTCTGCTTGCGTCAGCCTGAATGGCTTATGGGCTACCAGACATGCTTGTGCTCTCTTAGAGACACTCTCCTGCGAGAAATTCTTATTATTAATATGTGTAACGACAGCCTCCACGATGATGACTGCCGAATCGACTATCATTCCGAAGTCGATGGCTCCCAGGCTCATCAAATTTCCGTCAATGCCAAAAGTACGCATCATACCAAAGGCGAAGAGCATGCTGAGCGGTATGACACTAGCTACGACAAGACCTGCCCGCCAATTTCCGAGGAAGATGATGAGCACGAAGATGACGATCAGACCGCCCTCGATGAGGTTGTGTGCAATGGTGCCTTCTACTCTATCTACAAGATTGGTACGATCGATGAACGGCTCGATGATCACTCCCTCAGGCAATGATTTTTGTATCTGCTTGATACGTTCCTTCACGTTTTTGCTCACTTCTTGGAAGTTCTCTCCCTTGAGCATGATGGCGATACCTGCCACCACTTCTCCCTCACCATTTCGGGTGACAGCACCGAAGCGAGTAGCATGCCCCTCCTGTACCTTGGCGATGTCGCCTACCTTGACAGGCACACCCCCAATGGTCTTTACGGTGATGTTGGCGATGTCATCCAATGTCTTTGCCACACCAATACCTCGAATGTAGTATTGGTTGGAGTTCTGCTCGATGTAGCTACCTCCAGTATTGGCATTGTTCTTCTCCAAGGCATTGAACACCTCTGATACCATGATGCTATTGGCATTCAGTTGGTCGGTGTTGATAGCCACTTCGTATTGCTTCACAAATCCACCCCATCCACTCACCTCGGCGACACCGGGTGTGCCAGAGAGTTGTTTCCTGACGATCCAGTCTTGGATGGTTCTCAGTTCAGAGAGAGAGTATTTATTCTCATATCCTTTCTTTGCTCTCACGGTGTAGTGATATATCTCTCCGAGTGCCGTGGCTACCGGCCCCAGTTCTGTATTCGTATTCTTAGGCAGGTCCTTCACAGCCTCCTTCAGCATCTCGTTTACTTGTGAGCGAGCCCAATAGATGTCTGCATCATCGTCGAAGACGAGGGTAATAACAGAAAGTCCACTGCGTGAAATACTTCTCCTCTCCTCCAATCGAGGGATGTTGGCCAGAGCCATCTCGATAGGAGTGGTGATATATTGCTCCACTTCTTGCGCACCGAGTGATGGTGCTTGGGTGATGACTTGCACCTGGTTGTCTGTGATGTCGGGTGTGGAGTCGAAAGGTAAGCGTGACAAAGACCATGCACCCCATGCGATGAGGGCTATGGTAAGTGCTCCTATTATCAACTTATGTTGGATAGAGTATGTGATAAGTTTCTGAAACATAATCTCTTGGTTTTGTTTGATTGATGTATGTCTTAACCTTTAGAGATTAGTCTTCCTCACCATGGTCGCCCGTAAGCGAAGCTAGGTAGAAAGCATTATCTGTCACTATCTTCTGTCCTTTCTTGAGGTGCTTGCACAGCGCCACCTCTGTATATCCATTGTTGCTGACACCTGTAGTCACCTCATGGCGAGAGAAACTATAGGTACCACCCTTGGAATGCTGCTGGTTGAGAGCGAAGACATATTGCTTGCCATCAGCACTGACAATCGCCTTGTCGGGCAAAGTCATGCAGAGTTGTCTGCCTGTGGCTATCTGCCCCGACACATACATGCCCTCGAAAAGTTTGGCACCTCGCTTTGCATCCAACTTGACATGTACGGCAACGCTCTTTGTGCCTTTATTCAGGTACTGGTTCATACCATATACTCGTCCCGACACGTTGACACCCGGTTGGTTGGTCAGGCTCACCAATACTTGGTCGCCTACTTTCACCTTGGCAATGTCTTTTTCGAAAACGTTGAGATCGCATTCCACAGCATGGTTGTTGCGTATCTTCATCAGTGGAGTCTGCATGTCTGCATAACTTCCCAGGGATGCTTGCATGTCGCTTACAGTGCCACTGATAGGCGCACGGAGTGGGAAAACGGTGGTAAACTTACCTCTCGCGACCTCCTTAGTAGAGATGCCCATCTGTTGGAGTTGGCGACCTGTGCCCAAGAGGTTGGCTTGTGCCACCTTGTAGTTTTTCTCAGACATTTGCAGCGTTTTCTTGATGCCAGCGCCAGCTGATGCTAGTGTTTTCTGGCGGTCTAGTTCCAAACGTGCCATTTCGCTTTCCTTATAGGCAGTATAATATTCTCGTTGAAGCGTCACGACATCCGTGTTCTCGATGGTGGCAACGACTTGTCCTCGGCTCACCATCTGTCCTTCCTTGACATATACATTCTTCACGATGCCACCCATCAAGGACGATACATTTCCCATGTCTTGCGCTCTTAGGACGAGGGAGCCATTGACATGCAACATAGCATCCAACTCTCTCTCTTGAGCCTCGCCCATCTTCAGATCGACGGCTTTCACTTGTTTCTCACTCAGAGGAATATTTTGGAAATCAATCTCTTCCTCTTGGTTTTCACTCTCTGAGGTTTCAGCCTTGCTCTGTGAGAGGAAGGAGAAACCCACAAATGTGATGACTGTCAAAGCAGCCACCAAAATGAATCTTTTAATCATGTTTTTCTTGTTTACTTGAATATTTTGCAATTCGGGTGCAAAGTTACTTGATTTTCCTTGCAACCTCGTTGCATACATGTATACAACGATCTATCAAGCCAAACAAGGAGGTCCTCGCCTATTGTAGCCAAGCCCCATATATTCGTGGAGCTGACTTGTAGTTTCTTGCCATGATACGATGACAAGACTCTTTAAGGGGAATAAAACAATATGAGAAGGTAGGACTGCCATCAAATGGTGTCCGCCATCGAAAATCTTCTGCTGGATGTTCTTGGCAACCTTGGCGTTGACGATGAACTGGTGCATCTGATGTACGCTGCATCCCTCATGCTCCTTTTCATGGTGTTCGGTATGTTCGTCGTTGGTGTTGCCGTCTTCAGCGCATCGTTGCTCTACGAAGCAGATACGATTGAAATGATGATGATGGAGTACGACAGTAGAAAGCAACACGGAGCATGTTGCCAACCATAGTGAATATATATATAATCTGCGTCTCATCATCAATAAAACTTGTGTATGAAATGGGCTTGTCTTGATCAGCCCACACAAAAGCCACTGCAAAGATACTATTTTCTCTTGTCTTCGCCAAATCCCAAGTCTGTTTTTTCGATTTTTTCAGCATATTCGCAAAATAGGTGCACTTTTATTACGCTATTTCCCAAAAACTTTATACTTTTGCGCTTGATTTAATTTAATTTGTCATGGAACTCAAAGAACGAAATATTACAGAGAAGAGACGAAAGGCATGGTTCATCGTTTGGGCAGTGGCTTTTGTTTTGTTGTTGGCAGGTGGATTATACTATTATCTGTTTTTCTATGTCAACCGAGAAAAAGTACAGAAAGCTTGGGTTGACGTTAAGGTTGTCACCTATTATGAATTGATGCAAGATGGCAAGATGGTGCTTGATTTTGAACATGATACAGTCACAGCCAAGGGTTATTTCTCTTACCTATATAAGTTGGCTCCTATTGGGGAAGGCATCGTCATTTCCAACATCGAACCATCTGTTTGGAAAAATAAAAATTTCGATGCCGACTGCCGTATGGTCTTGCAATGTATGACAGACTCACTAGACAGAGTCTATTCCGACTCAAAGTGGAGGGTAAACGAACTCAACTATTACCTTCATTCCCATAATGTTACGGATGTAGGCTATAATATGATTTCACAATACACGCAACGAGAGATTGCTCTCCGTGATACAGCCAAGAAAATGCTCGATTCGCTCACCCATATTTCTAAGGGTCGAAAGCTTCGCATCGTTTGTAAACGGAATGTCTTGACGAAATACGGCAAGTTGAACATCCTTGGTAACAACATGTTCCAACTTGCGTCCAAGAAAACGCCTGATGCGGTGAGTCCACTTCCCATGGCTACGGCTACCAGTTTGGCGAATCTCAGTCTCATCCTATGGAAGCCAAGCATGTCGGAACTTTATTTCCATACCGACTCTCTCAGCAATTATGAGGGAGAAGTGGATAGTGTGGGATGCCCCAATGGACACGGAAAGTGGATTGACTTGGCAAAGGGTACCTATTATGAGGGCAACTGGAAACATGGCAAGAGAAATGGTTTCGGTTATTCGGTGGCAAGACGTAAAATTTTGCGTGTAGGAGAATGGGTGAACGATGCCTATAAAGGCGAACGCTTAGTCTATAGCTCCGACAGAATCTATGGTATAGACATTTCGAAATATCAGCATGTTATCGGTAAAAAGAAATATCCTATCAACTGGTCTCAGCTGCGCATTACTCATCTAGGCAACATCAGTAAGAAGAGAGTGAGTGGTACTGTCAACTATCCCATCCGATTCATCTATATCAAGAGTACAGAAGGTACTACCCTCCTCAATCCATATTATCGCAAGGATTATCATGCAGCTCGCGCCCATGGCTTCAAGGTGGGTAGTTATCACTTCTTCTCTACACTTTCACCTGCCTTGAAGCAGGCACAGCATTTTGTCAAGCATACTTTTGTGAGAAAAGGCGATTTCCCACCTGTTCTTGATGTCGAACCTACACCCCAACAAATCAAGAAGATGGGAGGCACAGGCGTTCTCTTTGCAAGAGTACGCACTTGGCTAAACTATGTGGAGCGACAAACAGGCGTAAGACCTATTTTATATATCAGTCAAACTTTCGTGAATCGTTATCTCAACCAAGCTCCCGACTTGAAGCAGAATTATCACATTTGGATAGCTAGATACGGAGAGTACAAACCTGATATTCGCCTAGTATATTGGCAGTTATGCCCAGATGGAAGAGTTGCTGGCATCCACGGCAAAGTCGATATCAACGTGTTTAATGGCTATCGGGATGCCTACGACAAGTTTATTAAAGACCATGCCTTATAGTAAAACTCGGCGATTTATCCAAAACATTTATGTTAAACTATGTTATAGGAAATAACAACCTTGCAACATTTTACGTAATTTTGCGTTAATTTGGTGAGTATATCATATAAGGTAAGGGAATATAACATAGAATGAGACAACTTAAAATTCAGAAAAGTATTACCAATCGCAACAGCGAGGCCTTGGATAAGTATCTCGTTGAGATTGGTCGTGCTCCTATGGTTTCCATCGACGAGGAGATCGAGTTGGCGCAAGTCATAAGAAAAGGTGGCAAAGCTGCAGAGCGTGCAAAGAACAAGTTGGTAGAAGCCAACTTGCGATTTGTCGTGTCCGTTTCCAAACAATATCAACATCAAGGCTTGACGCTCACCGACCTTATCGACGAAGGTAACATAGGACTCATCAAGGCTGCTGAGAGATTTGACGAAACCCGTGGTTTCAAATTCATCTCCTACGCTGTTTGGTGGATTCGCCAAAGCATTCTGCAAGCGATTGCCGAACAGAGCCGTATCGTGAGACTACCTTTAAACCAAGTGGGTTCCCTCAACAAAGTCAACCATGAAATCAACAAGTTTGAACAAGAAAACCAGCGTCGTCCTAGCGTGGAAGAGTTGGCTATGCGTACTGGTGTGGATGAGGAGAAAATCTCCCAAAGCATGGCGGCGAGTGGACATCATGTCAGCATTGATGCGCCTTTCAGCGATGACGATGACAACTCCATGGTGGACGTGATGGCGAGTGGAGATGACAGTCGTACCGACAAGCATGTGGATCATGAGAGCATGGCGATGGAATTACGCCAGGTGCTCGACAAGGTCTTGAAAGATAGAGAAAAGCAAATTGTCTGTGCTTGCTATGGTATCGGTGAGCCTGAGAAAGGATTGGAGGAGATTGGCGACAAGATGGGGCTTACCCGTGAGCGTGTACGCCAAATCCGTGAGAAGAGCATCACCAAACTTCGTGACTCTGGTAACGCCAAGATTCTCATGAAGTATCTGGGATGATATGATGAGAATACTTACAAATTAATCAATTAATCGAGTAGGAGGTAAACACTAATCATAGGTGTTTATCTCCTATTTTCGTGTT
>ENA-OPCZ01000244-OPCZ01000244.1-human-gut-metagenome-genome-assembly--contig:-NODE-244-length-36330-cov-10.082371_pt1 | contig 36330 bp, 38 predicted proteins | sample MGYA00241566_ERZ501483 | MGnify/ENA primary metagenome ERZ501483 (study PRJEB25962, sample SAMEA1965191) | human gut metagenome | biome: human gut; feature: human-associated habitat; material: faeces... | reverse complement strand
TTCCGGAAGATTTTGAATGCCCATTATGTAATGTTGGAAAAGATCAGTTTTCAGAGGTTGAATAGAAGCCTAATCTTGTGTTAAATACGGATGGATAAACCAAAACTCTGGTGCGTGAGCAACAGGGTTTTTTATTGCGATATTTTGTGATGATATCACAGAAAATAATCTACCTTTTGCTTATAATGTAGCTAGAAACTAAGTGAGGAGGTAGTCTAAATGAGATTAAAAGACAAAGTTGCAATCATTACGGGTGGAAGCCGTGGCATAGGATTTGCTACAGCTGATAAATTCTTGATGAAGTCCGGCTTTCTATATCCGGAAGTGCCATTTCCTATGTCGGCAAAAAGAACAGAAATCGATCTTGGAATGTGTTGGTATTTTTGCCGATGATGTGATATACTATGTAATAGATTAACGTAGTTTTTTGGATAGATTTTATGGCGGAGGATCATAGATGCGATATCTTTCAGTTACTGAAATAGCGAAAAAGTGGGATGTGCCCGAGCGCAGTGTTAGAAATTACTGTGCCCAGGGGCGTGTGAACGGTGCATTTCTTACCGGCAAGACCTGGAACATTCCTGAGAATGCAGAGAAGCCGGAGCGTTCCAATAAAAAGAAAGAGCAGCCAATTATATTGCTGGATATTCTACAGGAGCAGAAGGCAAGTATGTATTCCGGTGGTATTTACCATAAGACACAGATTGACTTAACATATAACTCCAATCATATTGAAGGCAGCCGCCTGACCCACGATCAGACCAGATATATCTTTGAAACCAACACCATCGGTGTAGAAAAAGATGTGCTGAATGTGGACGATGTGATTGAAACAGCAAATCACTTCCGGTGTATTGATATGATTATTGATAAGGCAAAGGCAGCTCTGACAGAGAAGTTTATCAAAGAACTTCATCTGATCTTGAAGAGCAGTACCAGTAATTCCAGAAAAGATTGGTTTGCTGTAGGCGATTATAAAAAGATGCCGAATGAAGTCGGTGGCATGGATACTGCACTTCCGGAAGAAGTTGCAGATAAAATGAAAGCGCTGCTTACAGAGTACAACGGAAAAGAAGAAAAGACTTTTGAAGATATCCTCGACTTCCATGTGAAGTTTGAGAGAATCCATCCGTTCCAGGATGGTAATGTACCATTGAGATACCAACAACAAATAGCGGCATAACAGCAGCAAACAACTTCATATCACATAAATACAATTTAATAACATATAGAATTAGAAATACTTGAAAAATGGTATTTCTTTTTTATTTTCAGACGTTCAGAAATGAGCGTCTATTTTTTTACCCAAATGAAAGGAGAATCAAAAAATATGAATAAGATATTGAAACGATTGTTTACAGGTGTTCTCACCCTTGCAACCGTCTTTACTGCTCTACCCACAACCGCTGTTCATGCTGCGGAAACGCAATACTGGACGGAATCAGAGGAACGTGTCGGAATCGTCGAGCGTGTAGAGAATAACGGTTCTATCAGCGAAACATTCAACAAGGGGCATATGACCGTCGAGGGCGAGGACGCTTACTGTATCGACATCAACACAGGTTTTAAGAATGGATATAAGACCAGAAGCGACGCAAGCACACGCATGAGCGCTGAACAGATAGAGGACGTTGCCTTATCCCTTGAATACGTCAAACAGTACACAAAAAATCATTCTGGAATCAGCAGCCAGCACGCCTATCTTTTAAGACAGTTGGTAGTCTGGCAGAGATTGAGCGTCCATCTTGGGTGGAGCTGTGACAATGTACGAGCTTCCTATGATGAAATCTCAAAATCCGTACAAGATGAAGTATTCGCCGGAGCGAAAGCCTTTGTAAGAGAAAATAAAGGACGCTATGACTGTTACGGCTATATCTACACTGGTGAGGGGCAGGATTTAGGACAGTTTTTCGCAGAGCTGGCTGTCGGAAATGGCAAGATTCAGAAATTTTCCAGTAATGTCACAGTCACAAACGGGAATGACTGCTATTCTCTCTCTGGTGCGACTTATGGTGTCTATTCTGATAAAGGCTGCACGAAGTCTGTTGCCACACTTGCGACAAATGCCAATGGCAATACTGACATTGTGGAATTAAGAGCTGCAACATACTATGTGAAAGAAACGAAAGCTCCAAAAGGATTTCAGTTAGATAAGAACGTCTATACTATGACGGTCAAAGCTGGCGAAACTACGACTTTAAAAGTCAGCGACACACCAAAAGTCACGGATACTTTGGTTGAGCTTTTCAAGATTGATATGGAAACTTCCAAAGCTACGCCACAGGGTAACGCTTCTTTGGAGGGTGCGGAGTTCGTCTGGAAGTATTATGACGGTTACTACACAAAAGACAATCTTCCATCAGAACCAACACGCACATGGACGACAAAGACAATCGCTGAAAAAGACAGCAATAATGAAGTCCATTACATCACAAGATTGGCGGATTCTTACAAGGTGTCTGGTGACAGTTTCTATACACAGAATGGTACTATCTGCTTGCCACTTGGTACTATCACTGTAGAAGAAAAGGCAGCTCCAAACGGTTACTTATTGGAGGGTGCTTATATGCAGGCTGCCGGAAGTTCTGAACAGATAAAAGGTGTCTATGTGGCACAGATTACAGAAGATGGTGAGCTTGCGGCGTTGAGTGGCAGCAACCAGTATTCCGTATCAGACAAGGTTATCCGTGGCGGTGTGAAAATCCAGAAACGTGACCTTGAAACCAAAGATACAAAAGCACAGGGTGGTGCGACTTTGAAAGATACTGCCTTTGAAATCATTTCCTTAAATGATAACGCTGTCTTGGTAGATGGCAAGTTATACAACAAAAATGAAGTCGTCAAGACAATCCATACTGGTGTTGACGGTATCGCTGCAACTGACGCTGATACGTTACCATACGGAAAATACCGTATCGAAGAAAGTAACGCACCAGAGGGATATTTGACGGACGGTGCAAAACCGATTGAATTTGAAATCACAGAAGATGGAAAAATCGTGGATTTAACAGATGAAACACACTCTATCTACAATCAGATTAAACGTGGTGATTTGGAGGGGGTGAAAATCGGTGATGGTACTCACAAGAGACTTGCGAATGTTCCCTTTAGGATCACGAGCAAGACGACTGGTGAAAGCCATATCATTGTGACAGATAAAAATGGTCAGTTCTCCACTTCCTCTGACTGGGTATCTCACAAGCAGAATACCAATGCTGGAAAGACCAGTGAAGATGGTATCTGGTTCGGTACTTCCACACCAGACGACAGCAAAGGTGCTTTGCTCTATGATACTTACACAATCGAAGAATTACGCTGCGATTCCAACAAGGGAATGACGCTGATTCCGGCATTTGATGTCGTGGTATCGAGAAATAAAGTTGTTGTGGATTTAGGTACGCTCACAGATGAATATGAGCCAGAAATCACTATCTATACGACTGCCACAGATAAGGTGACAGGTGAAAAATCAATCATTGCCGGAAAAAGCGTGACTATCGTTGATACTGTGACTTTGGACGGTCTGACAAAAGGCACAAAATATCAGTTGAAAGGCTGGGAGATGGTGAAGTCTGAAAATGCACAGCTTCTTATAGATGGTAAACCTGTGGAAAGTGATTACACGTTCACTGCGAAAAAATCAGAAATGGAAGTTGAGGTTTCCTATACGTTCAATGCTTCTGCTCTTGGCGGTAAAGACCTTGTGACATTTGAGGAATTGTACGATTTATCCAACCCGGACGAGCCTGTCAAGGTGGCAGAACACAAGGACATTGAGGACGAGGGGCAGACCGTGACTATCGAAGAACGAATGATTACGATTCATACTAATGCTGCCGACAAAGCCACAGGTGAAAAGATGATTGTTGCTGGTAAAGAGGTAACTGTCATTGATACGGTCATTTTAGATGGCTTGGAAAAAGGTACAGCTTATCAGTTAAAAGGCTGGCAGATGGTGAAATCTGAAAATGCACAGCTTTTGATTGATGGTCAGCCTGTAGAAAGTGGCTATACCTTTACTGCAAAAGATTCCAGTATGGAAGTCGAGATTGCCTTTACATTCAATGCTTCTTCTCTTGCAGGAAAAGACCTTGTGACATTCGAGGAATTGTACGACTTATCCAATCCAGATGAGCCTATCAAGGTGGCTGAACACAAGGACATTGAGGACGAGGGGCAAACGGTGACGATTACGGAACGTATCATCACTATGCACACAACCGCTACCGATAAGGCAACAGGTGAAAAGACGATTGAAGCAGACGATGAAGTAACGATTGTCGATACAGTCACTTTAGATGGTCTTGAAAAAGGCGTGAAATATACTCTTAAAGGCTGGCAGATGGTGAAGTCTGAAAATACAGAACTTCTAGTGAATGGCAAGCGTGTAGAAAACAACCTTACCTTTACTGCCGAGGATTCTAAAATGGAGGTTCAGATTGAATTTACGTTCAATGCTTCGGAGCTTGGCGGCAAAGAGGTTGTGACCTTTGAAGAATTGTACGATACGTCCAATCCAGACGAGCCTATCAAAGTGGCTGAACATAAGGACATCAAGGACGAGGGGCAGACTGTGACAGTCAAAGAAAAACCAGAATCCCCTACGACACCAGAAGAACCTAGCACACCAACAAAGACAAGTGATTCACCAAAAACAGGTGACAACACGCCATTTGTCGCACTATTCGTTATGATGGGAATTTCTGCTGCTGGTCTTATCTTTGCCGGATATAAGAGATTTGGCAGAAAAGGAAACAGATAATGTGCCTTACACTTGGGAACCTGTTTGATGGAATCGGGGTATTTCCTCTTGCGGCTTCCCGTCACGGGATTACTCCCGTGTGGGCCAGTGAGATTGAAAAAGTACCGATTTCCATTACGAAAAGGCATTTTCCCGATATGCTCCACTTGGGGGATATAACGAAGCTGAAAGGCTCTGAAATACCTCCAGTGCATATCATCACATTCGGCTCACCTTGTCAGAACCTCTCCACAATCGGATTCCGTGAGGGGCTGGCAGGAAGTAAATCGGTGCTTTTCTACCATGCAATCAGAATCATAAAAGAAATGAGGTGTGCGACCAATGGAATATTTCCAGTTATCGCTGTTTGGGAAAACGTCGCAGGAGCGTTTTCATCAAATCACAGGCTGGACTTTAAATCCGTGCTGGAATCATTCACAGATTCCGAGATTCCAATGCCTGATTCTGGAAGATGGGCAAAATGCGGAATGGTTAGAGGGAGTGTCGCTGACGTCTGTTGGCGCCTCTTGGACGCCCAGTATTGGGGAGAACCCTCCCTCGTACAGAGAAGAAAGCGCGTCTTTGTCGTGGCAGATTTTGGAGGACAGCGTGCCGCAGAAATATTACTTAAACCCCGTCAACTGTACCCACTTCCTGACACTGGCACAGAGAGCAGGCTATCCTCCGCCGGAGCCGGTGGAATATCTGCTGCTGAAACAGGGAGGGAAATACCCGTCTTATGTCCCTTTGAGGAAAGAAGAATGCGAAGCTGTGCAAAATCGGGAGATATACCCGGATTCCTACGAAGCTTCGGACGGTCAGATGACCCTTTTCCCACTCTTTTAGCTGGTGCTGTCAATATTTTTTCGCTCTGGTATGAGGGGAAAGAAAAAGACGGAGTTATCCGCTATCTGACACCGCTTGAATGTGAACGTCTGATGGGGCTTCCTGACAACTGGACGAAGTATGACAATCTCGGAAAACAGACCAGCGACAATGCAAGGTGTACCGCACTTGGAAACGCAATCGCCTTACCCTGTGCGGAGTACATCATGGCAGGAATCAAAGAAGTATTGGAGGGATAAAGATTGAAAAACTATCACAACAAAGAACCGCCGGAAACACATTTATTTTAGGAAAATCAGCATATGCCTGATATTTTATCTAACTTCTGCTTGATTACGATTTATCTTTCTGAATGGGGATTGTCAAGGGTGCTTTCAGCACAACGCCTGCCCTTGATAATTCACAGGCAGACAGATATTATCCCGACAGCAGAATGACACAATCAATCTTTAAAAATATAGAAAGAAAAGAGGTAAACAATTTATGGAATTAAAACACGTTATCCCAAACATGGAAAAAACATTCGGAAATTTGGAGTTTGCAGGTGAGAATAAGGTGGAACAGCGTAGGATCAACGGACGTATGACGGTAGTTTCCCGTAGCTTCAACCTTTATTCGGACGTACAGAGGGCAGATGATATTATCGTGGTGCTGCCTGCTTCTGCCGGTGAGAAGAACTTTGAATCAGAGGAAAAAGTGAAACTTATCAATCCCAAAATCACCGCAGAGGGTTACAAAATCGGTACAAGAGGATTCACAAACTATATCTTATCGGCTGACGATATGGTGAAAGCATAAGGAGGTAAAATTTTATGAGATTAGCAAACGGAATCATTATTGACAAGGAAAAGACTTTCGGGGTATTGAAATTCTCCGCATTAAGACGAGAGGTACATATCCAGAATGAGGACGGTACGGTTTCTGAAGAAATCAAGGAACGCACCTACGATTTGAAGTGTAAAGAGCAAGGACGCATGATACAGGTGAGTATTCCGGCTTCTGTTCCATTAAAGGAATTTGATTACAATGCAGAGGTGGAAATCATCAATCCTGTAGCTGACACGGTGGCAACCGCTACATTTCAAGGTGCAGACGTTGACTGGTATATCAAGGCAGATGATATTGTCTTGAAGAATAAGAACGGTCAGACAGCCGGAAATCCGCAAAATCATAACCAGCAACCACAGCATAAAAAATAAGCGTAATTCTATTTTGCTTGAAAGCGGTGTTAAATAACTGTATAATATTGTTAGAAATCAGTGTCAGACAGTATTTATAAATAAATTTATCTATACCTATGACTATCTGGTCAAATTATTGATAAGGAAGAAAAAACATGGCAAACGATATTTTCTCTAAAGTAAACTTAGATAATTTTTCCTCTCTTGATTTATCACGTACAACGAATATGGCATTAAGCGTTCAGGCAGAAATAGAAGAAAATAACAAACTAATGAAACAAGCAGCTGATGAAGCCTATAATAATCGTCAAAAAATGCAAAAAGCGATTGAGCAAACAGCAGTTAATACCGCAGAAACCAATCTTCAATTACACAAAGTTGTAGAAAATCAAAATGCCTATATTGATATTTTGAAAAATCAATTATCTGTACAAACACAGCAGCTTGAATTTAATGAACAACAGTTGTCAATTCTCAAAAATATTTTTGCTTCTGGCGAGGATGGTGTAGCTGTTGAAAAAGAAATCTTGAATCTTATACAAGAACAAATAGATTCAAGTCATCCACTTTGGGATTATGTTAAAGATAAAGGTGGAGATGTTGCAGTAGCTGGAATTACTGCTGGTGTGCCTGTTTTATATAATGCAATTAAGATGTACTTGGCTTCAAAAGGAATACAGTTACCATAATAAATATTTTTGATTTATATTATAATTTCATATTCAATACCATAAGCAGTTAGTCTGTAAAAGATTAGCTGCTTTTTTCATGGAAAGGAGGATTTTATATGCCACAATTCAATAAACGTGGGAATCGAATCAGAGCCAGTGACAAATCACTGGTTTTTCGTTTCTCTTTTGGTTCACTGCTCCTGCTGTTCTTTGCGGTGGTTATGCTGCTGAACCTAAAGTCAATCATCACTACGGACTGGAAAGCAATCTCACTTTTTCAAGATGGCAGCGTCCATTTGACAATCATGCCATACAGGATAATGACTATCGTTGTGGCGGCTCTGGTCTGTGTGCTGGCTGCCCTTTTCTATCGCAGATTCCAGTATGACAGAGTGAAGCAGCTCTTTCACCGTCAAAAGCTGGCTCGTATGCTGTTGGAAAATGGCTGGTATGAATCGGAATCCACACAGGATAGCGGATTCTTCAAGGACTTGCCAGCTACTACTAAAAAAGAGAAAATCACCTATTTTCCAAAACTGTATTACCGTATGGAGCATGGACTTTTATATATCCGTACAGAAATCACATTGGGGAAATATCAAGAGCAGCTTTTACACTTGGAAAAGAAACTGGAAACAGGCTTGTACTGTGAGCTGGTTTCCAAAGAGCTGAAAGACAGCTATGTGGAATATGTGTTGCTCTATGATACGATTGCGAACAGAATCACTATCAATGAGGTACAGGCTGAACATGGCAGCTTGCGTCTGATGAAAAATGTCTGGTGGGAGTATGACAAGCTCCCACATATGCTAATTGCTGGCGGCACTGGTGGTGGTAAAACCTACTTTATCCTTACTATCATTGAAGCTCTGCTCCGCAGCAATGCGGTCATGTATATTTTAGACCCTAAGAACGCCGACCTTGCGGATTTGTCCGTTGTCATGTCGGAAGTCTGGTACAAGAAAGACGATATAACCGCCTGTATTGACAGGTTCTATGACGGTATGATGGCAAGAAGTGAAGCAATGAAGCTCATGGAGAATTACAGGACAGGTGAAAACTATGCCTATTTAGGACTATCGCCCCACTTCCTTATCTTTGATGAATATGTGGCGTTCATGGAAATGCTCACCACAAAGGAAAATGCTGCTGTCCTTAACAAGCTGAAACAGATAGTCATGCTCGGACGACAGGCAGGATATTTTCTCATTCTCGCCTGTCAGCGTCCAGACGCAAAGTATCTCGGTGATGGAATCCGTGACCAGTTCAATTTCCGTGTGGCTCTTGGGCGTATGTCGGAGCTTGGATACAGTATGATGTTCGGTGAAGTAGACAAGGACTTTTTCTTGAAGCAGATTAAGGGGCGTGGCTATGTTGATACGGGAAACAGTGTCATATCCGAGTTTTACACTCCCCTTGTACCCAAAGGACATGACTTTTTAAAAGAGATAGGAAGATTGTCACAAAACAGGCAGGACGGACAGGCGGCGTGCGGAGCGAAAGACGCAGGTACGGACTAGCCTGTGTTGGGGTAGCGTAAGCCGCCCCAACCATCTGCCCCCGTTATCTAACAGGGGGGGCACAAATCAACAGGAAACAGGCAACAAAATATCGGAAAGTCCTTGAAAACAGAGGACTTTTCAAACATTCAAGGGAGTGTGACAAAATCGGTAACTGTCACATTCCTTTTTTGATAGGAGGGATTTTATCTGAATGATACCGACTGGATAAACAAACTCAAAGAAAAACGGACGCAGTACGGCGTTTCCCAGAATCGTCTTGCGGTCATGGCTGGTGTCAGTCGTGAGTATGTCAGCAGGGTTGAATCTGGAAAAGTAGCCTTGACGGAAGAAATCAAGGGGAAATTCACGGACGCTCTGGAAAAGCTGAATCCAGAGAATCCGCTGGAAATGGTCTTGGATTACGTCAGAATCCGATTCCCCACACAGGACATTCGGCACGTGATTGAAGATATTCTGCAATTAAAGCTGGACGTGATGATACATGAGGACTACGGGTTCTACTCCTATGCGGAACATTATGTCTTGGGTGATGTGTTCGTGCTGGCTTCACCCGATAAGGAAAAAGGCACATTGCTGGAGCTGAAAGGCAAAGGCTGTCGGCAGATGGAAAGCTACCTGCTGGCACAGCATAGGAGCTGGTATGAATTTCTCATGGACGCTCTGGTGGAGGGAGGTGTGATGAAACGTCTTGACCTTGCCATCAACGATATGACAGGAATCTTGGATATTCCAGAGCTGACAGAGAAATGCAACCATGAAGAATGTATTTCCGTATTCCGCAGCTTCAAGAGCTACCGCAGCGGTGAGCTGGTGAGAAGCAATGAACAGGACAGATACGGAATGGGAAATACGCTTTATATCGGTTCGCTCAAATCGGAGGTTTATTTCTGTATCTATGAAAAGGATTATGAACAGTACGCAAAGTATGACATAGCCATTGAAGATACGAAAATCAAGAACCGTTTTGAAATCCGGCTGAAAAATGAGCGAGCCTATTATGCTGTGCGTGACCTGCTGACCTACCATGACGCAGAACGTACCGCTTTTAACATTATCAACCGTTATATGCGGTTCGCTGACAGGGAGGTGGAGAAAAGACGCAGCGAATGGCAGACCAATGAAAAATGGGCGTACTTTATCGGCTCTGATCGTGGGCGTTTGAAACTGACGACCAAACCAGAGCCCTATACGCTCACAAGGACGCTGAACTGGATAAGCAGGCAGGTGGCTCCCACTTGGAAAGTCTTAGAGAAGATTGACAGTAAAAATGGCACGACTTATCTCAAAGATATTTTAGACCATGCGAAGCTCACGGAGCGTCACAAAAAGCTGATTGAACAGCAGACAACCTCTACGGAGGAAATGATTACAGAAACGGAGGAATGACAACATGAAGCATATCTTATTTGATTTATTCCTGTTCTCACTTGGGGCAGGATTCGGTGTAATTACCATGTGTCTTATGCAGGCAGGAGCAACCGCAGACAAAGAAATTGAAATGATGGAAAGGAGCAAAAAATAATGAATTTCGGACAGAACTTATACAACTGGTTTTTATCTAACGCACAGAGCTTGGTACTTATGGCGATTGCGGTTATCGGCGTGTATCTCGGATTCAAGCGTGAATTTTCCAAACTGATTGGATTCTTGGTGATTGCCTTAATCGCTGTCGGCTTGGTATTCAATGCTGCTGGCGTGAAAGACGTACTGTTGCAGCTATTCAATAAGATTATCGGAGCGTAATATATTGTTATCCCTCCTAGAGTTTTGATATACTAGAGAAAAGTCAATCTAAATCTGGGAGGGATAACCTTATGCTCCAATATGCTATAAAGAAAAGTTTTGAAGAAATGCAATCAGTAATTAAACTTGCTGAAACTGATTTAAACAATGATGAATTGAAAAAAGAAGTCAATTACAGAGTTGGTACATTTTTACATTGGCTATTAGATTATTATGAGTGGTTAGAAAAGACCTATGAAAAAAAGTTGGATAAGAACGATATTTCTTTTTTTAGCGGATTAAGATATGCAAATAATAAATTAAAACATGACCCTACCGTAATACAAATCTATGAACGTACAGGAGGTTTTTCTTTTCCGATTACATTTCCGCTATCCATTGAAAAAATTGAGTTTAAGTGGGGAAAGATTGATGTAGAAAAAAATCCAAAACGCCAAAATCAATATAATAATTACATTACTTATATTGAGGGGAAAGAAATCATCATTGTATCACAAAAGGCATTGAAACGACTAGATAATTATAAGTAGAACATACGAACAGCAGCTAAATAGTTGCTGTTTTTGTTTGCCAAAATCAAAGATTGGAGGACAACATGAAAACAGATATTTTTGAGGATATGAAAGAATGTATCGGCTGCAATGATGTTTCCGACCTGCCTTACCGCAAGCGTGAGGTATGGGAAGAAATCAAACGACAGCTACCGCTTAAATATCCTAAAGAACAGTTAGAAAAGTTTTCTCATTATGTGTTCGGTGTAGATTATGCTGTTATAATGGGAATACTGGAAATGAAAGGAAGTGACAGACCATGCAGGAAATGCGAGTTTACCTGTTAAATAATACAAAACCTTACCATGACGAAGACGATGGTTACTCTGGCGACTGGTTCAACTGCCCTGTGGATTTTGAGGAAGTCAAGGAAAAACTCGGCGTGGAACATGAAGAACAGATTGAGATTGCCGACTATGAGCTACCCTTTGACTTACACAGCGATACGCCGCTCTGGGAAATCAACGCCAACTGCCGCATGGTGCTTGAATTGGAGGGTACGCCTATCGGCAATGAAATGAAAGCCATTCAGCAGAAATGGTTTTCCAGCTTCGAGGAATTTATCGACCACAAAGACGAGATACGCTACTATGATGTAGGTGACGGTGCAGCTCTGGCAGAATACCTTATCTGTGAGGAAAACGTATTTGGTGAGATTCCTCACGAACTGCAAAAGCACATAGATTATCATTCCTATGGAAGTGAGCTGGAACTGGACGACAGATACTTATTCACCACAAGCGGCGTGTTCCGCTACCAGTAAAGGGGTGATGTGGTATCGAAGAAATGCGAATCTATATTGCCAATCTTGGGAAATACAATGAGGGTGAGCTTGTAGGCGACTGGTTCACGCCGCCCGTTGATTATGACGAGATGGCAGAACGTATCGGCTTGAATGACAGGTACGAAGAATACGCTATCCATGATTATGAGCTGCCCTTTGAGATTGACGAGTACACCTCGATTGAGGAAGTCAATCGCCTTTGTGCAATGGTGGAGGACTTACCAGCGGACATACAGGACGAGTTATCGGAACTTCTCTGCTGTTTCAGCAGCATAGAGGAATTGTGCGAACACGCAGACGAGATTATCCACTATCCCGATTGTGACGATATGACAGACGTTGCCTATTACTTCATAGATGAATGTCAAAGTCTGGGTGAGATACCAGACAGAATCCGTAATTACATAGACTATGAAGCATACGGGCGTGACCTTGATATAGAGGGGCGTTTTGTCGTCACCAATCATGGCGTGTTTGAATTTCCATATTGACAACAACTGAATATTTTACTATCTGCCAGTGAAATGACACTGGTTATTTTTATACAGCAGCCTTGAAACACAGGCTGCTGTTTCCATGTAAAGAAAAATCTTCAAAGAAAGGAGCTGTGAAAATTGAAGAAAATCAAAAGCTATACAAGCATATGGAGCGTGGAGAAAGTCATTTACGCAATCAACGACTTTCAGCTCCCGTTCCCTGTCACGTTCAGCCAGATGGCTTGGTTTGTGGTGTCGCTGTTCGTGGTGATTCTCTTTGGGGAACTTCCGCCCTTTAACATGATTGATGGTGCGTTCCTCAAATACTTTGGAATCCCTATAGCGTTCACTTGGTTCGTGTCGCAAAAGACCTTTGACGGAAAGAAGCCTTTTGGATTCCTAAAATCCTGTGCGAGCTTTTTTCTCCGACCAAAAGTGACCTATGCTGGAAAAGCCATCAAATTGAAAAATGAGAAATTCAATCCCGTTATTACGACAGTTAGGAGTGTGATGTATGTTCCCGATTAAATATATCGAAAACAATCTGGTGTTCAACCATGACGGTGAGTGCTTCGCCTACTATGAGCTGACACCTTACAATTATTCGTTCCTGTCACCAGAAGAAAAGTACATGGTGCATGACAACTTCCGTCAGCTTATCGCCCAGAACCGTGACGGGAAAATCCATGCCCTACAGATTGCCACGGAGGACAGCTTACGTGCGGTACAGGAGCGTTCCAAAAAAGGAATCACAGGCAGGTTAAAAGAGATTGCCTGTAAAAAGGTAGACGAACAGACAGAAGCGTTGGTTGAAATGATTGGGGAAAATCAGATTGACTACCGCTTTTTTCTTGGATTCAAGCTGCTGGTGAATGAGGAAGAAATCAGCTTCAAGGGTATGCGAAAATCAGCGGCTATGACCTTTACGGATTTTATCTATGAAGTCAATCACAAGCTCATGGGTGATTTTGTTTCCATGAGCAATGATGAAATCAACCGTTTTCTAAAGATGGAAAAACTCTTGGAAAGTAAAATCTCACGCCGCTTTCAGTTCCGCAGGCTGGATAAGAACGATTTCGGGTATCTCTTGGAACATATCTACGGGAATACTGGCGTTGCCTACAGTGATTACAGTTATGACCTCCCGATAAAGAAACTAAAGCGTAAAACACTGGTGAAGCGATATGACCTTATCCGTCCGACACGCTGCATGATTGAAGAAAATCAGCGATACCTAAAGATGGAGCGTGAAGATCAGACAACGTATGTTGCCTACTTCACGATAAACAATATCGTGGGTGAGCTGAATTTCCCGTCAAGCGAGATATTTTATTACCAGCAACAGCAATTCACGTTCCCTGTTTCAACTTCTATGAATGTGGAGATTGTGACGAACAAGAAAGCATTAACTACAGTTCGTAACAAGAAAAAGGAATTGAAAGATTTAGATAATCACGCTTGGGAATCCAATAACGAAACGGGAAGTAATGTGATGGACGCTCTGGATTCGGTGAATGAGCTGGAAACGAATTTAGACCAGTCCAAAGAATCCATGTATAAACTCTCTTATGTTATTCGTGTAGCTGCGGATTCTCTGGACGAGTTGAAAAGACGTTGTGATGAAGTCAAAGACTTCTATGATGATTTGAATGTGAAGCTAGTTCGCCCATTCGGGGATATGTTGGGACTGCATGGTGAGTTTATCCCGTCAAGCAAAAGATATATCAATGATTATATCCAGTATGTCACTTCTGACTTTCTCGCTGGACTTGGATTCGGTGCGACACAACAGCTTGGGGAAACGGACGGAATCTATATCGGTTATAACCTTGATACAGGAAAGAACGTCTATCTGAAACCTAGCCTTGCGGCACAGGGCGTAAAGGGTTCTGTGACAAATGCTCTTGCGGCTGCTTTTCTCGGTTCGCTCGGTGGTGGGAAATCATTCTGTAACAACCTTATCATCTATTATGCGGTGCTGTTTGGAGGAAAAGCGGTCATTGTAGACCCAAAATCAGAGCGTGGCAACTGGCAGGAAACGCTACCCGACATTGCACAGGAAATCAAGATAGTCAACCTTACCAGTGAGGACAAAAACAGAGGACTTCTTGACCCGTATGTGATTATGAAGCGAACAAAAGACGCTGAAAGTCTGGCGATTGATATTTTGACATTCCTTACAGGTATTTCCTCCCGTGATGGTGAGAAGTTCCCTGTATTAAGGCGTGCGATCCGTTCTGTGACACAGAGCAAGAAAAGAGGATTGCTCCGTGTCATTGATGAGCTTCGCAAAGACGGTTCTCCTGTGGCAGAAAATATCGCAGGCCATATCGAGAGCATGACTGATTATGACTTTGCACACCTTTTGTTCTCGGACGGTGATGTGGAGCAGTCCATCAGTTTAGACAGGCAGCTCAACATCATACAGGTGGCAGACCTTGTATTGCCGGATAAGGACACGAAGTTTGAAGAATACACCACAATGGAGCTGCTTTCTGTGGCAATGCTTATCGTTATCAGTACCTTTGCCCTTGATTTTATCCATTCCGACAAGAGCATTTTTAAGATGGTGGATTTGGACGAAGCGTGGACGTTCTTACAGGTGGCACAGGGGAAAGCACTTTCTAACAAGCTGATTCGTGCCGGACGTTCCATGAACGCCGCTGTTTACTTCGTCACGCAAAACTCTGGTGATGTGGACGACGAAAAAATAAAGAACAATATCGGCTTGAAGTTTGCTTTTCGTAGCACAGACATAAAGGAAATCAAGAATACCCTTGAATTTTTCGGCGTGGATAAGCAGGACGAGGGAAACCAGAAACGACTTAGGGATTTGGAAAACGGGCAATGCCTGTTTCAAGACTTGTACGGGCGTGTGGGCGTTATCCAGATTCACCCTGTATTCTCTGACCTGTTCCATGCCTTTGATACCAGACCGCCAGTGCAGACAGAAGAAACGAGGTGAAGCCTATGCGTAAGAAAAAGATAATTCGCTGGCTGCTCATTACTCTTGCGGTGATTCTCGGCGTGCTGGTGATTTTATCCATCACAGGAACAGTGGCTTATGCGGCTGGACTGGTGGATAATACAGTGAGTGACGCTAACGCCTACTCTAAATATCCCCTAGAGAATTATCAGCTTGACTTTTACGTTGACAGCTCTTGGGATTGGCTACCGTGGAACTGGCTTGATGGAATCGGGAAAAGTATTCAGTATGGCTTGTACGCTATCACAAATTTTGTCTGGACGGTGAGCCTTTATATCTCCAATGCGACAGGCTATGTAGTACAGGAAGCCTACAAGCTGAACTTTATCTCTGATACTGCAAGCTCCATTGGAAAGAACATTCAAACGCTGGCTGGCGTGACTTCCAGTGGCTTTTCCAACGAGGGGTTCTATGTGGGATTCCTGCTTATCCTCATTCTGGTAATGGGTATCTATGTGGCATACACAGGACTGTTAAAAAGAGAAACCACAAAAGCCATTCATGCGGTTATCAACTTTCTTGTGGTATTTATTCTGTCAGCGTCCTTTATTGCCTATGCCCCAAACTATATCAGCAAAATCAATGACTTTTCCGCAGATATAAGCAGCTCGGCATTATCGCTCGGTACAAAAATCGTGCTGCCCGATTCCAACAGCAAAGGAAAAGACAGCGTAGATTTAATAAGAGACAGCCTGTTTTCCATACAGGTGAAACAACCGTGGCTGCTTTTACAGTACGGGGAATCGGATATAGAAACGCTCGATTCTGAGCGTGTGGAAAGCCTGTTATCGGAAAGTCCAGACACGGACGACAGAGAGGACGTTGTGATTGAGGAAATCGAGGATAAGGACAATGACTATTTGAGCGTCACAAAGACCATGACCCGTTTAGGTATGGTAGTGTTCCTGTTTATCTTCAATATTGGTATCTCGGCATTTGTCTTTCTGCTTACCGGCATGATGATTTTCTCGCAGGTGCTATTCATCATTTACGCCATGTTCCTGCCGATTAGTTTTATCCTCTCCATGATACCGACTTATGAGGGCATGGCAAAAAAGGCTCTTACGAAGCTGTTCAATACCATTATGATGAGAGCCGGAATCACACTGATTATTACCACAGCCTTTAGTATCTCGACTATGTTTTATTCCATTTCCTCCGGCTATCCGTTTTTCATGGTGGCATTTCTACAGATAGTCACCTTTGCCGGAATCTATTTTAAATTAGGTGACTTGATGGCAATGTTCAGCCTGCAATCTTCCGATACACAGCAAGTCAGCAGACGAATCATGCGACACCCGTATATGTTCCTCAACCGCAGGGCAAGACGCTTGGAGCGTAAAATCGGTAGGACAATGGCGGCTGGTGCTGCTGGCGGTGTAGCTGGTGCGGCGGCTGCTTCTGCTTCTACGAAAAAGGCAGACAATACCAAACAGACAGGTAATACGCATACCAGAGCAAATCACAATACTTCTGCTTCTTCCAGTGGAGGTAACAGCAAGCCGCCAGCTCTGCCGGATTCCAAATCACAGAAGCCGCTTGCATTGCCGGATAAGAAAAGTCAGACGGATTCCTCACAGACCATACATAGTTCACAAAGCAATACACAGGAATCACAGTCTACCTCAAAGCGTGGAATTGTGGATAAAAAATCGGTATCGAAACAGCCGCAGTCAGAGAAACAGAATCCGCAGCGTCCGATTGTGGATAAGGAGCGACAAAGCAACGGATCAGCGACAAAGAGAGCTGCCCCGGTGCATGAGCGACCAGCCACAACGCCTGTTCCTGTAAAATCGGATTCACAGGTGGCAGCTTTAAAGCCGGAGCAGAAAGTCAAAGAGCGTCCTGTCACAGTGACAAAGGAGCAGCCACAATCAAGCAAGAGTAAAGAGCCTGTGACAAAATCACAGGAGAATGTAAGAACACAGGTTGTCAGAGAATCCCGTCCGGCAGATAAACAGACTTCATCAGCAGTAAATAAACATTCACAAGCTACCACAGATATTTCAAGGCAAACGGTACAACGTCAGAAGCAGACAAAGACGGTTCAGAAAAAGACCACAAATCAATCAACAATGAAGAAATCTACCAGTAAGAAAGGCGGCAAGAAATGAAGTTAAGGCATTTTGCTGTGTTCGGTGGGATTTTCACAGTGATTATCTGTCTGCTTCTGTTCCTGTTTATCGTGACCGCAGATGATGAAGAAAGCGGCTCTTCCAATTTTGATTTTTCTGGACTGAATCTGTCACAGGAAGTTTTGAAACATCAGCCTACGGTAGAAAAATATGCAAAGGAATATGGAATCTCCGACTATGTGAATTATCTGCTTGCGATTATGCAGGTGGAATCTGGCGGCACTGGCACGACAGACGTTATGCAAGCCAGTGAATCACTTGGATTGCCGCTTAATTCCCTTTCCGTAGAGGAATCCATCAAACAGGGGTGCAAATATTTCTCGGAACTGTTGAAATCCGCAGAATCAAAAGGCTGTGACATCAACACAGTGGTACAAGCCTATAATTATGGCGGCGGCTTCATTGATTATGTGGCGAAACATGGCAAGAAATATACCTTTGAATTGGCTGTCAGCTTTGCAAAGGATAAGTCCGGCAGCGTGAAAGTCACCTATAAAAACGAGATTGCCATAAAAGAAAATGGCGGCTGGCGTTACAAGTACGGAAATATGTTCTATGTGAAATTAGTCAGCCAGTATCTTGCTGTGCCTAGTTTTAGTGACGCAACCGCACAGGCAATCTTCAACGAAGCGTTAAAGTATCAGGGCTGGAAGTATGTGTTTGGCGGCAGCAATCCCAACACTTCTTTTGACTGTTCGGGATTGGTTCAGTGGTGCTATGGAAAGGCTGGTATCAGCTTGCCCCGTACCGCACAGGCACAGTATGACGCTACGCAGCACATAACACTATCACAGGCGAAAACTGGTGATTTGGTATTCTTCCATTCGACCTATAACGCTGGAACATATGTAACACATGTCGGTATCTATGCAGGAAACAACAGAATGTATCACGCTGGCGACCCTATCGGCTATGCAGATTTAACAGGCTCGTACTGGCAGCAACACTTGATTGGTGCTGGACGGGTGAAAACCAAATAAGAAAGGAATGGTACTATGATATTTAAGAAAAAGGAGAAAGAACCGAAACCGAAGAAAGAGAAACGTGTGCCTGTGATGAAAGTCGGCACACACAAGAAAACCGTGATTGCCTTATGGCTGGTGCTGATTGCAAGCGTCAGTTTTGGGGTGTATAAGAACTTCACCGCTATTGATATGCACACGGTACATGAGAAAGAAGTCATTGAACAACGTATCGTTGATACCAACAAGATAGAGAATTTCGTCAAAGCATTTGCGAAGTCCTACTATTCTTGGAGTAATACGCAGGAATCCATTGAAAAAAGAACCACAGCTATCAACCAGTATCTTACAAAGAGCTTGCAGGATTTGAATGTTGATACGGTACGACAGGATATACCCACAAGCTCTACGGTGACAGACGTTAAGATTTGGGATATAAAACAGGCTGGAACAACCGACTTTACCGTTGTCTACTCGATAGATCAGACGGTAACGGAGGGAGAAACTTCTATCGTCTACACTTCCGCTTATATGGTGGTGGTTCATGTAGATGGTGACGGGAATCTGGTTATCATACAGAATCCAACCATCAGCAGCATACCAACAAAATCCAGCTATGAACCAAAAGCGCAGGAATCAGATGGAACGGTGGACGCTGCCACGACGGAGGAAGTGACAGAGTTCTTGGAAACATTCTTCAAGCTCTACCCTACCGCAACAGAAAAGGAGCTTGCTTATTATGTATCGGGGAATGTTCTTAAACCTGTGAATTGTGATTATGTCTTCTCGGAGCTGGTAAATCCCATCTTCATACAAGATGGGGAACAGATAAAAGCGTCAATATCGGTGAAATATCTCGACCAGAGGACGAAAGCAACGCAGATTTCACAGTTTGACTTGACGTTGGAAAAAGATAGTAACTGGAAGATTGTAAAATAGATTTTGAATAGGAAATTGTCAGCAAGGCTATGTAGGCAATTTCCTACTTTATTATGTTATAGTAAACATAGTCAACTAACAAATTGTAAATCGGAACGATTTATTATCAAGAAATTAGCGAACGCTATATAATATAAATTATAAAAATTTTTGCTATATTTAAATGTTTTTTCAAAGAAGCTTGTTTATTTAAAGTGAAGGATATCCTATTTATAAAGAAGGTGAAGGAAATTAATGATTATTTACTGATAGAGAAAATAAAGAAAGGGGATACAGATGCATGGGAAGTATTGGTTAATAAATATTATAATCAAATTTATTGCTATTGTGTTCGAAGATGCTATGGTAATCGAAGTGTGGCAGCCGATTTGACACAAGATATTTTTTTAAAACTTGTTACATCAATTAATACCTTTCGTTATTCGGGTAAGTTTTACAACTATCTATTCACAATAGCTGTAAATACCTGTAACAATTATTGTACCAAAAAATCTTTGAATCAAACAGAATTGAATGATTCGGTTTTCTCTACTGATGTAGAAAAGTCAATGATTGATAACATAATAGAAAATGAAAATAGTATTATTATCCAGAAAGCTTTAGATACACTTCCAGATATGCAACGTGAAGCAATCATTTTAAAGTACTATCATGATTTTAAAGTTAAAGATATTGCGAAAACTACGGGGGTAAGTGTTCCTACAGCTCAATCACGTATTCAACAAGGATTAAAAAAATTGAGTAAATTACTGGACAGAAAGGAGTTTTTAAAATGAATGAGGATATCATTAAAAAAATTAAAAACTATCCTATAGATATTGATGGACAAACACGTGAACATATTATTTCTCTAGGCAAAGAACAAATTATTACTAATCAGATAAAGCAACATTCATACTTTAATTTATTTCTATCTACGCTACGTTTTATTTCCGTACGTAGCTGGATAGCACAATTTATTATATTGATATGTGCTATTTTTATTACATCAAACCTTTCCTCTCTTCATTCAATAAATGAAATTATGCAAATCCTTACGTTTATTTTGATTGTATCCATACTTTTCTTTATTGATGAATTATTTAAAAGCTTTACAACAGGAATGTGGGAATTGGAGCAAACATTGAAGTATGAGTTACGTCAACATACAATAGTCAAGTTATTGATTATGGGATTAATAGATATGATACTTGTATTTTTGATGTCTATTATAGTACAACCCACACTTTCTATATCGCTATTAAACATATTATTATACTTGCTTGTTCCTTATAACTTAATTTGTATCATTTTGTTTTCGATTCTTACTATGTGGCGAAACAAAATGTACAATTATGTTTTATGGTTTGCTTCTGGTTCAATCGGAGTTGCATTTATTCTTGTTACAAATATTTTTAATGTTTATGAGCAAAAAATAGTTTATTGGGCCGTAACCTATTTGCTCACAACTATCATTCTAGGGCACATTATTTATTCACAGGCACGAACAATTAGATTGGAGGTTGCATAAAATGGAGCTTACTTTACAAAATATAACAAAAAAATATGAGAGGGTATTAGTGTTGAATGATATTTCTTTAACATTGAAACCGGGCATTTATGGCTTATTAGGAGCAAATGGTGCGGGAAAGACAACTTTATTTAGAATTATTTGCAGACTTATGGAGCCTACTCATGGAAGCATAAAATTCAATGGCAAAAATGTAAATCAGCAAGCGGAAGCATATAGAACAAATTTAGGATTTTTACCTCAAGATTTTAGTTATTATCCGGATTTTACGGGTATGAGATTTATGTTATACATTGCGGCTCTAAAGGGTCTGAATAATACTGTGGCAAAAAAACGTTCTTTAGAATTACTTAAGCAAGTTGGTTTGGAGGAAATGAAAGACATAAAAATAAGAAAATATTCTGGAGGAATGAAACAAAGACTTGGAATTGCACAAGCAATGCTCAATAATCCTCAAATTCTGATATTGGATGAGCCTACCGTTGGACTAGACCCAAAAGAAAGAGTTAAATTCAGAAAATTAATCAGTTCTTTTGCTAACAATAAAATCGTTATATTATCTACACACATTGTAGCTGATGTGGAATATATTGCGAATGAAATTATTGTACTGAAGAAGGGAATGATTTTGAATAAAGGTACAACAGATATACTCCTAAAAGAAATTCAAAATCATGTGTGGGAATGTTTCGTAAACATGGATCAAATAAATCTTTTTGAGGATAAATTTATTGTGAGTAATCGGAAATATACGGAAAATGGAGCGGTTCTCCGCATTGTTTCAACAAACCAACCAGCTTTAAATGCAAAAAAAGTTGAGCCATCATTAGAAGATTTATATTTATACTATTTTCGTGAGGAGGGAGAAAACTGATGAAAATTATAAAGTTTGAATTTGAAAAAGTCCTTAAAAATAAAATTGTCATAGGAAGTTTAGTAATAAGTTTTATTGTTCTTCTAGGTATTTTCTTTGTTGGATATAACTATTCACAATTCAAAATGAGTGAAAGAAATAATGTCAACAAAGGATTTCCTAAAAATATAGATACTATCATCAGTCAAAAATATGCGGGGGACTTTACAGACAAAAAAGTACAAATGATATTATCTGATTCTATGAATCAGTTTCAGGAAAATGAAGAGAAAGGAGTTACCGATAAACCTTTTTATTTATTCTACTGGCAAATGGGCGACAATTTTTTTGACGATGACAGCGAAAATATTTACACAGAAATGATTCAAAAAGTAAAATCCGGAGAAAGACTATTGCTAGATGATGTATCAGTTCATTCGATTCGTGATTTAGGATTCACAGAATTTGAAAAGCCTTTACAAATAGGTAATTATGTTCCGTGGACAGATTTCTTTTCAGTAATTGGAAATATAAACCTGCTCATATGTGTTTTGACTATTTTAATTTGCTCTACAATATTTTCCAATGATACTTCAAAGAATGTGAATCAAATTTTATTGATTACCAAATTAGGCAGAAATAAAATGATTTTTGCGAAGATTATTGTAGGAACGGTGATTCCTCTATGTACATTGATTTTATTTCATCTTCTGAACGCAGGCATTTTTTCGCTCATGTATGATACTAGCGGGTGGAATTCAAGTATTCAGACAAATTTGTCAATGGGGTTATTTCAGTTTCCTGTTGAATGGAATCATTTGCAAACATACTTAATTGTTGTGCTTTTGCAAAGTATAGGAATTGTATTTGTTTCTAGTTTTACATTATTGATTTCTTCCTTTGCAAAATCACCTATAACTTCACTTTCTGTTTCATTGGGTATGTTTTTACTACCACAACTACTTTTGCAGATATTCAGAAAAGGAATATTAAATAAGCTATTATATTTCTTTCCTATTAACAATTTAAATGCTCAAAAAACTCTGGAATTACTAAGTTCAGAAAAATCATTTTTGATGAGTTCATTTATTCAGAATTTAATGGTAGTCTTTTTGTTTTTGATTACTTTGAAAATTATTTTTGATTTTATCACTTACAGACATATGAAATCATGGCATTTTTCATAAAACTGAATTTTCAGAAAGGAAACAACAAACTCTGTTAATGATATTTATGAATCAAACAAAGGAAAAAATAGAATGGTTATTATGTCCAATCTGTAGTAATAAAACTAGATTGAAAGTACGAAAAGATACGGAATTAATAAATTTTCCTCTATTCTGTCCAAAATGCAAAAAAGAAAGCTTAATCAACGTAAACAATTTAAAAGTAACCATTGTAAAAGAGCCAGACGCAAAGACGCAGAGCCGATAATACCGAGAATGAGTTAAGAATTTCTTGGGTTATCGGCTTATTTTATTGAATATGCAAGGTGGAGGATTACTTGTCCTCCACTTCCTTTGATTTGATGATTCCGTCAGCAACGCTTTCCATGATAACCAAATCCTTATCGGACAAGTTATCAAGTCGTTTTTCCAACTGTCGTCTTCTGGTGCTTTTTTCCAGATCAGACGCAGGCAGGAAAAATTCATCAACGGAAACATTAAGTAATGATACAAGGTCATAGAACACCTGTAAACTTGGGTGTTGCCCTTTGTTTTCGATATTTGTTAAATAGCGTGGGTCAATCTCAATCATTGCTCCCACTTGCTCACGAGTTAATTTTTGCTTTTTACGAGCTTCTTTGATTGCAAGACCAAAAGCTCTAAAATCATATTTATCTTCTTTTTTACGCATATGTAATCACCTTACTATATTTTACTGTTCCTGTTGATTTTCTAACAGGTATAGAAAAACGTATAGTATGGTTTGTGAGTTCCTATTATGCGTATAAAACCAAAAAAGGTACTGCCTAGCGGTAAATAAAAAAACCGTTATTAACAGTATCATTTTTGCGTGTCAAAAAATATCATTACTTCAATGGCGGTTTGATAAGCCGCCTTTTTCTTTTTCCATCAAAAAACAGCATATTGGTTTAGCGGCTTTGGGAGGTAGCCGCATTGAAAGACCTGTATAGCCGACATTTTTCGACAGATTCGTTATTATCAAAAAAATCTTAACTTTCAAAGCGGCACAAAATACCCTTGAATGTGGTTTTTCACATTATATAGCAGGAACAATCGTAAAAGCACAAGAACAGCATTTCTTTTATGCTCTTGTGCTTTTTTGCTGCTTAAAAATTTTTTTCAAATTCTTTTCTGAAAACGCAACAAATAGCTGCTGCGTGGGTAGCTACTGTGCGGAAAGGGGGATAGAGGGAAAACAACCCTTATTCACTCTCACGCAGAAAGGAGGTGAAAAACTATGAAGTCATCTTCTTTCGAGCAGGCTATTCAAGCACAGTTTGATTGCCTTACAAAGAAAGTCATTAAAAGAGCAGCAATGAAGTATAACCGTGATATATCAAGACGCTTGAAGCATGAAGTTCCATTTTCTGAAATATCAGATTTGGAATTGAATAAAGCTGGCGTTTACGACAAGTATTCCAGCGATTATACAGCGTTCAATGTTCTTGGCATGGAAGTACAAGTATCTGACGACCAGTTGAGTAAAGCACTCAAATGTTTACCAGAGAGAAAACGAAATATTATTTTGTTGTCATACTTTATGGATATGTCTGACGCAGAAATTGGAGAGCTTATGAATGTGGTTCGTACCACTGTTTACCGTCACAGGACAAGCACTCTGGAAGATTTACGAAAAATGATGGAGGAGGAATAAAAGTGGATAATAGCACAAAACACATACCGTTTGCTGTGATTGTGGCGGCTACTATTGGTGATGAAGCTGCAATACAGAAAATCTTGGATTTTTATGACGGTTACATATCAAAGTTGAGCTTACGCAAATTGTATGATGAATATGGAAATGTCTACATGGTAGTGGATTCTGAATTGAAAGGCAGAATACAGGCTGCGGTAATGGATATGATTGCAAACTTTGAGATTATCGTAATTTAACCATTCCGACAGGCGGAGCTTTTCTCCCTTTCCCTATGCTCCGCTTGTCAATCTATGAAAGTCTATTATTTCAGATAATGGATTTTCACAGACTGACAAATACAGTCGGGTGTTCTTTGACAACTGAATAAAGCAATCAGATACGTTTGATATGCAGCGAGCCAGCGGAAATTGTACGCCATGACCTAAAAAAGCGAGCGATTCATGCAATGAGCCGAGAGCGACTTGTGGAATGGTCGTTCTGCCATGACCTGTATATCTGAATAATGATACACTCGCATGGTGCGGTTCTGCTCATAGGAATGAGAATGGTGAAAGTCCAGTGGAGCTTCTAAAGCCATCTGACTGCTTCGGAAACACACAGTAAAGGAGGTGCATAAGGCAAAAATTTTGCAGTCTGTATGTCAGATATAAGCTGCTGATAATCTATCTCTGATATGGTATACTTTTAACTATGATTAGGAAGAAATGCTGTATTAAAAGGGGTAGAAAGTGATATGAAGATATTGTATGTTACAGATTTACACGGAGATAAAAAGAAGTACAGAAAGATTCTGGACGTAGCCATTGAAAAGGAAATCAAAGTCATTGTAAATGGCGGGGATATGTTACCAAAACAATGTGACCGCCACAGTGAGCAATCGTTTTTTATCAATGGATTCCTTGATGAATATTTTGAGGAACTGAAAAAGCAGGACATCACATACCTTGCCATGCTTGGAAATGATGATTTACTGGCAGCAGATGAAATGTTTGACAATCTTTGCGACAGATTTGAAAATGTCAGCAATATAGCTGGTAGGAAATTTTCTGTCAATGGATATGAATTTATCGGCATGAACTATATTTTAGACCATCCGTTCGGTTGTAAAGACAGGGTTGTTACAGAAACACATTATATTCCGCAGCGTCAGTTAAGTCCTGTAGCCGGAATCTCTAATGCTGTTGATTATGACAGGATTTACAACTGGCTGGAATATTCCAGAACAGAATTACCGCATATGTGTGATGTGCTGAAGAAACTTCCATTGCCGGACGATAGACAAAAAGCGGTTTACGTTATGCACATGCCGCCTGCGGGATTGAGATTAGGACAGTTGCGCTATCAAGATTTGGATATAGGCTCTGTTGATATTTACGAATTTCTGAAAGAAAAACAGCCACTTCTTTCTCTGCACGGACATATACATGAAAGTCCTGACACAGAGAAAGGAAAGTGGATAAACCAGATTCATCAGACAACCTGTATTCAGACTGGACAGACGGAACTTAATGACAAATACATGGTTTATGCGGAGATTGATTTGCAGGAAAAGAAGTATGAACGCAAAGTAATCAGTGTAGATTAGCAGAAAGACACCAGAAATGGTGTTTTTTTGTTGGAAGAAATGAGGTGGGATTATAGGAAAAACAGTACAGTCCAATACAATAAAAATAGGAAATACGACCTTTTATGTAACGTCAGTGTTCTCCGGTACAGTGGATTTGCAGCATTTGATTAAAAGGCTGATTCAAAAGGAAATCGAGCAGGAAAACAATGGATATTAAATTGAGAACAGTGTAATAAGCGGCTGAAAATAATTAAGTAGCGTGGTATAATATTAACAGGATATAAGTTGTTTGTTTGCTGTTGGAAAGGAGTAAAAATGACGAAACAGCAAGCAAGATTAAGAGTTAGATTATATGCACGTTTATCCAAAGATGATGGTGACGCTGATAAAGAAAGCAACAGTATCACAAACCAAGCGTTAATATGTAAAGGGTGGTTTCTGCCATCTAATACATATGACTGCGGCTCATTTGTGGTGAATTGAAAAGCAGTTGTAAGAAAGGAGTCAAAAAGCCTTATAACCGCTGGGAATCAACGCAAAAGGAGCTGAATTTTATGAAAACTATCTTTGAAGAAATGGGCGGTACATACCGTCAAGTGGGAGATTATTTCATTCCCAATATTACTTTGCCGGATGACGGCGAATATCAGATAGGCAAATACGGGCGTATGCGCCGCAGCTATCTGAAAGAGTACCGTAAGATCCTCTACAACAACTATGTGCTGGAGGGAACGCTGTTCAAGCATTTAGCTGAAATCGATCAAGCATGCAACGAGCGCATTGAAAACATCATTTCCGCTATGGCAAAGCAGGAAGGCGTGACCGAAGCACTCAAAGCGACTAACCAAATGGAATGGGTGCGCTATATGAACAGTATCCGCAACCGTGCGGAGGAAATTATCTTAACCGAACTTGTATATGCTTAAACAAAATCCCGTTATCGGCTATGATATGGCTGATAACGGGATTTTCTGTTGTTAGTCGTTTTTTTCTTCTGTGCTGGCAACAAGACGGTCAAAATCACTTTGATACAGACGATCTTGAATGACACGGTACTGCTCAAATTCACTTTCCGCAAAGGTTTTTGCGATTGCGGCTGTGACTTTACCCTTGTTTTGTAAGACTTCCGCATCGTTGAATTGCAGGAATGCATCCAGTTTGGAAGCCCAATCTGCCATCGTCATGGGAATATGCCGCCGTGCCTGTCTTGTAGCGTAGTCCAAATACATCGTAACGATCTCGTTAAGCTCCTGTATTTCACCCTTGGATAAGTAATTCTTTGCAATCGACACATCTGCTTTTACGATTTTTCCATCAGGAGCGTTGCGCCATGAGGTTAATCCCATATGTTCTTTTGTGTGGTCTGCTCTTGCTACAATGACTTCCGCTGCGGTATTTCCATGAACGGCATAGTGCATCTTATTCTGTACTGTCGCAAAGAAATCTTTCGTGATTTGGCTATCAAAGGAATAATCGACGGCAGTAGCATAGATGTCTGTAATCTTTTGATAGAAACGGCGCTCACTGGCTCGAATCTCTTGTATCTCGGAAATTAAGTGTTCAAAATAATCCTCATCGAAAATTTGACCGTTAATCAATCTGCTCTTATCTAAAACATACCCTTGTTTCGCAAAGGTATCCAGCACTTTTGTTGCCCATTGCCTGAATTGTGTTGCCCTGCCGGAGTTGACACGGTAGCCAACGGCAATGATGGCAGATAGCGAATAAAACTTATATTGATAGGTTTTTCCGTTATCCGCAACTTGTGCAAAATTTGCACAAGTTGATTCCTCGGACAATTCGCCGCTTTCATAGATGTTTTTCAAATGTTTTGTGACAACGCTTCTGTCTACATCGAAAAGCTGTCCAATCGCTTTTTGTGTCAGCCATACATCATGATCCTGAACACGAACTTCAATACCTTCCTCGTGGGCATCCTTTGTAAATACAAGAAAATCCACCGTGCTGTTTCGGATCTGCAATTTTGTATTCTTATTTTCAGCCATTATGTATCACCATCCAATCATTCCTTATCGGAGCTGTTTTTTCTCGCTCTGCTTTTGTAAACATTATGCTTATTCTTGCACTGCGGGCTGCAAAATACAGCACTTGGTCTGCTTGCGACAAAAGCTTTGGTACAATGCCTGCAAAGCTTAATCGGGTTTTCGCTGTCTGTCAGCATAAAACTGAACATCATCTGTACGCCCAGCAGCAGGGAATGAAAATCCCAAACGATGGTCGGCTTATCCAAAAGAGCTATATGATAGGTTGGAGCGATGCCGCCAAAAGCTGCCATGCTCTGCTGCATCATCTGCCGGGTTTCATCGTTCAGTGTATCATAATCCTCATAATAAAGGAAACTGTTGATATAGGTAAACGCCCAGTCAATGAACTGCTGTTTCATCCATTCATATCGCTCCGCATATTCCCGCTGAAAGCTCATGTTGACAGCCATCGGCTTGTCTGTCATGGTCAAAGCCAGTGCCATCATAACACGGTCATTCTGAATGTTCCACATGGACTCGATACCACGCTTGATCACATCCAATTTGTCAAATGGAAAGAACAGTGCCAGATATTTTTCAGTGGACATAGTTTCTTCTTTGATGAAGTGATTTTTCGGCAGGTACACCGCCTCATATTCCATAAAGTTTGGTGTGGTAGGCAGCGCAGTCATCAGTCCAAACAAGCCATATTTCACCGCAAATTGCTGGATAGCCTTCTGAATTTCAGCATCCGGCTTTTTGCTCATACCCATGCGTCCTATGTTGATGGCATCCAATACAATTTTCTGATACTCTGCCAGTGGATCATAAATACTCGGTTGCGCCGTCTTGGTGGGCGTGAGATACAGAGTTCCGTCCTCTGCCGCCCTCCATTCATATTCACTATACCGCACCCAGTTAGAACTGGTGCGTTCAAAAAGGTTCTTCATATACAAAACCCTCCGTCATGTATTGTAACCTAAATAACTTCAATTTATATTACCAATTATACTATTTCTTTTCTTCAGAATCAATCTCCGTCATATTTTCTTCTAAAAAATCTTTTTCCAATAAGGTCATTGGCTGCTGCTTTTCTGCCTTATCCCAAAGTGCAGGAAGCAGCTTTTTTCGTATCTTTTTGAGCATTGTGCCACGCACCTTGCGGATGTTCCGGTCACTTTGATTCCGTATTTTAGCGATCCTTGTTGAGCTAAACAGCCGGACAGCGCAGAGAAAGAGCAGCTCCTTGTGATCCTCATTCAATTCCCAAAGGATTTTGGATAGGTATTCTTCCGTTACAAGTTCATGGATGTCGTAAGGACAGTAAAAAATGGCGTCAAGAAAATCTCCCTTTCGGAGCTGCTTTTCCAGTACATCGTTTAGCATATCCGGGAAAAAGAGTTCATTTGCAGATGCACCATAGTCAAGCGGAACATCATCACCGCTGCGGCTGAGTTCGTGATAGCGTTCCCTGCGCTCCCGATTAGCGTCCAGCCTGTCCCACCATGCAATCACATTTTCAAACTCCCGTTGTGTTCTGGCGGAATCCTCCAATCGTGCAAGGGCTTCTGCCCGCAGTTCTCGTTTGAGCTTCTTACGCTCTGGTTCTTCCTCGTCAGTACCATCCTCAAAGGGATGTTCCTCGGCGTCGGCTTCCAGTTCTTCGATGAGCTGTTCTTCTTTTGCGATCTGCCACATGGCTTGTTCAGATAATTCGGTTTCTTCGGTATCCGTATCATTGTCAGCAAGAACAACTTGGTTCTTCCGCTTCCTTCGCTTCTTTTCAGGAAGATCATCAGCGGCTTCTTCCTCATCGTCCCAAAGGGTATTTTCATCTTCTTCGTCATCGACTATGTAATCGGAATCGTCCGTTTCATATTCATCTTCATAGTCAGTATCTTCTTCATAAAAGCCGTCATGTTCATATCGTTCGGGATCGTCGAACACCGCAGACACCTCCCTTCAAAAATATTTTTGAAAATTTCTTGGATTCTCCGTAAAAACAGTTCCGCTAAGTACCCTGTATTTCTCCTATAAGTGAGGAGGTAATCTATTTTGTCTGTTAATAGATTACTTTCGACACTGAATGAAAGGAGGAAACCGCCTATGTCAAACAATTATCGTGAGCTGACGGGCAGGGAGAAGCAGCGGATTAAGAAGCTGGTTACTTCTCTCTGTGCCAACTACGACAAAGAGTACGGCTGCCTGCCATTGGACTGTGACTGTCCAATGTTGGGGATCTGTTTTACCAACAGCGCACTATGCAGATATTTCCGCAAGTCTGTCCTGCCGGAAGATGCAGGGTTGGAAGCCGTATTCACACAAACACCGACCACTCATTGCAAACAGTGCGGCAAGCCGTTCCCAACTGACGGAAAACGGGTGTACTGCTCGCAGCGCTGTGCCGAAGAAGCTCGCCGTAAGCAGACCGCAGCACGGGTGCGTAAGTACCGGGAAAAACAGCAACAGATGTAACGCTTTTGCCCTCGGAAAGCCTTGTGCCGCAAGGCTTTTTGAGGGCATTTCTGCATTGGCAGGGTGTTAATACCTTTTGCTCAATTTTAACCATGCAAATGGTTACACCATGCCGGAACTAAACCTATTATACGAAAAAACAATGAATATTTCAACACGGAGGTAACTGCCTATGGCAAAAAACGAGAACAGTAATTTTTCTTATATGACTCGCCGCATTGGCGGCACCACCTATAAAGTTAAAGTAGTATTCAGCGATACAGAGAAAGAAACAATGGAGGATAAAATTTTACGGATGATTCGCAATGAAGCGGTTACAACTGGCGGAACTTGTGGTATAATAGATTCACCACAAATGAGCCGACAGTCTGAAAGGAGCGCATCATGAGCGTAAAACAGACTGAAGGAAAAATCACAGCTTTATATGAAAGGCTGTCCCGTGATGATGACCAGACTGGTGATAGCAACAGTATTGTCAATCAGAAAAAATACCTCGAAAGCTATGCCCATCAGAAAGGTTATACGAACTGTCAGCACTATACCGATGACGGTTGGAGTGGAGGAAATTTTGAGCGTCCCGCTTGGAAACAGCTTATTGCAGACATTGAAGCAGGCAAAGTTGCTCATGTCATTGTAAAAGATATGAGCAGGGCGGGGCGTGACTATCTGCAAACAGGCTTTTACACGGAGGTATTCTTCCGTCAGCATCATGTTCACTTTGTGGCGATTGCCAACAGCGTGGACAGCGACGATCAGAACAGCAATGAGTTTGCCCCGTTCCTCAACATTATGAACGAGTGGTATCTTCGTGATCTGAGTCGCAAGCAGAAAACAGCGATCCGTGTGAAAGGCGAATCCGGCAAGCCTACCACCAACTGTGCCATTTATGGCTACAAGAAAATGCCGGGTGATAAGTACAGTTGGTATATTGACGAGGAAGCCGCTGCGGTTGTCCGCCGTATTTTCCGGCTGACCATCGAGGGAAACGGTCCTTATGACATCGCCCGTATCCTCTATGACGATAAGGTGGAAACTCCTGCGGTCTACGCCGCAAAGCAGGGGCGTGGCGTTTGGAAAAGCAAAGAGGAATTTCCCAACCCTTATAACTGGAGTGGTTATATCGTTGGGCAGATTCTCTCCAAGCCCGAATATATGGGGCATACGGTCAACTTCCGTTCTCACAAGCAGTCCTACAAGGACAAAAATCCAGTTATGAATCCGCAGGAGGACTGGCTGATCTTTGAGAACACCCATGAAGCGATTGTAGATAAGGAAATGTGGGAGCTTGCACAGAAACTGCGAAAGACACCGAGACGCCACGATACGCTTGGCGAAGCCAATCCGCTGACGGGACTTCTGTTCTGTGCTGACTGCGGAGCGAAAATGACCAATCACCGTTCCAAAGGCGGTACGGAGAACAATCCCTATCCCTCTGATTTTTACGATTGCTCCACCTACACGCTGGCACATCAAAAGCGCACTCATGCTTGCAGCGGTCACTATATTCGGACAAAAGCGGTCAGAGAGCTTGTTTTGGAAACCATCCGAACAGCCAGCACCTTTGCCATCGCCAATCAGGATGAGTTTATGAAAAAGGTGCGTTCTGCTTCTCAAATCAGACAGGCGGAAGTCGCAAAGGATACCAAACGCAAGTTGAACAAAGACCGTAAGCGTATTGCCGAGCTTGATACCATTATCAAAAAGCTCTACGAATCTTTTGCCATTGGGCGCATTACCGATGAACGCTTTGATACTCTGCTTGCAGAATACGAAGCGGAGCAGAAAGCTCTTGTCACATCTGTATTGGATGCAGAATCGCATCTGTCCTCTTTTGAGGAAGATACTGACCGTGCGGCGCAATTTCTTACGCTGGCGAAGAAGTACACCGATTTTTCGGAACTGACTACTCCAATGATCAATGAGTTTATCGAAAAAATCATTGTCCACGCCCCGGAAAAGATTGACGGGGATCGGGTGCAGGAGGTTGAGATTTATCTGAAATTTATCGGACGATTTGAGCTGCCTGAACCGGAGCTGACACCGGAAGAAATCAAGCGGCAGGAAAAGCTTCGCAGACACCGCATTAAGAGTCGGGAACGCTACCAAAAAATCAAGGCTGGTGAACACGCAGTTGGTCAGCCATTTCAGCTAATCTGTAAATGCTGCGGTGAAGAATTTGAATCCAAGCGGTCAAATACTCTGTTTTGCAGTCCGAAGTGCCGTACTAAATTTTATCGACAGGAAGCGGCGGAAAACCGAAAGCGGGAATGTGTCTGTGAGAACTGCGGAAAAACTTTTACCGCTACACGGAAAGATGTAAAATACTGTTGTGATGATTGCAGGACGGAAGCAAACCGCAGGATGCAGAAAAAACGCAATGCTGCGAAGCAAATAAAAGAGAAAGAACCGGTATTGCTTGATACCCCGCTTGTTAAAGAAAACGGGCAAGAACAGAAAACAGCATAATAAATGACGCTGAAGGCGACTTGTGAGAATAAAATCTCATGAGCCGCCTTCTTTGCGTTTTCAGCCGGATACGGCAGAAAGGAATAAAACCTATGACAGAAAATGAAAAGAAGCTTTTACAGGCGAAGCACAGATTGGAAGAAGCCGAGATGCGTGACCGGCAGAAAGAGCGAAAAGCACGGACACGGCGGCTGATTCAGGAAGGTGCGATTTTAGAGAAAGTATTACCGCAGACAACACAGATGACTTTGGAACAGTTGGAGGATTTTTTGTGTGAAGTATTCAAACCAATCCGATGATTTTTATGAGCGACCGGCTATCGGTCGCTTTTTCTTTTTCCCGAAGGGCGCACTTACTCACCACCTGCAAAGCAGGCGGTGGTATCCCTCCCGTTGGTCAGGCTCGTGCGCTCTTCACAAAGCGTCTTTTAGCCGCTTTTCCAGAGGGGGCAGGCAATGTCGCAAGCGAACATTCCCTGTGCAGTCGGCTCTATATTTTGCACTATCAGCAAAACGATGAGGTGGCATATTGCCACCCCATCCCGCCGCCTGCCTACGAAAACCTGCCACCGGCAGCTTTTACGCAGCTATGGGTATCGCATTTTCAGCGACACCCATGTTCTCTTTTCAAAAGAGAAATAGAAAGAAAGGACGGTGAAAACAAATGGCAATCTATCATCTGGAAGCAAAAGTAGTTAGCCGTGGTACAGGAAGAAGCGCTGTAGCAGCTTCCGCTTATCTGAGTTGTTCTAAAATTCTCAATGATTATGATGGGGTGCAGCATGACTACACCCGCAAGAAAGGATTGGTCTGGCAGGAAGTATTCCTACCAGAGTTCGCTCCGTCAGAATGGAAAGAACGGGGCGTGCTTTGGAACGCCGTAGAAGAAAATGAAAAGACAAAAGACAGCCGTCTTGCCCGTGAATTTGTGGTTGCTCTGCCGATTGAGCTGAGCGAAGCACAGTGGGAAAAGCTGCTGTCCGATTTTATTTCTGACACCTTTGTAGCTGATGGGATGTGTGCAGATGTGGCAATTCACGATCCATACCCTCCCGGTCACAATCCTCATGCTCATATCATGCTGACAGTGCGCCCGTTAGATGAAAAAGGGAACTGGCAATATAAGACGCAGAAAGAATATCTCTGTGTGAAAAATGGAGAGGAACAAGGTTTTACTGCGGATGAGTTTAAGATAGCACAGACAGAGGGATGGGAAAAGCAATACCAGTATAAGGTCGGTCGCAAGAAGGTATATCTGCCACACTCCGAAGCGGAGAATCACGGCTATGAACGAGCCAGCAAGCATCCGAAAAGCACCAAGTTCGGCAGACAGAATCCCATTGCCGAGCGTTGGAATAGCGAAGAACAACTTGTTTTATGGAGAGCAGCATGGGCTGATGTGACGAATCACCATTTGGAGACTGCCGGACACGAAGAACGCATTGACCACCGCAGTCATGCAGATCGGGGCTTGACCGAGCAGCCCACCATTCACGAGGGTGTGGTTGCAAGAGCATTGGAGAAAAAGGGTATTGTTTCTGACCGCTGTGAGTTGAATCGTCAGATTAAGGCAGATAATGCGTTGCTCCGTGAGCTGAAAACAACGGTCAAGAAGCTGATGCAGGCAGTTAAAGCATCTGTTCCTGCGCTTGCGGAAGCAATGGAGTCCTTACGGGCTAACATGGTTATTTTCCGCTATCAAATCCGCTATGCTGGTTTTGGAAAACACAAATTATCGGAAAGTCTGAATGTGTTGAAGCCCGATCTGGAGCGATATGCCTTACTGGTACAGCAGATTAAAAATAAGACTAAAGAACGGAAAACGCTGCTTGCAGAAAAGAAAGCGACACCATTTTATCAGTTTGTTGCTCATAATGATTTGGCAAAAAAGATTGCCGAACTGACAGAAGATTTGGAAGAACTGAAATCCGAAAAGACGATGCTCCTCAGTTCATTTGATTGTAGTGAGGATATTGGAATTGCTGAGGTCAAAAAGAGTGTTGCCGCTATGGAGGAAAATTTGAAGCGGCTGACAAAGCAGGAAGAAAAATATGCTGCCGAGTTGGAGGATGCCTTAAAGCAGTTCTCAGAATTAAGGGAGCAGGCAAAAAATGTGGATTCGGCAGAACTCTTAGAACAACGGGCTGCCCTGCAATCAGATAAAATTCAAGCTGCCACTTCCAAGATTAAAACGGCATACGGAGAAAAATTTGATCCGCTTATCTTGTTTGACAGCAAACGTGATGTGACAGATTTGTTGCATGAAGAATCAGAAGCACGATCCATTCAAAGATATCTACACCAGAAGTATCAACGGACTCAACAGAAAATGGATAAGAGAAGCAAACGGCAAGATCCAGAACGATAATTTTGTTCCTGTTTTTGAGTGGTAAATCTTAGGAGTGAGTGCCCCTAATGCTCTAAATATGCAAATTGACTTCATTTACAGTTTTGTTTATAATATTTATTGAGTTGTTGGGGGCAAGCTGTACTAAATCGCCCCCAAAAAATGTCTGAAAGGGAAAATATTTTTATAAAAAGCAAAAGGTAATTACAGAAAAACTTTGATGCTTTTGGATGATTTGAATTTAACTATGCCAAATGAAATTGGAGGGATTTGAATGAAACATATAAGAAATATATTGCTGTTGATTACGATTATTTTTGCTTTTGTTATGCAAGCTGAAGTATATCAAAATATGCTCTGGAACTTTAATGGTGCTTATTATTTATCGTCCAGATACACAACTACTAATGACGATATGGATTCATTTTTAGCCAATGCAGAAGATACAGCTGAGAAGCATGGTGTTCATATTTTTTCGACTTTTAATCAGAGAGTTTCTAATTATCAGACAAGACTTTATATTTATGGTGATGATACCGTTGTTCGGGATAGTCTTAAAAGCACGATGGATATTGAGGAAAAAACATATACGGCTTTAATAGGTGGAATCACCGTAATAGAATTTGAAGATTTTAGAGAAGTAAAAAACACAGGCAATGGACAGGAAATAATGGTAAGCTATATCGGTAATGATGATGACATTATTGCCACATATCAAGATTTGGCAAAAGAATATTCTATATCGC
>ENA-OPCZ01000229-OPCZ01000229.1-human-gut-metagenome-genome-assembly--contig:-NODE-229-length-37765-cov-11.573349_pt1 | contig 37765 bp, 31 predicted proteins | sample MGYA00241566_ERZ501483 | MGnify/ENA primary metagenome ERZ501483 (study PRJEB25962, sample SAMEA1965191) | human gut metagenome | biome: human gut; feature: human-associated habitat; material: faeces... | reverse complement strand
AAACACGAAAATAGGAGATAAACACCTATGATTAGTGTTTACCTCCTACTCGATTATTATTGTATCGCTTTGATTCTCTCCCTGCATTCCTTCAATATCGCAGTGAGCTCTTCCACTTTCGTGGCTCTCAGCATGGCGATTCTCGTCTGTCGGAAGTCGGGGATGCCCTTGAAGATAGGGGAGGCAGCGAGATGACGGCGAGTGTGGAGGATGCCACGATACTCGTCAATGCGCTCCACATTGATGCGGAGCTGTTCCTCCAGGAGGTCGATTTTCTCATCCACCGTCAATGGGGCGGCACCTGTATTGTCTAGATAATCACGTATTTCCTTGAAGATCCAAGGTCTTCCGAAGGTGGCGCGGCCAATCATCACCGCATCTACGCCGTAACGCTCAAAAGCAAGCTTGGCTTCCTCAGGAGTGGCGATGTCACCATTGCCGATGATAGGGATGTGGATGCGAGGATTGTTCTTCACCTCACCGATGAGGCTCCAGTCTGCCTCGCCCGTGTACATCTGGCTTCGGGTTCTGCCATGAATGGTAAGGGCTTGGATGCCACAATCCTGCAACTGCTCGGCTAACTCGGTGATGATGAGGTTGTCGCAATCCCATCCCAGGCGGGTCTTCACGGTGACTGGCACGTTCACTGCCTTCACCACCTCACGAGTGATGTCGAGCAACAAAGGGATGTTGCGGAGCATACCTGCTCCCGCTCCCTTGCCTGCCACCTTCTTGACCGGACAACCGAAGTTGAGGTCGATGACATCGGGATGCGCTTGCTCCACTATCTTGGCAGCCTCCACCATATCGGCGGTAGTGCGACCATATATCTGAATGCCCACAGGACGTTCCTCGTCACTGATGGTCAACTTGTTGACGGTCGATTTGATCGAGCGCACCAAGGCTTCTGCCGACACGAACTCGGTATAAACCATAGCGGCACCAAATCGTTTGCAGAGCATACGAAATCCAATATCTGTCACGTCTTCCATCGGAGCGAGGAAGAGGGGCTGAGGCCCAAATTCTATATTTCCTATTTTCATGAATCTAACTTTTTGCGGCTGCAAAGTTACTGCAAATTTTTGAAAATCAAGAAGACTACATCAACAAATGATACATTCCCCCTGCCAATGTCTTGATGATGCCCTTCATCTCCAGGGTGAAGAGGAGGGCAGGGAGGCGAGTCACCTCGATGTGGGCTTGTACGGAGATGACGTTGATTTGCAAGTCGTTGTGCTGGGTGAGGACATCCACGATGGCTTGTTCTTCTGCCGAGAGGTCGGGGAAGAGACTTCGCTCGATGCCTTGTCGCTTGGCTTGCATCAGCTTCGAGTCGTCTTGCCATCCCATGTCCTTCACGAAGTCGGCGGCACTGGTGAGGAGCGTGGCACCATTCGAGCGGATGAGGTTGTTGCAGCCCTCGCTGTAGTAGTCGCCTATCCTGCCAGGGAAGGCGAAGACATCACGGTTGTAGGCTTGCGAGATCTCGCACGTGATGAGGCCTCCACCATGGGCGGCACTCTCTATCAAGATGCAAGCATCCGACATGCCTGCCACGATGCGGTTGCGGCGCACGAAGTTGATTTTGTCGGCGTTCGTCTGGGTGAGAAACTCGGTAAGCAGTCCTCCTTGCTCCGTCATTCTGCGAGCCGTCTCCTTGTGTCGGGAAGGGTAGAGGTCGTCCAAGCCATGCGCCAACACGCCCACCGTCTCATATCCCTTGTCGAGGGCTTGTCGATGCGCCAAAATATCTACTCCGTATGCCAAACCGCTCACAATGAGTACTTGCGGACAGAGCTGCCTGAGGTCGCTCACGAAGCGGCGGATGAGGTCCTCGCCGTAAGGAGTGCAGTGGCGAGTGCCCACGATGTTGATGACTCGTTGCTGGTTGAGGTTGGCATTGCCCTTGTAGAAGAGCATGAGCGGCGCATCGTCGCATTCCTTCAGACGCTGGGGATAGCGGTCGTCATTCATACAGATGGCTTCTATGCCATAGCGTAGGTCGTACTCCAGTTCCACCTCGGCTCTCTTGCGTGCCTCGTCGGTGTTGGCGAGGGCGGCGAGGAGCTTGGGCGAGGCATCGGGGAGGATGTCTTGGATGTTGTCCTTGTTCTCTAGGATAGTTGTTGCCGAACCCACCTTGCGGTAGAGGTCGAGCATTCCGGCAAGGCTGAAATAGTTCAGTCTCGTCAGCACGATTGTATTTAGTATTTCTTGTTGATCCATCACTTTCTCTTTAAGTATTCGTATCCGATGCGACAGCGGAGGCATTCCTTCTTGTCGCAATATTCTTTCTTCAGTTGGATGAGGGCTTGGCTGTCCCCGGCGTTCTCCACTGGCAATCCGCATTGCTGCCACATTCTCACGATATGGTTGTTCTCGGCGTGGAGTGATTCGAGGAAGTCGAAGGCTCGGTCGCAGTATTTCTCCTCTCCTCGGTGTCTGCCGTAGGCGAAGAGGATGGGGATGACGGTGTTGATGACGAGCAGGTTGAGCGAAAAAGGCGAGATGTGCTTCTCGTTGCGGATGCTCTCGCTTCCGAAGGTGTAGTGCGTCTCCCAGTAGGGTGTCACCGAGGTGGAGAGTACCTGTTTCGCTTCCTTCACCGAAGTGGCATCGAGCAGTTGGCTGAGGCTCGCCTTGCGCTGAAAGTAGAGGTTGGCGAGTTGCGAGAGGCGGATGTGAGGGAAGTTCTGTGGGCGCAGGCGAAGGAATCGCCATAGCTTGCTGTCCATCGGTGTGAGCGAGAACTTATGGGCGAGATAGAGATACTCATTCCGAAGCTTCGAGAAATTGCCATCGTTGAGTGCATCCTTTTGGTATTTTTCGGGGATGGTGTTCAGTTCCAGGAGACCTGCCTGACCTAGGAAGATGGCTTCTATCTGGAAGAGGTTGTCTCGATGATGATCCACCGAGTGGAGGGGAATGCCGAGTGCCCATTGCTCGAAGGCGTCGCCGTTGATGCCGAAGCCATAGTTGCGTGCGAGGGTTACGAAGTAGGCGTTCTCCCAGTCGCCATTGCATTGGCGCACACGCTGCTCGATGGCATCCGTCTTCTGCGAGAGGCGTTCCGTCTGTAGGGCGCTCATCCAGGAATGCACGGTGAGTCGGGTGAGCGAGGGGATGATTTGATAGCAAGGAGGATATTGGTCGATGCTCAATAGTTCCTTGTAGTGGCGCATCACATTGTCGGGGATGCTGAGCAGCATCTGCGTGAGCGGTTCGCCCTTAGAGTTTCTAGCCTCTAGGTCGATGATGCCGCATACGTGGAGGATGACGTTGTCATATCGCTCGTCCTTTTCGTGGCCGTGCAGATACCAGTCGCTCGCCTTGTCGTGAATCTCCACGTTGCCCACCCAGAGTGTGCCGTTGATTTTCACTTTTGCATTGAAAAAGTCGGGACCGGCATTGCGGTTGTGCAATCCGGGGTCGATGACTTCCACCGGCTGATGCAACGTGGTGGAGAGAGGGGAGAGCGGAAACAGTTTGTGTTTCCACACATAATGCAATAATTGCTCCATAATGGTTTTCTGTTTATTTGGTTATTGTTTATTGGGATTTCTTGGGAATTTAGGGGAAGTTAAGGGACAATAGTTTTCGTGAATGAATTGTCTTCGCTGGGTTTTCGCCTATGGGAAAAACAACTGTTACACTGTTACATTGTTACACTTGCCAAGAGGAAGAGTGCTGAAACTTCTCATTGCAAGAGAATTCTTCACTCTTCACTCTTCGCTCAGCAGCGCCTTGTCGTACTCTTCGCTATTGCCGAGCTTGCCATTGATGAGGCACACCAGCTCCACTGTGGCGCGGAGGCAGAGTCGCTCGTCGGAGGCACGGAAGATGTCTTGGTGGAAGATGTATCTCACTCCCTGCTTCTCCAGCCAGAGGCGAGAGATAAACTCGTCATCGCACTGCAATGGCGTCTTGTATTGCAAGTTCATGCGAGCCACCACGGCATCCACACCCTTGCGGTGCATCTCGGCGAAGCTGAGGCCTCGCTTCTGTAGGAAGAGGTGACGAGTATGCTCCATGTAGTGCAGGTAGTTGGCATTGTTGACGATGCCCTCGATGTCGCACTCATAGTCGCGCACCTCCATCTTTGTCTCAAATATGTATTTCATACATTCATTACTTTTGAATCCTATTTTATAAGGGCAAAAGCCCTAAAACACTGCAAAAATAAGCAAATTTTTCTATTTATTACTATATTCCGAGTGTTTTTTACTAAAATAAGGGTGTTTTTTGCAGAAAAATGATTATTTTTGCCGAAACGTTCGGATGAAAGGCCGAAATCAAGAGGAGAAAGCGAAGGTGCTAATACGGTGTTTTACCGTATCATGTGGTCTAACTCTCTAGGAATAAGTAAAAACAATAAAAACAAGATAAAGATGAAAATTGCTTTGATCGGCTATGGCAAGATGGGACACATGATCGAGGAGATCGCCCTGCAGCGTGGCCATGAAATCGTTTGTAAGATTGACGTGAATAACCCTGAGGACATCGACAGCCCTGAGTTCTGCTCGGCTGATGTCGCTATCGAGTTTACCAACCCTACTGCCGCTTACGGCAACTATTTGAAGGCTTTCGCTCACAACGTGAAGGTGGTGAGTGGCTCTACTGGTTGGATGAAAGACCACAAGGAAGACGTGGAGAAACTCTGTGCTGATGGCAAGCAAACCCTCTTCTGGGCTTCCAACTTCAGCATCGGCGTGGCTATCTTCTCTGCCGTCAACCGCTATCTTGCCAAGATTATGAACGGTTTCCCACAGTACTCCGTGTGCATGCAGGAGACCCACCACGTACATAAGCTCGATGCTCCTAGCGGCACTGCCATCACCCTGGCTGAGGAAATCATCGACAACGTGGATAGAAAGAAGGACTGGAAGCGTGGCGTGACCTACTGGACAAACGATGGTCATAGCGATGAGGGCGACCAGAACATCACCGACGAGGACTTGGTCATCAACTGTGTGCGTGATGGCGAGGTGCCAGGCATCCATGCCGTGATGTACGACTCTGAGGCTGATATGATTACCATCGAGCATAGCGCTCACTCTCGCAAGGGATTCGCTCTCGGTGCCGTATTGGCAGCTGAGTTCACCGCCAACCATAGCGGCTTGCTCACCACATCTGATTTGTTTAAGTTCTAAATTAAGAGAAAGGAATGTTTGACGTTTTCCTTTTCACAAGAAAATATGATAGACAAAGAGAAACAACAACTGAACATGAAGGTGCAGTGGGCGAAATTCGCCGTAGTCATCGTGCTGTACCTCGCATTCTTGATATGGCTGAAGAGCTGGCTGGGACTCATCGTGGTGCCATTCATCTACGACATTTACATCACCAAGAAGATACGTTGGCAGTGGTGGAAGGACGAGGAAGGTCCGGTGCGCTTCATCATGAGTTGGGTGGATGCCATCGTCTTCGCCCTCGTGGCAGTGTATTTCATCAATCTCTTCTTCTTCCAGAACTACGTGATTCCATCTAGCTCCTTGGAGAAGAGCCTCCTCACGGGCGACTACCTCTTCGTGAGCAAGGTGAGCTACGGACCTCGCATCCCTGAGACACCGCTCACCATGCCTTTGACCCAGCACACCATGCCGCTCGTCAATGTGAAGAGCTACCTGGAGTGGCCTCACTGGGATTACCGCCGTGTGAAGGGATTGGGTAACGTGAAGCTCAACGACATCGTGGTGTTCAACTATCCTGCTGGCGATACCCTCGTCAATGAGGAGCGCTACCAGGCTCAGGACTACTATCAGATGGTATATAGCTTCGGCGAGCAGATACTGGACCAAAACGGTCAGGCGAAAGACGTGCGCACGATGAATCCTCTGCAGCAGCGTCGCTACTTCGAGCAGGTGTATAACATCGGCCGCAGTTACATCGCCAATACCCCAGGCGAGTATGGCGACATCATCAGCCGTCCTACCGACCGCCGAGAGAACTATGTGAAGCGATGCGTGGGCTTGCCAGGACAGACCCTCCAGATCAAGAACCGCATCGTGTATCTCGATGGCAAGGCCAACAAGGAGCCTGACAACGTGCAATATACCTATAAGATGAAGCTCAAGGGCGAGTTCCCTGTCGAACTAGCCGACCAGCTTGGCATCACCAACGAAGACCTCCTCACCTACAATCAGACGGGAGCCATCCCTCTGACCCGTAAGGCTTACGAGGCTTTGAAGGCGAACAAGAACTTGGTGCAGAGCATCTCCATCAATACTGATGCCACCTATGGCGACCTCTATCCGCTGAACGCCTATACCGGTTGGACGCGCGACAACTACGGTCCGGTGTGGATTCCGAAGAAGGGCAAGTCGATAGCCCTCACGCTGAAGAACCTTCCTGTGTATGAGCGCTGCATCAAGGTGTATGAGGGCAACGACCTGAAGGTGGATAACAAGGGCAACATCTTCATCAATGGCAAACAGGCGAAGAGCTACACCTTCAAGCTCGACTACTACTGGATGATGGGTGACAACCGTCATAACTCTGCCGACTCACGCTACTGGGGCTTCGTGCCAGAAGACCATATCGTGGGCAAGCCTATCTTCATCTGGTGGAGCCACAGCCCAGACCATCCGGGCTTCTCCGGTATCCGCTGGAACCGCCTCTTCACGTTTGTGGATAATATCAAGTAAGTTTGAAAATAGCTATCAAATTCCTGATCTCGTTGGTGCTGGCATTGCTCCTCGCTTGGGTAATCCGCACCTACGCATTCACTGTCTATTCGGTGCCTTCGGGCGGTCTGCCGCCTCACTTGAAGGGGGGCAACCGAGTGATAGTGAACAGGATTGATTGCGACCGATTTGGGCGTGGCGAGACGATAGTTTTCACCGATTCGGTGGAGTGCGTGGTCACCCCGAAGTCGAAATATACGGGCAAGTCGATGGAAGGTTATCGCTCGAAAGGTTGGAAAGAGGCGTTTTTCATCGGTCGCATCGTGCGCTTGCCAGGCGACACCATCCGATTGGGCAAGAGCCAGTACATCATCCCTACCATCTGCTGTGAGCGTTGTGGCTGCAAGGATTGCCGCTACTACCTCGTCAAGACGGCAGGGGGCGAGACGCTTGTCCACAAGCATCAGATAGTGGGCAAGGCGTATAAGATATTCTAAGTGAAGAATACTCTGGCTTAGAATGCGCTCATTTATTATTTATTCATTATAATTAATAATTTAATTTTGACTGCATTACTTTCTTCCAGCTATTTTGGTCCTGTGCAGTGGTATCAGAAGCTGAACCGCTACGACGAGTGCTTGATAGAGCGTCATGAGAGCTTCATCAAGCAAACGTATCGCAACCGTATGATTATCGCCACCACGAATGGACCTCTCTCCCTCACCATCCCCACCAACCACGACACGTCGATGGCGATGAAAGACATCCGTATCTCCGACCATGCCAACTGGCGACACGTGCATTGGAATGCCCTCCTCTCGGCATACGGCGAGAGTCCTTTCTTCGAGTATTACCAGGACGACATCCGCCCTTTCTATGAGAAGAAATACGATTTCCTCTTCGACTTCAACATGGAAATCATGGAGAAGATGATAGAGCTCCTCGACATTCGTCCGAACGTGAAGGTGACGGATGAGTACTTCCCGAAGAACACTCAACACTTTGATGTCGTGGACTTCCGTGATGCGATTCGTCCGAAGAAGCCGTTTCCTGACCCCGATTTCACACCGAAGCGATATTATCAGGTGTATGAGCAGAAGCACGGCTTCCTGCCCAATATGAGCATCCTCGACCTCCTCTTCAATGAGGGCAATGAGGCGATATTCCATCTCTAGGAATACCGCCTCATTCTGTAATGTGATGATAGAAAACAACTGTTACACTGTTACAACTGTTACACGATTCGACTTTGTCTGAACGAGGTGCCATCCCAGCCAAACAGAAAATATGGAATGATATACCCGAAAATGAAATGTTAACAGAAAAAATTAACATTCTCTGTAAGTTACAGATATATGATTGCAAGCTTTTTGAAAAGAGCCAAATGTTAAATGGGCTCTAAGCGCAAGGCGAAATTTTGCGGTTTGGATTATTTTGATTACTTTTGCAACCGATTAACCACATTGGCAATCAAGCTCTGCAAAAAGAGCTTATTAAAACACTAAACAAATTAATATTATGTTACAGTTACAATCTTTTGATGACTGCAAGCAGCTCAGCGGCTCCGTCATCGCAATGAACCCAAGTCGTAATGGCAACAAAGGTGCCATCTACAGTTACAATCTCGACTCCTACAAGGAGCTGACTCGCCAGGCTTGTCTCTTGCGCTACATCTGTAATAGCGAGGCGGCTTGGATCAAGGAGGTCATCCTCACCTTTGGCGAGGACGAGCAGAAGGCTTTCGCCACCGTGGAGAGCGCCAGCAAGGTGAACCAAAGTGGATTGCAAGAAGGCACGCCAGTTGGCAGAGCGACTTGAAGGCGAGATCATGGAGACCGCCCAGCTAGCCGACAACAAGGCTTATGCCGAGTTTGCCAAGCGAGCTTTGGCGAATGGTTATCGCAAGGCGATGGTGCTCTACCTGGCGAATGGCGAGAAGTGGGAGAAGGCGATAGATAGCGATCGTCGCTTGGTGAACCACTCCGGTCCTAGCAATCTGCTTGCCTTCGTGCCCGACACCTTCTCGCTGATGGACATCCAGACTGTGTATCAGATGCAAGGCAAGAAGGGTAGGCTCACAGCTCTGCTGGCGATGTGGGCGAAGCGTGGACACTACGGCACGCCAATGGCAGCATAAATCAAGTATGGACACTATACCAATGGCGGCATAAGATAAAGGAAGGGGGAGTGCTTGCATGGCATTCCCCCTTTTTCTTGACCTTCATCAAGAAATGAGGCTTTATCGAAAGAAAGTTCTTAAATTATTTGTGTGCGCACACAAAAAGCGTTACCTTTGCACTCGAAATAAAGAAAGTAAGTAAGATTAGTAAAAAGGATAACTGAAAAGATTGATTCAGGTAACTGAAAAGATTGATTAGGTATTAAAAGAAAGGAAAAAGATTATGATGACATTTGGGATAATGACAGTAGCAGTTGTAGCATTTGCAGTGATCGCTTTCGCAGGTATAAACCTCGGAATCAACGCTTGCAAATAAGCTGCAAGGCTTCTCGGAAGAGAAAGCATAGAGGCCCTGGAAGGGGCAAAGAAATAAAGTCGGCTTCTACGTGTTGAGGCTTGTGTCTCCTCGCTGAGGCTTACGATATACAAGGAAAAAGATTTAAGGATAACAGATTTAATAATTAGAGAAAGGAACAAGTTATGTTAGTATTAGGAATGGTTTTCGCTGTAGTAGCAGCATGTATCGCCCAGGCAGTATCAGTCAACAACAAGTTGTGCATGGGCAAGTAAAATTGAAGAAACAGTTTTTAATTCAATAGGTAATATACGAGAAGGCAGTCGCCAAGGGATTCCATATTCCCCAGCGATTGCCTTCTTTGCGTATTATTGCTTTTTGTCGCTCGCTTCCTCACCCTCTCTTTCCTTCTCCATTCTTTCATAGCTTCGTGTAACACTGTAACAGTTCGATTTAGCTTTACTTGAATATCAGCGTGGTGAGACGATGCTCATCGAATAGCTCCTGGGCGACGGCTTGCATCTGCTGGGCGGTGATGGCATCCACTTGCTCATAGAGGCGGTCCACGTTCTTCTCCCAGCCATAGTGAAGGAAGCTCTTGCCGAAGTCGAGGGCGAAGTTCTCTCGGTTGTCGCAAGCCACGCCTATCTGTCCCTTGATCTGTTTCTTGGCAGCACGCAGTTGGGCATCGGAGAGAGGCTTCTCCATAAACTTATCCAACTCCTTGCGTACCAAGCGGAGACAGCGCTTCACATCGTGCTCGTCACAACCGAAATAGATGCTCCAAGTGCCCGTGTCGCCATAAGCCACCATCGTGCTCTCCACGGTATATACGAGTCCGTTGTGCTCACGGAGGGCGAGGTTGAGCTTGGCATTCATGCCGGGACCGCCGAGGATGTTGTTCAGGAGATAGAGCGGCATGCGGCGGTCGTCATGCACATCGTAGGCCTGGGTGCCTATCATCACGTGGGCTTGATGGGTATGTTTCTCCATCACGATGGTTTGCCCTTTGGGGGAATTGGATTCTTCACCCTTCATCCTTTCTTCTTCACGGCTATTGAATTCTTCGTTCTTCACTCTTAACTCTTCACTTCCCACGCTCCTTTTCAAGAGCGTCACCAGCTTCTTGAAGTTGATGTCGCCGTAGGCGAAGAACACGGCGTTGTCGGGGCGATAGAGCTTTCGGGTGAATCGCAAGGCATCCTCGGTCGTGAACTGGCGCACTTGTTCTGCAGTACCCAAGATGTTGTGCCCCAGGGAATTTCCCTTGAAGAGGATGTTCTCAAACTCATCGTATATCAATTCAGTTGGCGAGTCGTTGTAGCTCTCGATTTCATCGCAGATGACCTCCACCTCCTTGTCTATTTCCTGTTGGGGATAGGTGGAGTGGAAGACGATGTCGGAGAGGAGGTCCACGGCTCTGGCGATATGTTCCTTCAGGATGGCGGCATAATATACCGTGCCCTCCTTGTTGGTGTAGGCGTTGAGGTCGCCTCCCACGCTCTCCAGGCAGTTGAGGATATGCCAAGCCTTGCGTCGCTCGGTGCCCTTGAAGGTGACGTGCTCGCAGAAGTGAGCCAATCCCTCTTCGCCCGGCTCCTCGTCCCTAGCGCCAGCGTTGATCTGATAGCCGCAATATACCACCTTGCTGTCGGAAGGCAAGTGGATGATGCGGAGTTCATTGTCTAATGTATATGTGTTGTATTTCATTTGTTAGGTTAAGATAGCCTACCACTCATCGGTTGGTTGGCTTTCCTTTATGTGTGTATTTAGATAATCTAAATATTTTTTTGTGTAATTAAGACAATTGCTATTTGCATTAATAAATGCCATTGCAAAACTTTTTTTATGATTGGATTCTTGGTTTAGCGGAAAGCACTTGTTAATATATTCTATGTAATTTTCTGCTAGGCCAGCAGAGTTTGCCTTGACAACTTGGTAGTTTTGTATTTTGATGGAGAATCTTATTCTGTTGGGCTTAAATCTTATGTCAAAAAGAACATTTCCATGTATTTGATTTACTTCCATCATACCATTGAAGATACCAAGTTTAAGAATCTTTCCTTTGAAAATTAATCCATTTTTAGGTGAATTGGTTTGCATGTCAGCTCTGGTCGCATTGTCTAAATTGGGAAATTCATAGCCAATGAAGTCGAATGAAATCTTTCGAATAGTTTCAATATTGAAGCTATCTGTAGAATTGAAAATATAAACGTATTCAAGACTTCCATCCGAATTCTGTTGGAATAATTTGTTACTTACGATGGCATTTGCCCATTTGGTGTTATTTTTAGGCTGCTTAATTTCATTCCATTTTTTTATGTCATCGTGCATTTTTTCACATTGAAATTGTTGTGAAAAAATACTGGTACAGAACAGTAGCATAATTGTAAGAAAGGATAATCTCATTTTTTTTGCTTTCATATTTTTAAGATATTAAAATGTTAATAATGTTGTGTTTTAATATAGTAATCCGAAGCACCAAAGTGGAATCTTGTTGCCGAAAGGATGCTCGATGCCATCGGCAGCAATGAAAGAGTCGGTGACTCCTGCTATTTGCTTGCCGTCCTTCGACTTGCCTCCCACCTCGAAGGTGTATTTGCCATCCACGAGGAAGTCGGCTTGCGAGGAAGCGTATTCGATGCGGTGCTGATAGGAAAGCTGATTGACGAAAAAGGCTTCTCGCTGAGTGCCCTCGTTCACCCCGTTCAGCGACAAGGCTTGCATCAAGTTGCTGTTCTCCATGTAAATTTTGTCGGGGCGTTGCATCTTCTTCAGCGATACATCCCCGGAATATAGCAAGTTGATGAGCTTGGCTCTTTGCAGATATTGCAAGTAGGCGAGCAGGGTGGTGCGAGACATCCCAGCCATTGCCGACAATTTCTGCATGTCCAGTTGCATGGGATATTCAGAAGCCAAAACAGCCAAGAGGCTCTTCAACTTTCGGATATTGGCGACATCGACACCGCATAGTTGTGGCAATTCGATTTCGAGGATGAGATTGGCGACGTTGGCGATGCGTTCGTAGTAATCTTCTTCTCCCTCCAAGACAAATGGATAATATCCCATCTTTAGGTATTTCTCGAAATAAGCGAGGGGACGGCATTGGTCGTTGACCTTCATGCAAAGTTCATCGGGATGTGTCAATAGGGTCGGCAAATCCACGGCATCAAAGGAAATGCCTTCGCACAAGCGCAGATACTCACGGAATGACAATCCTTGCATATTGTAGTTGATGCAGCGGCGGGAGAGGTCGGCATCCGAGTTGAGAATGTTGAGGATGGAAGAGCCCGTGATGACAAAGCGCATGTCGGGATAGGCATCATAGGCATTCTTTAATTCCTGGCTCCATCCATGATATTTGTGTACCTCATCGGCAAAGATGTGCTTGCCCCCCATTTTGTAGAAGTCGTCCACGAAGTCGAGGAAGGAGTGCCGGCTGAAATACAAGTTGTCAAGGCTCACGTAGATGGCTTCCTTGGGGTTGTCGCCATACGTCTGCTTGATGTATTGCAGCAGTAGGGTGGTCTTTCCTACGCCACGTGCTCCTCTGATTGAAACCAATCTTTGGTTCCAGTGTACTTGTTGGATGATGGGTCTCACATAGTTGAGTGAGGTCATCCTCAGTAGGCGTCTGCTTTGATTAAAAAGGGTTTCCATACTTGATGTTTTTGATTTCGGTGGCAAAGATACGATAATTTGTTCAGAGTACAAAACAAATTTAGAGGAAAATTGTTTAGAGTGTTGAACATTTTTCGATGAAATCTGTTCAGAGCATTGAACAAATAATGGGAAATTGTAAAAAAGATAAAAAATGAGGCTTTCTTTTTGTGTTGTCACAGAATTCTGCTATCTTTGCTCCCTATTAAGAGGAATTGCCTTTCTCTATGCTAATGAGAAAATCATCTCCTTGTTTTGGAAATAAAATAGAAAGTGATAAACGATAAAATAAGAAACATCAGATAAACAAATGCGCAAGGTAATAGGAATAGGAGAAACCGTGCTTGACATCATCTTCAAGGGCGGCAAGCCGATAGAGGCTGTACCGGGCGGCTCGTCATTCAATGCCCTCGTCTCGTTGGGACGTTCGGGCGTCAACGCCTCCTTCATCAGTGAGGCAGGCAACGACCGCATCGGAGAATACGTGATTCAGTTTTTGAGAGACAATGGCGTGGATGCTGACAACGTGAGCATCTTCCCCGACTCGAAGTCGCCTCTGTCGTTGGCTTTCCTCGATGACAACAACAATGCCGACTACATCTTCTACAAGGATCATCCGCACGACCAACTGGAGTTTGCCACTCCCGACATCCAACCGAACGACATCGTGCTCTTCGGCTCCTTCTTCGCCCTCAACCCAGTGGTTCGTCCACAGGTGGCAGGCTTTTTGGAGTATGCCAAGGAACATGGAGCCATCCTCTATTATGACGTCAACTTCCGTGCTTCTCATCAGAACGACATCATGAAGATTACGCCTAATCTGATAGAGAACCTGGAGTTTGCCGACTTTGTGCGTGGCAGTCATGAGGACTTTGGCATCCTCTACAAGAAGCCAGAGGCTGACAAGGTGTATAATGCCGAGATCAGCTTCTACTGCAAGAAGTTTATCTGCACCCAGGGAGCAGAGCCAGTGGAGGTTCGTGCCGAGAATGGATTTGCCAAGAGCTATCCTTCGGAGAAGACCAAGACGGTGAGCACCATCGGTGCAGGCGATAACTTCAATGCTGGCTTCGTCTTCGGATTGATCAAAGACGGCATCACCCGTGAGGACATCGACCGAGGACTGACCGAGGCACAATGGGATAGCCTGCTGGCATCGGCACAGCAGTTCTCCAGCGAGTGCTGCAAGGACATCTACAACTATGTGTCGAAGGAATTCGGTGAGAAGAAGAAAAAAGAATTGAAATAAATAGATGGGAATTTATAGAAGTAACTATGACTGAGATTACAAACAAGATTTATTATGAAGGCGTGAACGATCGCAACAAGCATCGTTTCGAGGGCCTCTGGCCTTTGCCTAACGGAGTGAGCTACAACTCTTATATCATCGACGACGACAAGGTGGCACTGGTGGATACCGTGGAGGTGGACTTCTTCACCCAGTTCTTGGAGAACATCCACGAGGTCATCGGCGACCGTCCTATCGACTACCTCATCATCAACCACATGGAACCCGACCACAGTGGATCCATCGCCCTCATCAAGAAGTATTATCCTAACATCAAGATTGTGGGCAACAAGAAGACGCTCGGTATGCTCCAGGGCTTCTATGGCGTAACCGACGATGTGGTGGAGGTGAAGAATGGTGAGACCTTGAACCTAGGCAACCATGAGCTGAGCTTCGTCCTCATCCCAATGGTTCACTGGCCAGAGACGATGGTGACGCTCGATGCTGCTCACAAGGTGCTCTTCTCAGGCGATGCCTTCGGATGCTTCGGAGCCTTGAATGGTGGCATCATTGATACAGAAATCAACTGCGAGACCTTCTGGTTGGAGATGGTGCGCTATTATTCCAATATCGTGGGCAAGTATGGCGTGCCTGTGCAGAATGCTTTGAAGAAGTTGGCTGGCGTGGAGTTGGATTACATCTGCTCTACCCACGGACCAGTATGGCATGAGCATATCGAGAAGGTCATCGGCATGTATGATAAGATGTCGAAGTATGAGACGGAGCCAGGCCTCGTCATCTGCTATGGCACGATGTATGGCAACACCGAGCGCATGGCTGAAATCATTGCCCGTGCGGCAAGCAAGGCTGGCGTAAAGAACATCGTGATGTATAATATCTCGAAGACGCATCACAGCTACATCCTCCGTGACATCTTCCGTTATAAGGGCTTGATTGTGGGTGCTCCTACCTACAATGCCGGTCTTTATCACGAGATGGAAGTCCTCCTCTCCGAGCTCGCCAACAAGGACATCAAGAACCACCTCCTAGGTTGGTATGGCTCTCACTGCTGGGCAAGCAAGGCGGTGGCTAAGATTCAGGAGTGGAACGACACCAGATTGCACTACGAGGCTGTGGGTGAGCCTGTGGATATGAAGCAGGCGATTACGCCAGAGGTCAAGGCGCAATGCGAGGCATTGGGTAAGGCGATGGCGGAGAAGCTGCTCGGTTAATGAATTTGGACACAGATATTTTATGACTTTTAGGCACGGATTACGCTGGTTACACGGTTCTGCGTAATCCGTGCCTTATTTATGATTCTGCAACAGTTGTAACAGTGTAACAGTTGTTTGTCCGTCCTTTAACTGAAAATTTCTGTGTCATGACACAAAAATATGGAATACATTGACGCAAAATAAATATTTGGGGTGCGAGTAATCGCATCCCTTTTTGACTGCTTTTCTCTCGTTTAGTTCTCTTTGTGCCCCCTCACAATTACTTTTTTCAATGTCCTCAGTAAAAATGTGAGCGAAAACGATACAACTTTCCAATAATTTTTTTTACCTTTGCACTCGGATACCGATTCTGCTCACGCCGAGTTGAGGCTCATTCCTTCTTTTTGAAGGTTTGCCGAGACTAGGAATAGGGAGGGTTGAGGTATTCCGACATAACAATAAGGCGTTTACTTGACGCTTGTTCTTGACGTTCTGAAACTTCGCAACTTTCAAATCTAGTCATGAACATTGCAACGGTAGATGTCCTCGGGATGTGTTTATCCACATCCCTTTACTGGTATGGCACTTTGCATATAGTGAAGTGTCGTATATCCGTATAGGGATAAGTGTATACATATCGGCGTGGGCTTCGACGTTGCTCGTTCAACTAGATTGGGCAATGCGAAGGCCTCAGAACGTGGGACGAGTAACGAGGAGATCCCACGCTTTCTTTTTTTATTAGCCGCTAGCCTTGGGTGATTGGGTTGGTTAAGAAAGGAAATAATATGGACTATTCTAAAGCGGAAGAACTTCGTAAACAATGGGGAAACAAACCTTGTTCGCATCCTAATTTTGAGAAAGAAACTCATTTGGGGTGGGGCTATGTACAGGAGAAAACTGGTGATTATGTTTGCACACAGTGTGGGCAAGACTTTACTAAAGAGGAATACAACAAAATCATCGCAGAGCGTAATAAAAATCAATAAGCTTTTTGTATATGGGACTATTTAGTACTTCATTGAAGCCTGAGGACCTCAAGCTTTTCTATGATGTTCTGTATCAATATGAAAGAGAGGGGATGGGTAATCATAAGGGTTATTTCTATAAGAAAGTGCCACTTGGGATTAAAAACAAAGTTTCTTTGATTCATGATACAGGTAAAAATAAAATAAAACTGGTGTTTCCGGAGAAAACAAATACTCTGTGTTATAAAGGAAAAGAGGTTTGTGCGCCGTTGCTTAAGCATTTGCGCCATAGCTTTGCTCATGCTTGTATTGAGCGTGAAGGTGATTATTATGTCATAAATTCACAGATGAATTCTAAATGTCAGATTTGTGGAAAAGTAAAAAGAACAGATTTTAAAAAGCTTATTACTGCAATATTAGCAACAAAAGAATAATATTAAAAGAGATAATTTATGAGAATATTTACTTTGAAAGGGCTGTTCTTAACAGCAGTATTTATGGTATTGGGTTGTTTGGCAATCCATGCAGCTAATGATGATTTGATTACAAGACAAATTACCGTCAAGTTGGATGAGGCAGGAACTTTGCCAGATAAGATTGTTTCTGCAAAGAAATATAAACTTACTAATATCAAGATTGTAGGTGAGATTAATGGCACAGATCTTCGTTTCATACGTGAAATGGCGGGGAAGGATGTTTATGGAAATGGTACTGCTGGAAAGTTGGCAATTTTGGATCTCTCGGAAGCTAAAATAGTGAAGGGAGGAAATAGTTATTATTATTATGATGATCCTTATTATACATCGGATGATGTCATAGGTGAGTTTGCTTTTTATAATTGCCGCAGCTTGACTAGCGTCACTATTCCTTCCAGTGTCACTTCGATAGGTGAGTCTGCTTTTTATAATTGCAGCAGCTTGACTAGCGTCACTATTCCTTCCAGTGTCACTTCGATAGGTAAGTCTGCTTTTTATAATTGCCGCAGCTTGACTAGCGTCACTATTCCTTCCAGTGTCACTTCGATAGGTAAGTCTGCTTTTTATAATTGCCGCAGCTTGACTAGCGTCACCCTCCCTTCCAGTGTCACTTCGATAGGTTGGTCTGCTTTTCGGGGTTGCAGTGGCTTGACCAGCGTCACCCTCCCTTCCAGTGTCACTTCGATAGGTGAGTATGCTTTTTCTGGTTGCAGTGGCTTGACTAGCGTCACTATTTCTTCCAGTGTCACTTCGATAGGTGGGTCTGCTTTTTCTGGTTGCAGTGGCTTGACTAGCGTCACTATTCCTTCCAGTGTCACTTCGATAGGTGGGTCTGCTTTTTCTGATTGCAGTGGCTTGACTAGCGTCACTATTCCTTCCTGTGTCACTTCGATAGGTGGGGCTGCTTTTTTTGGTTGCAGTGGCTTGACTAGCGTCACTATTCCTTCCAGTGTCACTTCGATAGGTGGGTCTGCTTTTTCTCGTTGCAGTGGCTTGACTAGCGTCACCCTTCCTTCCAGTGTCACTTCGATAGGTGGGTCTGCTTTTTCTCATTGTAGTGGCTTGACCAGTATCACTATTCCTTCCAGTGTCACCTCGATAGGTTCGTCTGCTTTTGAGGGTTGTAGTGGCTTGACTAGCGTATATGTAAATTGGGAATCTCCTTTATCAATTAGTACTTCTGTTTTTGGGAGTTCAAATACTAAAAGTTGTATCTTGTATGTTCCGAAAGGAACTTATGATGATTATTGGCTTTCAAATTGGGGGGAATGTTTTGATAATATCGAGGAGTATGATGTAACTGGTATTAATAAGGTGACGACCTCTAGTGATGTCAAGGAACTCTCTCGCTATGCTGCGGATGGTCAGCGATTGGATGCGCCAACCAAGGGCTTGAACATCGTGAAGTACAGCGATGGAAGTGTGAAGAAAGTTGTCGTTCAATAGTATTGGATATGGATACAATGTGATATTGGGGGATGCGAGCGATCGCATCCCCTTTTGAATGAATAGGGAGATTACCACAGGGCAATCTTTCCTACTATACCTAAATCAAGAGCTGCAGTTTTAATACCGAGCGCTTGAAAAATTCTGCTCATGGTTGGTAGTGTGATGGTGCTGGTACCTTTCTCCAATCTGGAGATTCACGTCTTCGTGTAATTGCTTTTCCATAGAATCTCGTTCGGGAGTGCCTACTTTTCCCCAAACGTCATCTACTAATGAATCCAATGGCGTTAAGTTCATCTGTGCCATATCTTATTGTTTATTGATGGAACAAAGATAAGAAAAGTTTCCGAGGAATGAAACATTTTTGTTTATTTTCCTTCCAAAAGTCCATTTAAAATCAAGATTTAGATGTGAAACAACACATATTATGTCTCTCGTTTGTTCTCAAACCAGCCAAAATCTCTCTAAAATCTGCACATTTGGCTGGTTTGAGAACATTTTTTGGGTAACAGGTTAACAGTTAGCTGAAGGAAATGGGATTTTTTGTCTTTTTTGCTTGCATCTTTCAGCAAAATAAAGTATCTTTGCATCCGTAAGGAACAAAATATTATCAATATCTTGGGAAATATGCAGGAAAATAATAATATATTATCAATATTAGAGAACTATCTCCACGACAATCCGGACGAGATTGCCAAGGAGATGGCAAGCGATTTCAGAAAGCGGCGCATCGAGAAGAATCTGACACGTGAAGATGTTGCGGATAAGTCGGGCGTGGCTGTCAGCAACATCGTGCGATTTGAACAGAAGGGACTTATCTCACTCAAGAATCTGATAGGCATCGCCATGGCTTTGCAATATACCGCAGAGATCAAGAACATCTTCTCCCAACCGAAATACTCCACGATGGAGGAACTCCAACAAATCAGACGCAATACCAACAAGAAAAAGGCTTATAAAGGATGAAAAGGATAGATACTCTTCAAGTGAAATATCATCAAATGAATGTCGGCATACTCTCTTTGTCTGCCGATAACAAGTTGTGTGCCTTTGAATATGACAAGAATTGGCTGGCAGATGGATTTAGCATTTCTCCCTTGGAATTGCCGTTGAAACCTGGCGTGTTTCTTGCCAAGTCCAATCCTTTTGGGGGCAACTTTGGAATCTTTGAGGACAGTCTGCCAGATGGTTATGGACGTTACTTGTTGCATAAAGCGTTGGCTAAGGAGGGTATCAATGACTTTGATTTGTCGGCACTCGACCGTTTGAGTTTGGTGGGAAGTGGAGGCATGGGTGCCTTGACCTTTCATCCTGAGACGACATTACAACAAGGGCAGGAACTGGATGATTTTGACTTGCTGCAAGAGAAGGCTCTCGAAGTGCTCAAGGAGCAGCAAGACCAAGATGCTTCTCTACTCTTATATAATAGTGGAAATAGCGGCGGTTGTCGCCCGAAAGCAATCTTCTCGGATGCTGATGGACATTGGCTCGTGAAGTTTCGGCATACTTACGACCCACAAGATATGGGTAAGCAAGAATATCATTATAATGAGGTGGCGAGGAAGTGCGGAATTTTTGTACCTGATTTCAAGTTGATGAACGACAGATATTTTGCCAGTCGCCGTTTTGATATTTCGATGGATGGTGAGAGAATCCATACGGCTACGTCGGGTGGCTTGCTCTCTGTGTCACTCTCCAATCCTGTGCTCGACTATGTAAATCTTCTCGCCCTTACTGGTTATCTCACGCAGAGTCTAGCAGATGTAGAGGAGATGTATCGCCGTATGGTGTTCAATTATCTAGCAGAGAATAAGGATGACCATTGCAAAAATTTCAGTTTCTTTGTGACTAAGGGAGATGATAAGAAATGGCATTGGCATTTGGCTCCTGCGTATGACCTCACTCGTTGTACGGAGGGTTACAATGGTGAGCATGCCACATCGGTGAATGGCACAGGTCGTCCTTCTATTGCTGATATGATTGCAGTAGGAGTGAAAAATAAAATGAAGGAATCGAGATGTAGGGAAATATTCGAGGAGGTAAAAGGCAATTGTGGCGAATTACTTTTGGCTGATATACATTGATGTCAAAAAGAAAGAGCGGAAGACTAGCTGGTGCAACAGTTGTAACAGTTTGTTTTCCGCTTGTTCTGTAAAAGTATCGAGAATAATTTCGCGATGAATGTTCTCGTTATGCTTTCCCAATCATAGTCTTTAGTTCCTCCAAGTTGTTCACAACCTCAATATAGTCGTGCCATTCGCCACGAATCATGCCTTTCTGCTGCATGTCATTGAGCAAGGCGATGGTAGAGTTCCAGAAGCCCTTCATATTGTAGAGGATGACCATCTTGTGATGATAGCCGATGGTATGGGAGGCGGCAACGGTGAAGATTTCATCGAGCGTACCAATGCCACCAGGCAAGGCTACGACGATGTCGCTCTGGGCAAGCAAGAGGTTCTTGCGGTCGCTGAGGTTGTCGCATGGAATCTCCACATCGAGGTCATCGAAGGTTCTTCCACCTTTCTCCACGAGGCTTGGCACTACACCGATGGTTCTGCCGCCATTCGCCTTCACTGCCTTGCCAATGCAATCCATCAGACCAGAGTTGCAGCCGCCGAAAACCAGGTCGTGGCCGTTCTCAGCCATCCACTTTCCCATCTCTTCAGTCAATGTGAAGAAGTCGGGGTCGATATTCTTATTTGCTGAACAAAATACTGCTATTTTCATACTGTTAATCTCTTCATTAAAATGGAACATTCTCTTTCTGATAGAGCCTCTGTCGTATGGCGATGGAGGCATTCTGTCTTATCTTTTGCAAAGTTACGCAAAAATGTTGAGAAAAACTTCATCTATTGCTGATAATTTATTAATTTTGCACGATGGAAACGCTCATCATGGCGTTTCTTAGAAACTAATCTTATTAAACAAACGATGATGAATCTTATCAAACACAATGATATGAAACGGAATATGGCTTATAAGATTGCAGCGTTGCTGTTCTTCTCTTTGCCATGGTCATCGGCGGGAGTAAGTGCCCAATCAGCCACTTCTTCCCAATCTCCTCAGAAGCAGAAAGTGCAGAAGCGGGAGGCTTACGAGTGGGAGGGAGAGATTCCTACCTACGTGGAGCAACTGAAGCAAGAACTCACCTATCCGATGGCATGGGGCAATAGCCCGATCAAGAACTTCTCGAAATGGAAGAAGATGGCGAGAGACAAGGTGTTCGAGTGCATGATGACACCGCCGAAAGCTGCTGCCTCTTGGGATATGCAAGTACTCGAAGAGGAGCAGCGAGACGGATACAAGGCGCAGAAAATCGCCTTCAATATCAATGCCTATTCTCGTATCACGGCTTATCTCTTGATTCCGGATGAAAGAGGAAAATATCCTGCCGTGAATCTCCTTCACGACCATGGCGCTCATCTCTTCATCGGAAAGGAAAAGATGATTCGACCATTTGGAGTGTTGTGTGCCAAGAATGCAGTCTTGGATAGTATCTCGGATAAAGAGAAAGCCATCGCACAGGAAGTCTTGGAGGATGCCGATGCTTGGGTGAAGCAACTCTACGAGGGACAGTACCTAGGCGATTACTTGGCGAAGCACGGCTACGTGGTGCTTTCGATTGATGCCCCGATGTGGGGCGAGCGAGGACGCAAGGAGGGCGTAGATAGAAAGAAGTACGACCTCATCGCAGGCAATATGATGATGCTCGGTCGTGATCTCTCAGCCTTTATGACTTATGATGACATCGCAAGCACCGACTTCTTGGCTTCATTGCCGATGGTGGATGCCAACAGAATAGGGTGTGCTGGTTGTTCGATGGGGGCTTATCGCTCTTGGATGCTCTCGGCATTGAGCGACAGAATCAAGGTGGGAGCCTCCGTCTGCTGGATGATTACCACCGATGCCCAACTCACGAGGCGATATGGCAGAAAAGAGAATGGTGGTTTCGCCAACTGTATCCCCGGTCTTCGCCAATATCTCGACTATCCTCACATTGCCTCCCTCGCTTGCCCGAAGCCAATGCTCTTCATCAATGGCTCGAAAGACCATCTCTTCCCTGTGCCGGGCGTAGAGGATGCTTTCCGGCAGATGCACGAGGTGTGGAGGGGCCAAAAGGCAGACGAACGACTTGATACCGAAATCTGGGACATCCCGCATTCTTGTGGCATCAAGGCACAAGCGAAAATCTTGGAGTTCCTGGATCAATACTTGAAAAAGTAATCTCCGAAAAAAGCTCTCGATACATTTTAAGACGAGAAGTCTGACATCTTATATCCGCATATACAAAAGTGGTGAACTCCGAAAGCAAAATCATCGCTTTCAGAGCTCACCTCTTATAACATCTCTTCTTCGTATGATGACGTTCCCCTATAGAATCGTCACCTTCTTCGGGAAGCTTTTCTTTAAAAATTACCAGAGTTCTTTAGGCGACAAATCTTTGTCCTTTCTACCCAAGAGATAGTAGTCGGCGAGGAACTGGATAAAAGCCTGCGTGATGCGCAAGCCATCCTCCTTCACATACTTGCTGGTGAAGATGTTGGCATCAGGGAGCATGTTGCTGTCTATCAACTTGCAGACAATCTCGTATGGGAATGGCCGTCCATTGCCGCAGATGATTCCGAAGCAGTCGTCTGCCGCTCTGTCGGCATTGTAATAAGGATTCTCTGGGGAAGCAATGTTGTGGGCTTGCATGTAGGTGACGTTGATGCCTGTGTAAGGACTGCCACATACGATGATGCCCTTCTCATACTTCTGAGGCAGATGGATGTTGGCAGGCAACTCATAACCGATCTCCTTGAAGAACTCCTTGAGCGTCTTGTTGTCTTCCAGGAAGACGAACTTGTCGCCGTATCCCTTTGCCTTGAGCAAGTTGTAGTCCTTGATGGCTTGCTCGTGGTCAACAGCTCTTTCCTTCTCGGCATCGGCTACCACTTTCTTGAAATCCTCGTCCTCCCAGTAAGCGTGGGAGGGCTGGTTCTCGCAAATCTTCTGAAGCCACTCATAAGAGGTGAGCGACAAGAGATTGTTGCGCAGGGTGATGGTCATGTCCATCTGTACGGCGTATGCCATCTGCTCGTTGAGACCCTGAGGCGAGTTCGCCATCTGCTGCAAGGTGAACTGGAGACGCTTCTGGTTGCCCAAGTTGAAGTAGCAGCCGTAGTGAAACCATGCCAAGACATCTCGGCGAGAAACCTCTATCATATCTTTCTCCATCGTGGCATCGTATTCGCACAAGAACTCGCGCATGCGCTCATTCTCAGGTGCCGTCTCATACTCCTTGTCGAGGATGTCATATACAACCTTTGCCGCCACTTCCAAGGTGCCGAAGAGGAATGGCACAGCCTCCTGCACGTAAGCACTCTGCTGGTAGTGATGCCAGAGGAGGAACTTGATGTCGGCGAAGTTGATCTCGTCTTCTACGTATGGAGCATCGTTGCCCGTGAGCGCACTGTTGATGTATTGCACCTCGTTCTCGTAGAAAGGAATGTGGCAACCGTAGCGCTTCTGGCACTCGGAAGTAAAGACCTTCCAGATGCCAGTGCCAGAGAGGGTGTCCTCGAAATATCCAGCGATGGAGAGGGCGAGCTGCTTGGCATCCTCTACATTCTTGAAGTTATGGGTGAAACAAGCCTCGTCTAAGGCATGGTATATTGCGTTTGCCAGTTCGGTATAGTACTGATCTACTTCATCAGGTTTTTCGTATGGATGCATTGCCATCCACTCTTGAGTGAAAATTACTTTTTTCATATAGTTCGATTGTTTGTTATTTCAGTTGGTGGTGGCATCGGTTGTCTAGTTGCCTCGACAGCACACTAAAGCTGAAATGCCACTTGATTATGATAGTTTTGGGTCAAAAAGACCTATAATAAATGCAAAGGTAATGATTTCTCCCCGAAAAAATGCAAGAATTTGGATAAAAAATCGTAACTTTGCACCCGAATTTAGGCAATCTTAATAAAAGGTGTATGATTGCCGCAAGCGTTTTGGAAGGATTTTGCACCCTAATTTATGGCTGGGAGGGTGAATTCGGCCTTCCGTTTTTGATTACATGAATTAAGGTTTTAAAAGATTGAAGACATTTGAAGAATTGGGCGTGAGCGAAGAGATTCGCCGTGCCATCGAAGAGCTTGGATTTGAGAATCCAATGCCAGTTCAGGAAGAAGTAATTCCCTATTTGCTTGGTAATAAGAATGATGTCATTGCGTTGGCGCAGACGGGTACGGGTAAGACAGCCGCATACGGCTTGCCTTTGCTCCAGAAGACCGATGCCTCTCGCAAGGATACCCAGGCAGTTATCCTCAGTCCTACTCGTGAGCTTTGCCTCCAGATAGCCGACGACTTGAATAGTTTCGCCAAGTACATCGACGGTATGCACATCGCCGCTGTATATGGTGGTACCGACATCGGCTCGCAGATTCGCACCCTGAAGCATGGTGTGCAGATTATCGTTGCCACACCGGGTCGATTGCTCGACTTGATCAATCGTGGCGTGGCTCAGCTCGACCAGGTGAACAACGTAGTGCTGGATGAGGCTGACGAGATGCTCAACATGGGCTTCTCGGAGAGCATCAATGCCATCTTCGAGAGTGTGCCAGAGGATAGAAACACATTGCTCTTCTCTGCTACCATGAGTAAGGAGATTGAGAAGATTGCCCTCAACTATCTGCACGACCACAAGGAAATCGTGGTAGGTTCTCGTAACGAGGGTGCCGAGCATGTGAATCACATCTACTATCTTGTGAATGCCAAGGACAAGTATCTCGCCCTAAAGCGCATCGTCGATTATTATCCACGCATCTTTGCGATTATCTTCTGCCGCACCAAGTTGGAGACACAGGACATCGCCGACAAGCTCATCAAGGATGGTTACAATGCTGAGGCTCTGCATGGCGACTTGAGTCAGCAGCAGCGTGACCTTACCATGCAAAAGTTCCGTCAGCACACCGTACAGTTCCTTGTGGCTACCGACGTGGCAGCTCGTGGATTGGACGTGGATGATTTGACTCACGTCATCAACTATGGTTTGCCTGATGACATCGAGAGCTATACCCACCGAAGCGGTCGTACCGGCCGTGCCGGCAAGAAGGGTACTTCCATCTCCATCATCCATACCCGTGAGAAGTTCAAGGTTCGTCAGATAGAGAAGCAGATAGGCAAGGACTTCGTAGATGGCACATTGCCTTCGCCAGAGGAGATTTGCAAGAAGCAGCTCTTCAAGACGATGGACGACATCATGAAGACTGATGTGGATGAGGAGCAGATTGCGCCATATATGGAGGAAATCAACCGCCAGTTTGACTACATCGACAAGGAGGACATCATCAAGAAGATGGTAACCATCACCTTCGGTAAGTTCCTCGACTACTATAAGAATGCTCCTGAGATAGTGAAGCCTGAGAGCGGACGTGGCAAGCGTGGTGCTGAGGGCAGAGGCTCTGAGGGTAGAGGTAGAGTATCCAATGGTCGCCGCAAGCATGAGGCTGAGGCAGGATTCAAACGTCTCTTCATCAATCTGGGTAAGGCGGATGGCTTCTATCCTGGCGAGATCATGCAATATCTCAACAAGCACGTGCAGGGCAGACAGGAGGTAGGTCATATCGACTTGCTCAACAAGTTTGCCTACATCGAGGTGCCTGAGCAGGATGCCAAGAAGGTGATGAAGGCGCTGAATGGCACTGAGTATAAGGGCAGAACCGTGAGATGTAATGATGCCGACGAGGAAGGACACGGCAGAGTTGCACGTGGCGAGGGTGGCCGTGGCTCTCGTGGAGGTCGCTCTTCTGAGAGAGGCGGACGCTCTGCAAAGCGTGGTTATGGCGATGATACTCGTGGCAGTCGTTCAGAGCGTGGCGGTCGTGGCTCTCGTGGCGAGGCTCGCAGTAGCAAGAAGTCTCGTTATAATGACGACAACGGCGATTGGCGTGAGCTGATTCAGGGCAAGCCATTCAAGTTAAAGGGCGAGGAGCCAAACTTCGAGGAAGAAGGCTGGGCAAGAAGACGTCCGAAGAAGAAGTGAAAAATGTAATCGATTGTTAAAAGTGCGACCTTTTCGTACCTTATCTATGAAAAAAAACGAGATAAGGTATGGAAAGGTCGTATTTTTTTGTTTTTGTCCATGGGTGATATTCCGAGATTATAAGAATTGCGTGAGATACACAGGCAAGAGTGTCTGCTCATCCTATGGCAAATTTGTAGCCTTTTTTCAGTAAAATTCATCCTAAACTCGGCTATCATTCCTTGCAAAGCTTCTCTGCCACCTTCAAAAGGGTGGTGGGATGCTCCCCTTCCGATTATCGCAATATGAACTAAAATATGCCCTAATCCCAAAAATAGGTATGAATTTTAGGATTATAATCCCAAAAATCACCCTAAATTTTGGGATTAGGGATTTTTTTGTTATCTTTGCGGTCGAATATTCTTATATCAATTCAATCTTTTTCATATTAAGAATAGGTAACAAGATAATAATGATAATATGATACGACGACAATTACAAGACGTGATCGAGGCTCGTATGTTTGCTGGCAAGGCAATCATTGTGATAGGGGCAAGACAAGTAGGTAAGAGTACGCTCTTCAATATGGTATTGGAGGGGCGTAAGGAATCTGCATTGCAGTTGAATTGCGATGAGCCTGAGGTGCAAGAGATGCTGTCAGCGATGAATACGCAAGAGTTGAAATTGCTGATAGGACAGAATAAGATTCTTGTCATAGATGAGGCTCAGAGGGTGGAGAATATCGGTATGACCTTGAAGCGAATCACTGATAACTTCCCTGATGTCCAGTTGTTGGTGACAGGCTCTTCCTCTTTTGAACTCCAAAATAAACTCAATGAACCATTGACAGGGAGAAAGTTTGAGTATCATCTCTTTCCTTTGTCAACAGGCGAATTGTTGAATGCACAAGGCTTGCTCTCTGTGAAGCAAACCTTGGAAAGTCGTCTTATTTTTGGTTCTTATCCCGATATCTTCAATCATCAAGAGGATGCCAAGGACTTATTATATAATCTCTCCAATAGTTATTTGTACAAGGACTTATTGAATTTGGAGAGTGTGCGTCGTCCGGCATTGTTGGGCAAGCTCCTCACGGCATTGGCTTTGCAGGTGACGAGTGAGGTGTCGTATAATGAGTTGGCTCAGACTGTGGGTACGGATAACAAGACTGTGGAGAAGTACATCGACTTGTTGGAGAAGTGCTACATTATCTTTAAGCTGAATGGTTTCAGTCGCAATCTTCGCACGGAACTGAAACGTGCCAAGAAGTTCTATTTCTATGACAATGGTATCCGAAATGCCATCTTGCAGAATTTCGCTCCTCTTGCTCTTCGTCAAGACGTGGGGGCATTATGGGAAAACTTCTTCATTAGCGAGCGTATCAAGGCTAATCAATATTGTGGTCGATACGTAAATAGTTATTTCTGGCGTACCAACCAACAGCAGGAGATTGACTACATAGAGGAGTGTGATGGTCAGTTCTCTCTTTTTGAGATGAAGTGGAATCCCAAGCGAGCCAACACCCAGTTCCCCAATACTTTTCTTACTGCGTATGATGTGAAGGAAAAGGCTATTGTTACGCCTGAGAATTGGTTGGATTGGGTGAAGTAAAAGATATATTAATAATTTATGATAGTATTGTAGAATGGAGTTTAAACAAAGTGTAAAAGAAGCCTTAGCATATTATGTTTATGCTTTGGTCGATCCACGTAATAATAAAATTTTCTACATAGGAAAAGGTAAAGGAGATAGGGTGTTTCAACATGCAGAAGCAGCACTTGTAGAAAACGATCATAGTTTGAAACTTGAGACCATCCGTAACATAATTTCGGAGGGTAGACAGGTAAAATACTACATAATGCGCCACAATCTTGATGAAAAAGAAGCATATCTTGTGGAATCGTCCTTGATAGATATGCTGACATATCCTCAATTCAATCATGATAATCAATTGACAAATCTTGTTGCTGGTTACCATCAATGGGATGAGGGCATTAAGAGCATCCAAGAGGTAAATGCTTTGTATGATTGTTCAAAGATTGATGTGGAAGATGGAAGCTATCTTCTATTGGTAAGCCTGAATCGGAGTTTTGATCAAGCAAAAGCTAAAGGAGTATATAAAAGGTTTGACGTCTATGAGTCAACACGAAAATATTGGGCTATTGGAGCAGAGAAAGCACAGAAAGTAAACTATGTGTTGGGAGTGTACAGAAAGGTCGTTAGATGTGTCATAAAGGTTAAGTCACATGAATGGGTTGCCAAAGCAGAAGATGGTAGTATCTTCAAGAAACCTCGTTGTTGCTTTGAAGGCGATTTGTGTCCTGATTCGCCATATATGAATAAGGATGTCAGTGATTATCCTTTTGGTAGTGGTGCAGCTGTTAGATATATAAAATAAAAGAGATTGTAGGAGGATGAAATAAAATCATTTCAAACCAATCGATTTGAAATAAAATGGTTTGAAATGATTCTATTTCAAATAAATTGTTTATATTTGCACCCGAAACAAAGTAATCAGATGTAATTCTCTATCAACCTAAACATGAAGAAATCAATACTAATCGTTTGCCTTGGCTTCATCAGCCTTGATATGCTGGCACAGGGAAGCGACTCACCTCTGTCGCTATCCCTTGCAGGAGAATGGAACGTGACACTTGGCGATGCCAAGGAGGTGAGACATGCCATGCTCCCTGGTACCATCGACACCAATCACTTGGGATTTGCACCCAGTGATACCACCGAGACCACGCATCTTACTCGCCTCTATGCCTACAAGGGCAAGGCGACTTATTCTCGCACCATCGAGATTCCGAAGCAGTGGAAGAAGGCGGCGGTGGAGCTTTTCTTGGAGCGTACGAAGCCGACTTGGGTGTATGTGGATGGAAACCTTGTGGATTCCTGCAACTTTATCTCCACTCCTCAGCGATACATCTTGCCGAAATTGAAAACCGGCAAGCATCAGTTGGATATTGTGGTGGATAATTCTCGTGGTGTGCCTGAGCAAGTGTATGGCTCCAGCCACGCCTATACCGAGGATACACAGACCAACTGGAATGGAATCATCGGAGAAATTTCCCTGAAGCAGGTAGAGTTGAAAGCTGGTCAGAAATTGATCTCTTGGGAAAGATTGTCAAGCAAAGCAGAAAAGGGAGTGGATGCAGAAGAGCAAGATGCTTATTTGTTTGATAATGATAAGTATCTGCTTGTCGGTATGGTACAAAGTGAGTCCCGACAATATACTGGCAAGGTGCTCCCTTGCTTCAGGGACTTCCGTATCGAGGGTGCTCATTTCTATGCTGATGGGCATCCTGTCTTCCTTCGTGGCAAGCATGATGCTGCTGTTTGGCCACTCACGGGACATGTGGATATGACCGTGGAGGGCTGGATGAAGTATCTCGGCATTTGTTCGGCGTATGGCATCAATCATGTGCGCTTCCATTCTTGGTGTCCACCAGAGGCGGCTTTCGTGGCTGCTGACAGCTTGGGCATTTATCTACAACCAGAACTTCCTTTCTGGGGTTCCTTCGATGATAAGGACGAAACGTTGATGACATTCCTCCATCAAGAGGGTGAGAACATCTTGCGAGAATATGGGCATCATCCTTCCTTCCGTATGATGGCTTTGGGCAATGAACTGTGGGGAAGCATCGACAAGATGAAGGAGTTTGTGGATGACTTCCGTGAGATAGCTCCCGACAAATACTATACCTTTGGCAGCAACTATTATCTCGGTTACCAAGGGGTGAAAGAGGGGATGGATTACTTCACTACTTGTCGCATAGGCGGCGAGGGATGGGGTAAATACAATACCCATACCCGTGGCTCCTTCTCCTTCGCCGATGCTTACGATGGAGGAATCATCAATCATTTCCGTCCGAACACAACGATGAACTTTGATGAGGCTTGCGATAAGTGGGCTTCTCCTCAGCCTTGGCAGAGGCAAGATGTGGAGCAAACTTCTTGTAAGCGAGCCGCTGGCATCCCGATTATCTCTCATGAGACCGGACAGTTCCAAACCTATCCCGACTTCCGTGAGATCAAGAAATACACGGGCGTGCTCTATCCTTACAACTTCGAGATCTTCCGCCGTCGCCTTGCCGCTGCCGGAATGCTTTCGCAAGCAGATGATTTCCACAAGGCTTCGGGCTTGTGGAGCGTGAGACTCTATAAGGCGGACATTGAGATGGATCTCAGAACCAAGAACATGGCAGGCTTCCAACTTCTCGATATTCAGGATTATCCTGGTCAGGGTAGTGCCTTCGTGGGCATTCTTGATGCTTTCATGGAGAGCAAGGGAATCACCACGGCGAATGAATGGCATCAGTGGTGTTCATCTGTGGTGCCTCTCTTGGTGACGGATCGCTTCTGCTATGACGAGAATGAGATGATGAATGCCAAGGTGCAAATCGCCAACTATGGTGGTGAATCGCTCAAGGGAAAGAAGTTGGTCTGGAAGTTGGATTATGCTCTGGACGAGAACTTTGGCGATGATGCTGCGCCAAACACAGGAGCAAATATCGATCGCTTTAATCAACCTTCGCCTTTGGCACAAGGGGAGATACCTATCACCACAGATGAAGAGGGCTTGATAGACATCGGCGAAATCCATCATAAGATGAAGGTGATGGCAGATGGTTTTAACGATGGCAATGGAACGTGTCTTGATGTCAAGATTCCTTCGAGAAAGGTCATCTTGACGTTGGATATAGATTATGGGCGATATGATGCGAGAAGACATCGCAATACCTATGACCTTTGGATCTATACCACCGAAAAAAATCTTGATATATATAAGAAAGGTGTCGTGATAACAAGCGACTTGACTGATGAGATCGCAAAGAAACTTGAAAAGGGTGCCAAGGTGCTTTGGATGCCTACGACCTCGAAGAACTTCGTGGCTTCTGCCGATACGATTTCGCAGGCAGGCAATGCCACTCCATATACCGTTGGCGGTCTCTTCCAAACCGATTACTGGAACTATCGTATGTTCAAGACTATCTGTGAGAACAACAAGAAGACGGTATCTCCTGGCACATTGGGTATCCTTACCAATCCGAAGCATCCTATCTTCTGTGATTTCCCTACCGAGATGCACACCAACTGGCAGTGGTTCCCTGTTATCAAGGACTCTCATCCTTTGGTGCTGGACAACTTTGCGAAGGATGACAAGCCTATCGTGCAAGTCATCGACAACATCGAGCGCAACCACAAACTCGGTCTTGTGATGGAGTGGAAGGTGGGCGCAGGCAAGCTCCTCGTCTGCATGAGCGATTTGGAGAAGGCTTCCGAATATCCTGAGGGCAGAGCTTTCTATGAGAGTGTATTGAGTTATATGCGTTCGCCAGAGTTTGCCCCTCAGTCTGAAATCACCATCGCAGATTTGAGGAAGAAGCTGAAAGAGGAGCCTCGACAGATTAGTTTGAAGGAACTGAATAATATCTCGCAATACTAAAATTGCAATCAGATAAATAGTAAGCACGTGTCGAAATGTAACATGTATGTTATGTTTCGGCATGTGCTTTTTTTGTTAAGCGGTTGGTCTCAAATGTGTTAACCTCTAATAAAATCCTCTTTGTAAATGGCGGTATGTCTAGAAATTTCCGTACATTTGCAAGTGCAGAATCATGCAGAGCATGATGACTCTAAGTTGCGATGATGAATGAATTAACAAGATTATAAACCTAACAATTGTATATTAAGTAAAAGCAAATGAAATCTTTAAGAATGTATCTCTTGCTTCTATTGCTCTTGGGAGGAATAGGAGCGTATGCCGATGATGTGGAGTTTGATGTGACGGGAATAACCTCGGGAAAGAATTATCCCTCAGAGTTTCCGGGCATCAACAATGTGACCTTGAAGGGTAGAGCCTTTACTGCTGGTGTGTGGACAGGCTTTTGCTTGCCTTTTGATGCTTCCAAGGACGTGCTGGATGTAGCTTTCGGCGAAGGCTTGTATAATATTCAGGCATTCAAGTCGGTGGAAGGAAACAATATCAACTTTGAGAAGGTGACGGAAGTGAAAGCCGCCACTCCTTATTATATCAAAGTGAAAAACACAGTAGAAAATCCTACTTTCCAGAATGTTACTTTTGCATCTGTCGTCGATGACCAATGGAAGGTGATCCAAATCTCAGACAAATATGTCTTTCGTGGGTTTTATTTTTTAAAATATGATTACTTGTTTTATGATTCAAGTAATCAGAGTAATGTCAATTTCTTCTGGCTCAATGCTGATGGCAGTTTAGCCGATTTCCGCGCTAATGAAGTAACATGGGCAGAAAAGGGACGAATAGGAGTCAATGCTTATATCTTTACCAATACTTATGCATCAACTGCAGATAAACCCAACCTGAATTTTGAGGGACAGTCTGGCGGTGAGTCTGGTGGCGGTGAAGGGTCAGAAGACCAGTCTTCTCAGTCTTATAAAATCAAGAACAAGCTGCAGTTGACAGATGTTCCTACTGTCTATATCGACGTAGAGGGAGTAGGAGAAACTGATGCCGACTTAAATAAGGCACTTTATAAGGATAGAGCTACGGGCGAGGCTCCTTATCTCAATGCCGTTATTACGGTAAAGGACAATGGTACGGATAAAGACACCAAGCATTTAGAGGAATTTACTGATAAGGTGAAAATCAAGGTAAGAGGAAACTCTACAGCCAACCCTACCAATGGCAAGAAAGCCTACAGACTGAAGTTTGACAAGAAACTGGGGGCTACTAAGCACGATATGCTCGGCTTGGGTTATTCTGCCCGCAACTGGACGCTCCTTGCCAATGTCTTCGACCACTCTATGATTCGTAATGCCCTCTCTTATCATTTAGAGAAGGAAGTGGGAATGGACTTCTGCCCAGGCTATAAGTTTGCCGATGTGGTCATCAATGGCAATTATCGTGGCACTTATCAGATTTGCGACCATGTGGAAATAGACAAGAATCGCGTGAATATCGATGAGGATACTGGCTGGATGTTGGAGTTCCAAGGTCGTGGTGATATGCTCGACAAACCGCTCTGCTTTTCTAAGGACGGAATACTGATGAACATCAAAAATCCTGAGCCTGCCGACGAGAAAGACGAAACACAGGTAGCGGATGTCATAGCCCCAATACAAGATTGGTTTACGGGCACATGGAAGAGTAAGTGGACTGGTAGCAATGTATTTGATACACAGACAGGCTGGCGTTCGGTCAACGATGAGGAATCACTCATCAAGTTTTGGATTATTACAGAGTTGACAGGTGACTATGACGGCTGGATGACCGTAAAGGCTTATAAAGAGGCGGATGAAGACAAATTGCATTATGGCCCTGTATGGGATAAGGATTTGGCGTATGGCAACTATTCTGGTGAGAACTCGAATGTATTTATATCTGACACACAGAATAGTTCAAGCCTGACAGGATACTTGAAGGATTATTTGTTTAAAGACCCAAGGTTCATGGCTAAGGCCAAGGTACGTCTGAAGAAACTGCTTGATGGAGGACTTGTAGACAGACTCTGCGCCAAGGTGGATGAACTGGGTGCTATCGTAGCACAGACAGAGGAACTGAGCAATACCAAGTTTCCAAGAAGTACCCAAGTTGATCAGGAGATTACTAATTATCCTACCTATGCCGAAACCTTGGAACAGTTGAAAACCTATCTGAAGACAAGATTCAAGACTGTAGAGGATTTGACGGTGGAGGCAGAACAAAGTGCAACGGCAAAGATAGACCAGGTGACCTACAAGCCAGAGAATGCATGGTGGTATACCGAACTGGGCACAGAACAGATGGGTAAGATAACGGATGTACTGGTAAAGGAACGTACTTTTAAGGCTGGTACTTGGAATACATTCTGTATGCCTTTCGACCTGTCGATAGAGCAAATGAAGACTGTCTTCGGCAATGATGTGGAGATAGTGAAACATGTGGGTATGGATACTGATGCTAAGACCATGCTCTTTGCTCCGATAGGAGGTGGAACACTGTATGCGGCTACTCCTTATCTGGTGAAGTTTACAGGCGCAGATGTTGTGAATCCTACTTTTAAGGATGTCATCATCACGCAGACTGCTTTGCAGCAAAAATATAATGGTAATGCCGTCACATACGATGGAAAGCATTATTTCTATGGCACGCTCTTCATGGGCTATAACCTGGGTGTTGTTAACGGTGAGTCTGATTATCTTTTCAAAGATGATGCTTATGAGTCAGATGCCTCTATGACTACCTTTGCTTTGAAATACGGCGGCAATGGCAGCAGTTACGAAAAGGGTGCCCGTGCTTTCCTCCGCGTTCCGGATGGCGAGACTCCTTCCATCAAGATTCTCACAGCCGAGGAGGCGAAGAAGTTTACATACGATGTAACCAATAGTTATATACATACTGCCTGGTGCCAGTATGACAACCAGACGAAGAATGTGACCATAGAGAATCGTGGCACACTTCATGCGGGCGAGTGGAATATGATGTGCTTGCCTTTCAAGCTCTCTGCCGCAGGCTATAAGAAGGCATTTGGCGAGGATGTGAAAGTGGCAGAGTTCAAGGGCGTGACGAAGTCGGAAGGAGGCGAGGTGCTGTCGTTCGATCTGGCTTATATCAACGAAAAGAATGGTATGAAGGCGGCTACTCCTTATCTCATTAAACCATCTAAGGACATTCCTATGGCTGATGTAACTTTCGAAGGTGTGAAGGTCTCTACGAAGACGACCGAAGAGCAAGCTACAGGTGATGTGAATTGCAAGCTGATAGGTACATTGCAGCCGACACTCTTGGATAAGGGACATAGGCAGTTAGTGTTGATGAGTAATAATCAGTTGCATTATATGGATCCTAATCCAACTGACCCAATGCAGGCTTGTCGTGCCTATTTCGAGTTGACAGATACTGGTACAGGAACGGTGGCTGCTGCAAAGAGCTTCAGTTTCTCCATTGATGGGGAGACGACAGGTGTGAAGGTTATTGACGTGAATGCTCCATCGACTTCTATCAATACAAGAGTCTATAATATGAACGGCCAATTGGTGGGTACATCTATGGAGAACTTGCCACAAGGCATCTATGTCATTGCGGGCAAGAAAGTAGTAAAGTAAAGATATAAGGACAGATTAAATGACAACAGAAATGATAAATAACAGAAAGAGCGATGGCGAGTATGTCAAGCCATCGTGCTCTATACTTTCGATAGTAGAGGAATCCATGATTGCGACTTCACCAGACCCTCCTACGCCTCCAACTCCATCTGAGCCGGAAGCTCCCAAAACACCAAAGGAAGAACCCCCAGATGTTACAAACCCAAATTACGCCAAGCAGCACCATTACTACGATGTTTGGGAACAGTGGTAAAGGGCAACTCATAGCATAGAAAAAGAACATTTCAGGGCATCGAAACAGAGATCTGGAGACAAGGCTGTTAAAACTCTCTCTGGATGTATATAGAAAAACCTCGGGACATTTTTCGAAAAAAGTCCCGAGGAAAAAATAAAAAAGTCGGGACTTTCTTTTGAAAGCATCCCGACTTTTTTATTTCTTATAAGTAAGCAGTCATTTAAGACTGACTTGCCGATGATTTCTCAAACTCCCATTACTTGGCATTGATTTCTTTCAAGAGGCGATCGGCATGTCCCCACTTATCCATTAAGTAGAGCACATAGCGAATATCCACGCCGATGCAGCGAGCCAAGCGCTTGTCGAAGTTGATGTCTGAGCTGAGGCTATCCCAGTTGCCATCGAATGCAAGACCAATCAACTCACCCTTGCCGTTGAACATTGGACTACCAGAGTTACCACCCGTGATGTCGTTGTTGGTCAAGAAGCAGAGCTGCATCTTGCCAGTGGTCTTGTCCTGGTACTTGCCGAAGTCGCTCTCGGAGAGAAGTTCGTGCATGATAGGCTCGGCATAGTAGTCGAGCACCTTGTCGCCTCGCTTCATCTTCTCCACGATGCTCTCGGCAGTGGTGTAATAGCCCGATGGTTTGCCACCGAGGTCGAAACCGCCTACCTGACCGTAGCTGAGGCGCATGGTGAAGTTGGCATCGCTATAGTGAGGCATATCCTCCTCCATGCGGAGCTTGGCTGCACAGAGATACTTCTCTTGCTCTGCGATGGAATCGCTGTTGACACCCAAAGCCTCCACGAAGTCGGCATAGATGTCGTTCAAGTCCATTCCGAATGCCACGCCTGGGTCTTTCTCGTAGCCCTTCTTATTGAAGTAGAACTTGGCGCCCTTCTTCATGAGGAGTGACTTGTTCCAAAGGTAATCCACATATTTAGCGTAGTCGCCACCAAACTGGCTGTCGATGGTCTTGTAGAACTTAGGCAACCACTTGGCTGATACGTGTTCCTTGTAGTTCTTGAGCAATGTGGAGAGCACCTCCTTGTCGAGTGCCATATCCCATTCATCGCTGTTGTCGTCAAACTCGTGGTATTGCTTCTTCAAGTTCTTCTCTGGTCCCTTCACCTCCATACCATTCTGTAGCTTGAAGGCACGAGTGGAGAACTCTACGTTGCTGCGGCGAGTGAACGACTCGGAGAAGTTGGTCCAGGCATACATGATGTCGGTATTCTCCTTGTAAAGCTTCTGGAGCTTGTCGAAATCCACCTTGTGGGCGAGGTCGTTGGCAGCCTTGGCAGTGTCTTGCCAAGCACGGAGACGAGTCTCGTACTCACGCTTCAAGTTGACGATGCCGATGGAGTCGATGCACTTGTTCATACCGATGGAGTTCTTCCAGTAGTTGGATGAGCTGGCATATTTGCTATCATACTTGATGCGCACAGCCTCGTCGGCACGCATGTGCTTCTGCATCACCTCCTGCTTCACGCCACGTACTTGGGCACGAGGAGTGTTCTCGGCATCACGCATCATCTGGATGCCATAGCTGGAGAGATAACGCTCGGTACTGCCAGGATAACCCATGGTCATGGCATAGTCGCCATCCTTGTAACCTTGCAGGGAAACTTGCGCCCAACGCTTAGGGTGATAAGGCACATTGTCCTTGCTGTAGGCGGCAGGGCCATTGGTCTTAGGGTCGGCATAGATGCGGAATACGGAGAAGTCGCATGTCTGGCGAGGCCACATCCAGTTGTCGGTGTCGCCACCAAACTTACCCATAGACTTTGGTATGGTGAAAACCAGACGCAGGTCGGTGAAGTCACGATAGGTAGTAGCGTACCACTTGTTGCCCTCATAGAATGGCTGCACGGTGACGTGGAGGGTGGAGTCGTTCTTCTTCACCTCCTTGGTCATGGCGTTCTCCAAGGAATCCACTAGTTCGCTGCGCTTCTGACCGCTCAACTTCTCATATCCGAGGTTCATCACTTGGTCGGTTACGTCTTTCTGATCGACCATAAAGCTCACGAACATGTTCTCGTTAGGCAATTCCTCTTCGTATGATTTGGCGAAGAAGCCATTGAGCATGTAGTCGTGCTCCACGGTAGAGTGGCTGCGGATAGACTCGAAACCGCAGTGGTGGTTGGTAAATACCAAACCGTCTGGAGAAACGACTACGCCTGAGCAATAGCCAGAGAAGTTAACCACAGCATTCTTCAAGGCGTTCTCGCCGTTGTAGAGCTGGTCGTAAGTCATACTGAAACCTTCGCGCTGCATCATCTCATACACAGCGTTAGGTAAGTTGTAAATCGTCCACATTCCCTCGTCAGCGTGAGCGGTATTGATTCCGCAGAACGCCATGATAGAGGCGATAA
>ENA-OPCZ01000226-OPCZ01000226.1-human-gut-metagenome-genome-assembly--contig:-NODE-226-length-38016-cov-3.580675_pt1 | contig 38016 bp, 29 predicted proteins | sample MGYA00241566_ERZ501483 | MGnify/ENA primary metagenome ERZ501483 (study PRJEB25962, sample SAMEA1965191) | human gut metagenome | biome: human gut; feature: human-associated habitat; material: faeces... | reverse complement strand
AAGGTTGAGTATAAGATGATCGGTTACGAGATGTTTGATGAGATGACAAGAAGTATCGAAGAAGATACAGTCCGTACGATCCTGCACGTTAAGCTGGAGCAGAAAGTAGAAAGAGAGCAGGTTGCCAAAGTAACCGGAACCAATAAGGATGATACGGGAGTGCGTGAGCCTAAGAAACGTGCAGAAAAGAAAGTATATCCGAACGATCCATGCCCGTGCGGAAGTGGAAAGAAATACAAACAGTGCTGCGGACGTAAGAACTAGATTTATTGAAATATAAGATATGAGAAGACGGCAGCCGGGGAAAGAACGGCTGCCAGATAATTGAGCATATAATTTCAAACAGAAAGAGGTGGGAATATGGTTGAATTAGATCAGTTCAAAACAATAATGAACGCTTATGAAGAACCTCTTGCCGAAATGAGGGATTCACTTTGACGTTGCAGGAAAAGAGCGGAGAATCGAAGAACTGGAACGCAAGATAGAGGAACCTGGGTTCTGGGATAATCCGGAAGAATCACAGGAACTGATGAAAGAGCTTAAGAATTTAAAAGAACTTGTAGAGACGATCCACGGTCTCTATACTTCTTATGAAGATATCAATCTCCTGATCGAGATGGGATATGAAGACGAAGATCCTGCAATGGTAAAAGAACTGGAGGAAGAAATTCATACATTTGAAAAGGTGTTTGAAAAGCTGAAGATCCAGACGTTACTGTCGGGAGAATATGATGCATGCAATGCAATCATGACCATTCATGCAGGAGCGGGAGGAACGGAATCCTGTGACTGGGCAGGCATGTTATACCGTATGTACTGCCGTTGGGCAGAGAGAAAAGGATTCTCGCTTCAGGTGCTGGATTTCCTGGATGGCGATATCGCAGGGATTAAGGCAGTTACTTTTGAGGTAAAAGGTGAGAATGCTTACGGATATCTGAAATCGGAAAAAGGAGTGCACAGGCTGGTACGTATTTCGCCGTTTAATTCTGCCGGTAAACGACAGACATCTTTTGCATCCTGTGATGTGCTCCCTGATCTGGAAGATGATATTGATATTGAAATTGATGAAGATGATCTGAAAATCGATACTTACCGTGCCAGCGGTGCGGGAGGCCAGCATGTTAATAAGACATCTTCGGCGATCCGAATTACACATCTGCCAACCGGAATCGTGGTGCAGTGCCAGAATGAAAGATCACAGCATCATAATAAAGAAAAGGCAATGCAGATGTTAAAGGCAAAACTGCAGCTTATGAAAGAGCAGGAACAGGCAGAAAAAGTATCAGATATCCGGGGAGAAGTAAAAGACATCGGATTCGGTAATCAGATAAGGTCCTATGTTATGCAGCCATACACGTTGGTAAAAGACCACAGAACGAATGTGGAAAATGGCAATGTTACGGCGGTTCTTGACGGAGATCTTGATATGTTTATAAACGCCTATTTAAAATATGTATCAGGCGGTGAAAAGGGAGGAACGGTATGATAAATATAGCAGTGATGGGGTATGGTACAGTTGGTTCAGGTGTCGTGGAAGTTATTGATACCAATGGTGAGCGCATTGCCCAGAGAATCGGGGATGCACTGAATGTAAAATATGTGTTGGACATCAGAGATTTTCCAGAAGACCCGATACAGGAAAAAATAATTCATGATTTTGAGACAATTATCTCTGATGATGAGATCCAGATCGTTGTGGAAGTCATGGGAGGAATCGAGCCAGCGTATACCTTTGTGAAAAGAAGCCTTCTTGCCGGAAAATGTGTCGTAACTTCCAATAAGGCACTTGTAGCAAAGCACGGTGCAGAACTGCTTTCTATTGCAAAAGAAAAGAACATAAATTTTCTGTTTGAGGCGAGTGTAGGAGGTGGTATTCCGATTATCCGTCCGCTTAATTCTTCACTGACAGCAGATGAGATTGAAGAAATTACCGGAATCCTCAATGGCACGACGAATTATATGTTGACGAAGATGTTCTATGAAGGAGCAGATTATGCTTCTGTATTAAAGGAAGCACAGGATAACGGATATGCAGAGCGAAATCCGGAGGCAGATGTAGAAGGATACGATGCCTGCAGAAAGATTGCAATTTTGTCATCTCTGATTTCCGGTCAGCAGGTAGATTTTGAAGATATTTACTGTGAAGGAATTACAAAGATTACAGTAGAAGATATGAGATATGCAAAGGCTATGGGAACTACAATCAAACTTTTGGCTTCCAGCAAGACACATGCCGGAAGACTTGGCGCGATGGTCGCACCTTGCATGCTTTATCCGGATCACCCGCTTTACAATGTAAATGGTGTTTTTAATGCGATTTTCGTTCATGGAAATGTCTTGGGAGATGCGATGTTCTATGGAAGCGGGGCAGGAAAACTTCCAACGGCAAGTGCTGTTGTATCCGATGTTGTGGAAGCGGCTAAGAACCTGAACCGCAATGTGATGACTATGTGGAAAGAAGAGAAACTCCGTCTGGAAGATAAATCTTCCATGAAGAGACGATTCTTTATCCGTATGAAAGGGAACGTGGAGGAGAAGATTGAAGATATCCGTTATTCCTTTGGGGATGTTGAAATCGTGAAGGTTGACGGTCTGGACGGAGAGTTTGGATTTGTGACTCCGATCATGATGGAAGGTGATTATGATACAAGAGCGAAGAGTTATGAAGACCAGATTCTTCATATGATCCGTATTGAAGATTAGGAAAAGGGAGAAACTATGCTGATCGTTAAAAAATTTGGCGGGACTTCTGTTGCCAATAAAGAACGAATATTTAATGTGGCAAGACGCTGCATTGAAGACTATAAAGCAGGGCATGATGTGGTAGTCGTGCTTTCTGCGATGGGAGATACAACAGATGAGCTGATTGAACTTGCAAATTCCATCAACCCAGATGCAAAGAAGCGTGAGTTGGATATGCTTTTGACAACAGGAGAACAAGTGTCAGTATCATTGATGGCTATGGCTATGCAGGCACTGGATGTGCCAGCGGTATCTCTAAATGCATTCCAGGTTGCGATGCATGCAACATCACGTTATGGAAATGCAAGATTTAAACGTGTAGATACTAAGCGTATCAGACATGAACTGGATTCCAGAAAGATTGTGATCGTAACAGGATTCCAGGGTGTGAATAAGTATGACGATATTACAACACTTGGACGAGGTGGTTCAGACACAACTGCAGTTGCGCTTGCTGCGGTACTTCATGCAGACAAATGTGAGATTTATACAGATGTTGATGGAGTCTTTACAGCTGATCCGAGAATTGTAAAGAATGCAAAAAAATTAGATTTTATTACTTATGATGAGATGCTGGAGCTGGCGAGCCTTGGAGCGAAAGTACTTCACAACCGTTCAGTCGAGATGGCAAAAAAATACAATGTAGAGCTGGTAGTCAGATCTAGTCTCAATCAGACAGAAGGAACCGTAGTAGGGGAGGGAACAGGAATGGAAAAACTGTTAGTAACAGGAGTTGCAGCAGATAAAAATACAGCAAGAATCTCTGTAATCGGAGTAGAAGACAAACCAGGGACAGCTTTTAGTGTATTTGATACATTGGCAGCCAATAACATTAATGTAGATATTATTTTACAGTCTGTAGGACGCGAGGGGACAAAAGATATTTCCTTTACTGTTGCTTCGGATGATCTTGAACATGCGTTAGAAGTTCTGGATAAGAATAAAGAAAGACTTACGATTAAGGATATTACATACAACAAAGATGTGGCAAAATTATCTGTTGTAGGAGCAGGAATGATGAGCAATCCGGGAGTTGCATCCAGAATGTTCGAGGCGCTGTACAATTCCAGAGTCAATATCAACATGATATCAACATCAGAAATTCGTATTACAGTACTCGTAGCTGAGAAAGATATTGATAAAGCTATGAATGCAGTACATGATGAATTTATCATGGAAGAATAACAGATGGGATCTCTTCCCAATCTGTTATTCTTCCTGATTATTTGAATTTGCAAGAAAGCCGGTAATAATCTGTCTCACTTCGTCAGAAGCAGCACGAAAAAGAAGTAAAAGCTTTAGCTCTTCATCGGTGAGATAGATGATATTATCGGATTTTTTGCATTTAATATACGGAATTTCGCCCTCGGAAATTCTATCGGGCTGCATGGAATACAGAGGAATCTTGTAGCCGTTACAGAATAAAAGTTCATCAATGGTAATATGATAAAAGTCAGCAATTGATTTGAGTAATTCCAGATCAGGGGTGCGTGTGCCACGCTCGTAATTGGAATATGTCTGACGAGAAATATTCAGATATCTGCTAAATTCATCCTGCTTAAGATTACTTCGCTCACGCAGAATACGAAGATTCTCGGTCAATTGGATATTGGCCATTGATGTTTCCTCCATTGAATCAAAAATATGTTTACATCATAACAATTTGTTCAATAAATAAAAGAATATGCGCCGAAATGTGGCAAAATAAGAAAAAGCAACAATGTGTTGCTTTTAAATAAAATTAACAATATAATCAGACTATTTTAAGCTAAGAGTACTGTTGTGATATTCGCTGGAGAATGTAACATCTGTTCCAAACCATTCTGGTGGTGTGAAAGAGAGTGCCGAAGCTTCATCTGGAAATTCTACTTCAGCCAGAAGCAGTGGAGCCAGATCGTCTTCAAAGACATCTAATTCAATAGTTAGAGAATCATTGAGTGGAATCATATAACGTTTTTTTCTGATGAGACGTCCGTCAATCTTTGTGAGCAGATGCTGATATGAAGCTTCATCAAGTGGCAGATTATATTCTTCTCTTGCCATGAGACCTTTTGATTTATAAGTGAGTTCATGTTTATTATTGTCCTTCCGGATACGAATAACCGGATCCGTGTTCAGATAAGCCTGTTCGATGTGACGACAGGGATAATCCTGATAATCTTCCGGAAGAGTATCAATAAGATATTTGCGTTCTATTTCCATATTATAATACCTCCATGGCATAATCATAATTCAGTTTACACAAAAAGTAAACAGTGTTACTATTAAGAAAATGAGTCAAGAAAAATAAGAAAAGGAGAGATCCGTTATGAAATTTAGTATGAAAAAAGTAACTGTATTATTAGCAGATGGATTTGAAGAGATTGAGGCTCTGACGGTAGTAGATCTGCTTCGAAGAGCAAAAGTGTATGTGGATACAGTATCAATTACAGATGATTATACAGTGCGCGGAGCACATGGAATACCTGTGCAGACAGAGGATCTGATCACAGAGATTGATTTTAAAGAATCCGATATGATCGTGCTTCCGGGTGGAATGCCGGGAACAACGAATCTGAAAGAAGATGAGAATGTCAGAAAGGCAGTTCAAGAAGCATATGACGACGGAAGATATGTGGCAGCAATTTGTGCGGCACCGACAATTCTCGCAGATATGGGACTTTTAAAAGGAAAGAGAGCGACTTGCTATCCAGACATGGAAAGTGAGATTGAAGATGCATATCTGACCGGAGCACCAGTAGCAACTGACGAAAATATCATTACAAGTCAGGGAGTTGGAACTGCAATTGATTTTGCACTGAAACTGATCGAAGTGCTTATCAGCGAGGAAAAAGCAGTAGAAATTGCAGATTCTATTGTATATCAGAGATAATTTATGAAAACCTTATAAAAAAACGCAATATCCGTAAAATCGAACTGGATATTTGGAAATGTTTGTGATATACTTCTTGAGTGAATGCAATGTAATATGCCCTTTTGCGGATTGCCCATGCAAGGGGGATAGAAATAGGAGGAAAAGGGTAAATGAGTTTACAGGTAGAAAAATTAGAAAAAAATATGGCGAAACTCACAATCGAAGTTTCTGCTGATGAATTAGAAAAAGCACTTCAGAACGCATACAAGAAACAGAAAAATAAAATCAGTATGCCAGGATTCCGTAAAGGAAAAGTTCCGCGTCAGATGGTTGAGAAGATGTATGGAGCAGATGTATTCTATGAAGATGCAGCGAATGCTCTGATTCCACAGGCTTACTCAGAGGCTTATGATGAGTGTGATCTTCAGATCGTATCTCAGCCGGAGATTGATATTACACAGATCGAGAAAGGAAAACCGTTCATCTTCACAGCACTTGTTGCTACAAGACCGGAGGTTACTCTTGGAGAGTACAAAGGACTTGAGGTAGATAAAGTATCTACACGCGTAACACAGAAAGAAGTTGACGCTAAGATCCAGGAAGAGGCAGGAAAGAACGCAAGAACAGTTACAGTAGAAGGACGTCCGGTTAAAGACGGAGATGAAGTTGTTCTTGATTTTGAAGGATTTGTTGACGGAGAAGCATTCGAGGGCGGAAAAGGAGAGAACTATTCTCTTACAATTGGTTCCGGAACATTTATTCCAGGATTCGAGGATCAGCTTATCGGAGTAGAGGCAGAGAAAGAAGTAGAAGTTAAAGTTACATTCCCGGAGGAGTATCACGCAGAGAACCTTCAGGGAAAAGATGCTGTATTCAAATGTACAGTACATGAGATCAAAGAGAAAGAGCTTCCAGAGATTGATGATGAATTCGCAGCAGAAGTATCTGAGTTTGATACATTAGATGAGTACAAGGCTGATGTAAAAGCTAAGATTAAAGAAGAAAAAGCTAAAGAAGGAAAAGCAAAAAAAGAAGATCAGGTAATCGCAAAAGCTATCGAGAATGCAACAATGGAGATTCCTGAACTTATGATCAAGACACAGGCGCGCCAGCAGATGGATAATTTTGCTCAGAATCTGATGTCACAGGGACTGACAATGGAGCAGTATGCACAGTTCACAGGAATGACAGCAGACAAGATGATGGAGCAGATGCTTCCATCAGCAGAGAAGAATATTAAGACACGTCTTGTTCTCGAGGCAATTGCAAAAGCTGAGAATATTGAGATTTCTGACGAGAAGATCGATGAGAAGTTAGCTGAGATGGCTAAGTCTTACGATATGGAAGTTGAAAAACTTAAAGAGCTTGTAGGAGAGGCTGAGAAACAGCAGATGAAAGACGATATGGCTGTTCAGGAAGCAATTGATTTCCTTGTTGAGAACGCTGTAGAGAAATAATAAGTCACTGAAATATAATAGGGAGGCATATGTATGAGTTTAGTACCTTATGTCATTGAACAGACAAGCAGAGGAGAGCGTTCCTATGATATCTATTCAAGATTATTAAAGGACAGAATTATATTTTTTGGAGAAGAAGTTACAGATGCATCAGCGAGTGTAGCAATCGCGCAGCTTCTTTTCCTGGAAGCAGAGGATCCGGAAAAGGATATTCATCTGTACATTAACAGTCCGGGCGGATCTGTATCTGCAGGTCTGGCAATTTATGATACTATGCAGTATATCAAATGTGATATTGAGACAATCTGTATCGGTATGGCAGCAAGCATGGGATCATTCCTTCTGGCCGGAGGTACAAAAGGAAAGAGACTTGCCCTTCCAAATTCCGAGATTATGATTCATCAGCCATCTGGAGGAGCTCAGGGTCAGGCAACTGAAATTCAGATTGCAGCAGAGCATATCCTGAAGACTCGTGAGAGATTGAACCGGATTCTTGCAGAGAATACAGGACAGCCGCTGGAGGTCATTAGCAGAGAGACTGACAGAGATAATTTTATGTCCGCTGAGGAAGCCAAAGCATTTGGATTAATCGATGAAGTAATTACAAGACGATAGGGAACAGATATGTTCCCTATTCTTTAATGAGGTGTAGAATATTGGGAAGAAATGATGATCAGATAAGGTGTTCATTTTGTAATAAGTCACAGGCTCAGGTGAAAAAATTGATTGCAGGACCGAATGATACTTATATCTGTGATGAATGTGTGGAAGTATGCTCTGAGATTATAGAAGAAGAGATGGCATATGATGAGAATGATTCCTGGACTCCGTTTTCAGATATCAATCTTTTGAAACCGGAAGAGATCAAGGAATTTCTTGATGATTATGTGATTGGACAGGATGAGGCAAAAAAGGTTCTTTCTGTTGCTGTATATAATCACTACAAGCGTATTATGGCACAGAGAGATCTCGGCGTCGAATTGAATAAGAGTAATATACTGATGCTGGGTCCGACAGGGTGTGGTAAGACACTTCTTGCCCAGTCACTTGCAAAAATTCTGAATGTTCCATTTGCAATAGCTGATGCAACAGCTCTTACTGAGGCAGGATATGTAGGAGAAGATGTGGAAAATATTCTTCTAAAACTGATTCAGGCTGCAGATTATGATATTGAACGTGCAGAGTATGGTATTATCTATCTTGATGAGATCGATAAGATTACAAGAAAATCTGAGAACCCGTCAATTACAAGAGATGTATCTGGAGAAGGTGTTCAGCAGGCACTTCTTAAAATTGTAGAAGGCACGGTTGCAAATGTTCCTCCACAGGGTGGAAGAAAGCATCCACATCAGGAATTGATACAGATAGATACAACGAATATTTTATTTATCTGTGGCGGTGCATTTGAAGGAATTGATAAGATTATTGAGAAACGTATTGATCAGAAATCTATCGGATTTAATGCAGAAATTGCAGAGAAGCATGAAGATGATGTAGATAAATTGTTAGCTCAGGTGCTGCCACAGGATCTTGTGAAATTTGGATTGATTCCGGAACTGGTAGGGCGTGTACCAGTTACAGTATCTCTTGAGATGCTGGATCATGATGCTTTGATCCGTATCTTGACAGAGCCAAAGAATGCAATCGTAAAGCAGTATCAAAAACTTTTGGAACTAGATGGAGTGAAATTAGTATTTGACGATTCTGCATTAAACGAGATTGCAGATATATCATTGAAAAGAAAGACCGGAGCCAGAGGACTTCGGGCAATCATGGAAAATACAATGATGGATATTATGTATCGCGCACCGTCCGATGAGACACTGAAAACGTGCCGGATCACCGGTGACGTGGTGACAGGAAAAGCAAAACCAGAGTGTGAACACACTTCTGTGAATACACAAAGCGCATAATGAAAGAGGCGGGGACGAGTAAAATTGTTCCCGTCTCATTTTTGAATTATAGGAGTAAACAGTATGGAAAATGAGTTGATGAGTCTGCCGATGGTGGCACTTCGTGGACTTGCAGTGCTGCCAGAGCAGGTGACACATTTTGATGTGAGCCGTGAAAAATCTGTGCAGGCAATCACACAGGCCATGAAAAAAGATCAGAAAATATTTCTTGTAATGCAGAAGGAAGTTGAAGTGGAAGAGCCAAAGGAGTCCGATCTTTACAGAATTGGCTGTATTGCAACTGTAAAACAGATTGTAAAGCTTCCGGGAAATATGAAACGTGTTCTAGTATCGGGAGAGCAGCGTGCAGGTCTTTCCTGGATTGAATCTGAAGAACCTTATTTTCAGGTCGCGGTAAAAATATTGCCGGATTTCTGCAAACCGGAAGACAGGGAACTGTTGGAAAATCCAATCAATGAAGAAGGAATGGTACGTGGACTTCGTGAACTGTTCAGGGATTATATGTCAAAAAATCCAAAGCTTGCAAAAGAACTTGCTATGATGATCGAAGAGATAAAATCGCTGCGCGTCATGGTCGATACAATTGCTGCCAATCTTCCAATGGATTATGAAGATACCCAAAAAGTTCTGGAAGAGCAGGATATTCTTCAGAGATATGAAGACATTTCTCTTCGTGTGGTCAATGAGATGCGCGTACTCAGTGTGAAAGAGGAACTTCAGAAAAAGGTAAAAGAGCGTGTAGATAAGAATCAGAGAGAATATATCTTAAGAGAAGAGATGAAACTGATTCGTGAGGAACTAGGGGAAGATACACTTCAGACAGATGCGGAGGAATTCGAACAGGCAGTGAAAGATTTAGATGCATCTTGTGAAGTGAAAGAAAAATTAGCAAAAGAAATCAAAAGATTTAAAAGCCAGATGGCAAGCCCGGCAGAGTCTGGTGTTGTAAGAACTTATATTGAAACGATGCTTGAGATGCCGTGGAATAAGAAATGTGAGGAGAATCTTGATATCAAAGCTGCGAAAGAAAAGCTTGATGAAGAACATTATGGTCTGGAAAAGGTAAAAGATCGTATACTGGAATTTCTGGCAGTTAGAATCCTCACAAGTAAAGGACAGACTCCGATTCTTTGCCTTGCTGGCCCTCCGGGAACCGGTAAGACCTCTATTGCAAGATCACTTGCAGAAGCGCTTGGAAGACCTTATGTCCGTATTTCTCTTGGTGGTGTGCGTGATGAGGCTGAGATCCGGGGACATCGCAAGACTTACGTAGGCGCAATGCCTGGAAGAATTGCGACAGCACTTCGAAATGCAAAAGTAAAGAATCCACTGATGCTTTTAGACGAAATTGATAAAGTTAGTAATGACTATAAAGGAGATACATTTTCTGCACTTCTGGAAGTACTGGACAGTGAACAGAATGACAAGTTCCGTGATCATTATCTGGAAGTTCCAATCGATTTGTCGGAAGTACTGTTTGTTACGACAGCTAATACATTACAAACAATTCCAAGACCACTTCTTGACCGTATGGAAGTAATCGAGATCAACAGTTATACAGAAAATGAGAAAATTCATATTGCCCAGAGACATCTGATTCCAAAGCAGTTAAAAAGTCATGGACTTTCAGAGGAACAACTTTCAATCAGTAAGAAAGCACTTCAAAAAATTGCGACCGTGTATACAAGGGAAGCGGGAGTTCGTCAATTGGAAAGGAAAATTGGAGGCATCTGCAGAAAGTCAGCCAGAGAGATTCTGGAAGACAATAAGAAATGTATTAAAGTTACAGAACGTAATCTGGAGCATTATCTAGGCAAAGAGATTTACCAGTTCCAGAAGGCAAATGAACAGGATGAAGTCGGAATTGTCCGAGGACTTGCATGGACCAGTGTCGGAGGGGATACACTTCAGATTGAGGTTAATGTGATGCCGGGGGAGGGTGAGATCCTTCTGACTGGTCAGCTTGGCGATGTAATGAAAGAATCTGCAAGAGCCGGGATCAGTTATATACGTTCTGTCAGCAAAGAACATGGTATTGATGAGAAATTTTTTAAAGAACATGATATACATATCCATATTCCGGAAGGAGCAGTACCAAAAGATGGACCGTCTGCAGGTATTACAATGGCAACGGCGATATTCTCAGCTGCGACAGGAAGAAAGGTACGTGCGGATGTGGCTATGACCGGTGAGATTACACTAAGAGGAAGGGTGCTTCCAATCGGTGGATTAAAAGAAAAACTTTTGGCAGCAAAAAATGCCGGGATCCGGATGATTCTGATTCCTAAAGAAAATGAGAGGGATATTGAAGAAATGTCTTCAGAGATCACAAAGGGTCTTAAGATAGTCAGTGTATCTCATATGGATGAAGTGCTTGATTATGCACTTTCTAAAGAACAGGAGGGATAAGATGGTCATTAAAAATGTAAATCTTGAAACAGTATGTGGAATTACAAGTGTTCTGCCAAAGAATACAAAACCGGAGATCGCATTTGCGGGAAAATCAAATGTAGGAAAATCATCGCTGATTAATGCGTTGATGAACCGGAAATCTTATGCAAGAATTTCAGCGACTCCGGGTAAGACACAGACGATTAATTATTATAGTATTAATGATGAAATGTATCTTGTTGACCTTCCGGGTTATGGATACGCAAAAGTGTCTGAACAGGAAAAAATTAAATGGGGACAGTTGATTGAACGTTATCTTCATAGTTCTGCACAATTGAAAGCAGTATTCCTGTTGATTGATATCAGGCATGCACCATCTGAAAATGACAGAATAATGTATCAGTGGATTGTTGATCAGGGATTTCATCCAATCATTATAGCAACGAAACTCGACAAGATTAAAAGAAGTCAGGTGCAGAAGCAGATGAAAGTGCTAAGAGAAGGGCTGAAATTGATTCCAGGGACAACGATCATTCCATTTTCTTCTCAGACTAAGCAAGGAAGAGATGAAATCTGGGATATGGTAGAAAATCAATTTCTAAATCAATAATCACTAGGATATTCCTTTTTACAGATGCTTATGATATAATATACAAAGATGTTGTCTGCCTGTAAGTAAAGTGCCAGATGACAGAAATGATCGAAACAGATCATACAGATATAAAAAAATGAACTGTATGAAATGTAGCGCAAGGAGTAATGAACTATGAAAAGAGTATTGTTAAAGCTCAGCGGGGAAGCTCTCGCCGGGGAGAAAAAGACAGGATTTGACGAGGCAACATGTATTGGAGTTGCAAAGCAGGTAAAACAGCTTGTTGATGACGGTGTTCAGGTAGCAATTGTAACAGGTGGAGGTAATTTCTGGAGAGGAAGAACCAGCGAGACAATTGACCGTGTAAAGGCAGATCAGATTGGAATGCTTGCAACAGTTATGAACTGTATTTACGTATCTGATATTTTCCGTTTTGCAGGAATGGAGACAGAAGTATTTACCCCGTTCGTATGCGGTGCATTTACTACATTATTTTCAAAAGATAAAGCTGTGGAAGCATTGAATCAGGGAAAGGTTGTTTTCTTTGCAGGAGGAACCGGACACCCGTATTTTTCTACAGATACAGGTGCTGTACTTCGTGCTATTGAGATTGAAGCAGATGCAATGCTTCTGGCAAAGGCAATCGATGGAATCTATGACAGTGATCCAAAGGTAAATCCACAGGCAAAGAAATATAACGAAATTAGTATTCAGGAGATTATTGACAAAAAGCTGATGGCGGTAGATCTGACGGCTTCTATTATGTGCCTTGAGAATAAGATGCCGATGCTTGTATTCGGACTGAATGAGCCGAACAGCATTGTAGAGACAATGAGTGGAACATTTACAGGAACAAAAGTGACGGTATAATAAGGAGGATATAGCAATATGAATGAGAAATTAAAAGTATATGATACAAAGATGCAGAAGACAATGGATAGTCTGGACAGTGAGATGGGAACGATTCGTGCAGGACGTGCAAATCCGAATGTGCTGAACAGAATTATGGTAGATTATTATGGAACACCAACACCAATCCAACAGGTAGCGAACGTATCTGTTCCGGAACCGAGAATGATTCAGATCCAGCCATGGGAGAAGAGCATGCTCAAAGTTATCGAGAAAGCAATCATGGTTTCTGATCTGGGTATCAATCCGACAAATGACGGAACTGCTGTAAGACTGATCTTTCCGGAACTTACAGAAGAACGACGTAAAGAGCTTGTAAAAGATGTTAAGAAAAAAGGCGAGGCGGCGAAAGTTGCAATTCGTAATATCCGTCGTGATGGAAATGATGCATTTAAGAAGCTGAAAGGTTCTGATGTTTCTGAAGACGAGATCAAGAATCTGGAAGATGAACTTCAGAAGATGACGGATAAGTATGTTAAAGAGATTGACAGTGCTGTTGAAGTAAAATCAAAAGAAGTTATGACTGTATAGTCTGGAATGAAAAGAAGAGGGCAGCCCCGGCAGATATGCAGGAGGGGTCTGTCCTCATTTAATGTTGATAAGATTTAATGTTGATAAGAAAAAAATTTCACAGAAGAATGCCGAGGCATTCTTGAATTGTGTCAGATTTGAAATGTGTGAGATAATTTTAGTCAGCAGGAGGATAATATTATGAATATACCACAGCATGTTGCGATTATTCTAGATGGTAACGGACGCTGGGCAAAGGCAAAAGGAATGCCGCGTAATTATGGGCATGCACAGGGAAGTAAGAATGTAGAGAAGATTTGTGAAGAAGCATGGCGCATGGGAATAAAATATCTGACCGTATATGCTTTTTCTACTGAGAACTGGAATCGTCCAAAAGAAGAAGTAAATGCTCTGATGAAGCTGCTTCGCAATTACATGAAAACCTGTCTTAAGACAGCAGCGAAAAATGATATGAAAGTCCGTGTAATCGGAGATATTACAAAATTGGATGAAGATATTCAGAAGAGAATTCTGGAGCTTGAAGAGGCAACGAAAAATAATGGCGGATTGAATTTTCAGATTGCAATCAATTATGGAAGCCGTGATGAAATCACAAGAGCGGTACGCACGTTGGCTGAAGATGTAAAAGAAGGAAAACTTATGCCGGAAGAAGTGAATGAGGCATGTATAGAAAGGTATCTGGATACACACGATATTCCAGATCCTGACCTTCTGATTCGCACAAGTGGAGAGCAGAGATTGTCCAATTATCTTTTGTGGCAGCTTGCTTATACAGAGTTTTATTTTACCGATGTTCCATGGCCGGATTTTTCCAAGCAGGAATTGGAGAAGGCAATTGAACAGTATAATCGCAGGGACAGACGCTATGGCGGCGTGAAGGAGGAATAAGATGTTTAAGACAAGGCTCATAAGTGGAATTATACTGGTGATTGTGCTGATTGCGACAGTCGGAACTGGAGGAAATGTTCTTTTTGGTCTGCTTGCGGTTGTCAGCCTGATTGGATTGACAGAATTATATAAAGTGATAGAAGTTCAGAATAAACTTTTAGGATTTGCAGGATATCTGGCAACAGTGGCCTATTATGTACTGCTCTATACTGGGAATCTTCAGTATATGACACTTTTTACGATTGTGTTTTTAGTATTAGTTATGGCGGTATATGTATTTACATTTCCAAATTACAGATCTGAACAGGTGATGACTGTATTTTTTGGAGTGTTTTATGTAGCAGTAATGTTGTCCTACATTTATCAGACACGCATGCTGGAAGATGGGGGCATAGTTGTATGGTTGATTTTCTTAAGTTCCTGGGGCTGTGACACTTGTGCATATTGTGCCGGTATGCTTCTTGGAAAGCACAAGATGGCACCAAAACTCAGCCCAAAGAAATCTGTAGAAGGTGGTATTGGTGGCGTACTGGGGGCTGCACTTCTAGGAGTGTTATTTGCATTAGCTGTGAATCAGTGGGCAGGAGCACAGGCAGGAGTTCTGGAATACGCAATCATTTGCGGAGTCGGTGGAATGATTTCACAGGTTGGAGATCTGGCTGCTTCTGCAATCAAAAGAAATCATGAGATTAAGGATTACGGGAAATTGATCCCGGGACATGGTGGAATTCTGGACCGGTTCGACAGTGTAATATTTACAGCTCCGATTATTTATTATCTGACCATGGCGCTGGCGGGGAATTTGTAACGAGAAATCATATGATATATAAAAAGGTGGTAATATGAAGAAAATAGCAATTCTGGGTTCTACAGGTTCCATTGGAACACAGACACTGGAAGTCGTAAGAGAAAATGGAGATATCGAGGTACTTGGTCTGGCAGCAGGAAGTAATATTTCGCTTCTGGAAGAGCAGATAAGGGAATTTCAGCCAAAACTTGTAGCTGTCTGGGATGAGAAAAAAGCAGCAGAATTAAAAATAAAAGTACAGGATCTGGATGTAAAAATCGTAACTGGTATGGACGGACTGATTGAAGTATCAGTTATGGAAGAAGTGGAGATACTGTTGACAGCTGTTGTTGGTATGATTGGAATCCGCCCGACGGTTGAGGCAATTAAAGCAGGAAAAGATATCGCTCTCGCAAATAAAGAGACATTGGTAACTGCGGGACATATCATTATGCCCCTAGCAAAAGAAATGGGGGTTTCCATTCTTCCGGTGGATAGTGAGCACAGTGCCATTTTCCAGTCACTTCAAGGCAATAAGATGAATTCAATCCATAAGATTTTATTGACAGCTTCGGGTGGACCGTTCCGCGGGAAAAAACAGGAAGACCTTTTGAATATTCAGGTAGAAGATGCGCTAAAGCATCCGAATTGGGCGATGGGACGGAAAATTACGATTGATTCTTCAACTATGGTCAATAAAGGTCTGGAAGTCATTGAAGCAAAATGGCTTTTTGGAGTGGAGGTGGATAAAGTACAAGTCGTTGTACAACCGCAGAGTGTCATTCATTCTATGGTGGAATATGAAGATGGCGCAATTATTGCACAACTTGGTACACCAGATATGAAACTTCCAATTCAATATGCACTTTATTATCCTAAGCGCAGGTATTTGCCGGGAGACAGGCTGGATTTCTGGCGCATGGGAAAACTGGATTTTGAAAAGCCGGATATGGATACATTTTACGGACTGGCACTGGCTTATGAAGCGGGAAGAACAGGTGGATCGCTTCCAACTGTATTCAATGCGGCAAATGAAATGGCAGTCGGACAATTTTTGAACAGGGAGATTAAATATCTGGAGATTATAGAGATTATAGAGGATTGTATGAGAGCACATAAGAATATTGAGAACCCGACACTTGACCAGATTCTGGAGACAGAAGCTGAAACTTACGCACGAATCAAAAGCAGGAGGTAATCGTTAGATTTGGGTATTATATTTGCAATCTTAATTTTTAGTTTTATTGTGTTCTTTCATGAACTTGGACATTTTACACTTGCAAAGTTAAACGGCATTGATGTACAGGAATTTGCTATTGGCATGGGTCCGACATTATTTTCAAAAGAATACAAAGGGACAGTTTACGCTGTACATTTGTTGCCAATTGGTGGATTTTGTGCAATGGGCGAAGACGATGAAGAGACAGAGTCACCTGGAAACTTCAATAAAAAATCTGTATGGGCAAGAATTTCAGTCATTGCAGCGGGACCGATTTTTAACTTTATTATGGCATTTGTTCTCGCTGTAATTTTGACAGCAATGGTCGGATATGATAAACCAGTTATCTCGAGTGTAGAAGAAGGATATTCTGCGGCAGAGGTCGGCATACAAGAGGGAGACACCATTGTTCGGATGGGTGGAAAGAAGATTAATATTTTCCGTGAGATTACTTATTATAATCAATTCCATCAAGGAGAGACTGTGAAAGTAACGTATCTCCATGACGGAGAAAAACATACAGCGACATTAGTACCGAAGATGGATGACGAACTTGGATATTATCGTATCGGAATCAGTGGAGGTGGAAATACAAAAGCAAATGCATGGACATCTGTTCAATATGGTGCGTACGAAGTTAAATTCTGGGTATGTACTACATTTGAAAGTCTAAAACAACTGGTGACAGGAAACGTAGGCGTCAAACAATTATCCGGTCCAGTAGGAATCGTAAATATGGTAGATACAACTTATAATGAAAGCAAGTCATATGGTGTATTTATTGTAATAGCACAATTCCTTAATATTGGAATTCTGCTATCGGCAAACTTAGGGGTCATGAATTTATTACCATTACCGGCATTGGACGGAGGACGACTTGTATTTTTACTCATAGAGGCAATCCGTAGAAAACGGATTCCACCGGAGAAAGAAGGCTACGTGCATCTGGCAGGCATGGCACTTCTAATGATTTTGATGGTAGTAGTGATGTATAACGATATTGCCAGAATTTTCTTTTAATTGTAGTTGGGGACGGGGTTTTTTTGAAAACCCCCCGTCCCCAACTGAAAAGTAACTTGTCCCAAATTGAAATTGTGTATGAGGTGTTGAATTGGAGTATACAAAAGCGACAATTGATGATATGGAAGAATTCTATGATCTTGTTCAAAATACGATTCAAGAAGTTTATCCAAAGTACTATCCGGAGGAAGTGGTAAGGTTCTTTAGCCAGCAGCATTGCTGGGAGAATTTGGAACGTGATCTTGAAGAGGAACGCATTTATATCCTTCAGGATGGGGAGTGTGTGATTGGTGCCGGCAGTTTTGAGGGCAACCATATTACTCGGGTCTTTGTGAGGAAAGATTATCAGAGACATGGCGTTGGCAGTCTGATCATGCAGCGGTTGGAAGATGTGATTGCCAGAGAATATGAGTCGGTACGTCTGGAGGCTACGTTGCCTGCAGTAATTATGTTTGAAAAGAGAGGGTACCGTACAATTCGCCATGAAAAGTGGACTGTGAGAAATGGGGCAGTGCTTGTGTATCCTGTGATGGAGAAAATATTGCGTAGATAAGAGGACATAAGGGAAAATGAAGACGATTACGATAGAAGATGTAGAGAAGAAAGATATAAATCAGGTCACAATTTTGGATATCCGTCCGGAGGATGCTTACTGTAGAGGAACCGTTGAAGGTGCAATCAATATTCCGATGCAGGAAGTGGACAATCGAAGAGATGAGATTCCGAGAGATAAACCAGTATATGTACTTTGCCACACCGGGGAGTGGAGTGCTTATACAGTAAATATGCTGGAAGAAGCAGGATATGAAGCGTACAATATTGAAGGTGGATATCGTTCTTTTCTACGTATGATGCTTGGACGTTTTGTGGAAAATGAGACAGTCATGGCTGAAAAACAGAAGGATATTGAAAAAAGTATTATTAAAAAGTTCCGTAAATCTGTCTGGTGCAAATTTACGAAGGCAATTCGGGAGTATGAACTTGTAAAAGACGGAGACAAGATTGCTGTCTGTATTTCTGGTGGAAAAGATTCTATGCTTATGGCGAAACTTTTTCAAGAGCTTAGAAAGCATGGAAAAGCAAATTTTGAGCTAGTCTTTCTTGTAATGAATCCAGGATATAATGCAGATAACTGGAAGATTATTCAGGATAATGCAAAGGTCCTTGGAATTCCGTTAACAGTATTTGAAAGCAATATTTTTGATACTGTAGCAGACATTGACAAAAATCCGTGTTATCTCTGTGCAAGAATGCGCAGAGGTTATCTTTATTCACATGCGAAGGAGCTTGGATGTAATAAGATTGCATTAGGACACCATTATGATGATGTGATTGAGACGATTCTGATGGGAATGCTATACAGTGGAAAGATTGAGACAATGATGCCTAAACTTCATAGTACGAACTTTGAAGGTATGGAGTTGATCCGACCAATGTATCTGATTAAAGAGGCGGATATTATTGGATGGCGAGATTATAATCAATTAAATTTTATCCAGTGTGCATGCAGGTTTACAGAAAATTGTGCAACCTGTGGCGGAGGACGTGGTTCCAAACGTGATGAAATGAAAGAACTAATCGCGCAGTTCAGAGAAGAAAGCAATCTGATTGAAAAGAATATTTTCCGAAGTGTTCATAATGTAAATTTAAGAACGATCATTGGATATCACAAAGATGATGATATTTACAATTTCCTTGATGACTACGATGAACGTGGAAAAAAGAAACATGAAAAAATGTAATTATTCTGTCAGTTTGAGGGTTTTATGTGATACAGGAAAACATACCTGTATCACACAAAAATTTAGATATTCAAGAATGCCTCGGCATTCTTGCTGCGAGATGCGCGTCATGCAATTGCATGACATACTTCTACTGCGCATCTCCGCAATCCTAAGTCATCTCAATATATTTTATTCTTTGGTGATGTATTTAACCATCTTAGCTAATTTAATTCTGCAATTCTAGATACTCCAACATATATTTCTGAGATTTTATACCATGTTTTATAATCAACAATTCCAGTCACTGGAAGACCGAAGATTAACTGAAATTTTCGTACAGCAGCTTCAGTGGCAGGACCGAAGATTCCATCTGCATCAATCTTAGGAATTGCTGGATAGGCATCAGATATAACAAGGAGTTGCTCCTGCATCTGGCGCACCTTGTCACCGGTGGAACCGATACTTAAGTCGTAACCCGGCCAGGACGATGGAATACCGGAAATTGCACTGGCAGTGTTAATATACATGTCATCACCGTAGTAGTAACGCAGAATTTGGATGGGAGTATAGCCTTGATCACCTAAGGTCTTTGAGCCCCACTGTGTCATCCAATTTGGACATTGAACCTGTCTTCCATCGCAATACTGTGTAAGTATCGGCTGTCTTACATTTGGTCTTGCAAGATAGTCGGCAAATAATTCATCTACGATGATTGAAATAGAATCGTAAATATTCCGTTCAGGAATCCATTTGTGGTCAAATGCAGTGGAAGATGTAATAGTAAAATCATAGCCCTGGTTCCGGTACCATTCTGTATAGACCCGATTTAATGTAAAGGACATAATTGCCAGTACATTTGCGCGAATCGTATTGGTGGGCCAGGTTGCATAGATTTCACTGGATGCCACATTTTTGATGTAATCTTTGTAACGGACATAATAATTTTTAGCGGTGGAGTCTCTCGGACTTCCATCATGAACAACGATGTATTCGGGAATAACGACCCGGCTTAAGACAATTTCACCGCTTTCGGTTAATGGTTTGATTTCTTCCTCCGGTATTTTCGCCGGGTAATTTCCATATAATGTATGTGCAGGTATCACATAAATAGAATTTTGATTTGTGTCAGGAATGAGCGGACGCATGGAAATATTCTGGATAGCTGTGACTGTGGATAGAATCTCAGCAGCTGCAATCTGGATAGATTCATAGCCTGCTGCTTCCACAGAAATTGTATATTCAGAATAGGGCTGCAATTCGTTTGTTTCATCTAAGCTGTATTCAATTGGAGGTGCAGGAAGATTAATGGTGTCGGTCTGACCGGAAGAATCTGTAGTCAACTCTTCCAATGTCTCATCAGGGACTCCAGTGTATGAAATCGAAATACGTGCATTTTCAATAGGATGTGCATGAATCCTGGAAGTCAGATTTATTTTCAACTGCCCCCAATCCGGCGTGTCGGTTATATGAAAAATGCTCATAATAAAAAATACCTCATAGAAACTAGATTACTTTTATTGTATGATAGAGAAAGAAAATGTGTGAGATGTGAAGAAAGGATTATAGATGGAAAAAAAGAAGAAAAGAAGACGCCATAGAGGTTTGGGATTCCTGATTTTAGTAATGGGAGTTTTGATTGTCTGTGGAGTATATCAATACAGGGAATATGGCAATATAAAAGATGTCATGCTGAAATTAATTGGTCAGGATCCGGTGATATATCAGCATGTTTCAGAAGAAATCGTAGAAATGGACGGTAAATTTTATTATCAGCAACTAAGTGAAGAAGAGCAGACAGTGTATCAGGAGCTTTTGCAGGGGCTTTTGGAACATGTAGAGCAAATTCATGTGCACAGCCAGAAGCCGGAACGTGTTAATGAACTTCTTGTTTATGTGTTGAATGATTATCCAGAGATTTTCTGGAGCGATGGGACAGCTTCTTCCACAGCCTATTCTGGACTTCAGAATTATACGTCTGTGATGCCGGGATATTTGTATACGAAAGAAGAATGTGAGAAAAAGAAGACACAGATTGACATGGAGGTGTCGGAGTGTCTGTCCGGTATCAGTGAAAATGCTTCGGATTATGAGAAGATTCTTTATGATTATGAGTATATTGTGAATCAGGTGGATTATGATGATGCAGCAGAAGATAACCAAAATATTTGCAGTGTATTTATTGGAAAAAAGTCAGTGTGTGCCGGTTATTCTAAAGCAATGCAGTATCTCATGGAGAAGCAGGGGCTGTTCTGCACTTATGTTACTGGGGAGGTGACAGAATCTTTCAGTGATGGTGATGGTCATAAGATCCCTCATGCATGGAATTTGGTAAAATGTGACGGCGATTATTATTATGTGGATGTGACGTGGGGAGATCCAATTTTCCAGGAGTCGGAAGAGGAGGCTGAAAATGTAATGGATGACGAAATTCGTGACAATATCAGCTACGATTATATGCTTTGTGATGATGATGAGTTGTTTCGGACTCATACGCCGGATTTGGAAGTAGAACTTCCAGATTGTACGAAGATGGATTTGAATTATTATGTAGTTAATGGAATGTATTATACAGAATATGATGGTCAGACGGCGCTTAAAGCAATGAACCAGGTGATTTCGGCGAGAGAGACGAAAGTTGTATTGAAATATTCCGATGAATCAGTTTATAAAACTGCAAAAGAAGACATTTTAAATAACGAGGTGAAGCGTGCTGCACAGAATCTGGCGCAGTGGTATCATTTGACAGAAGTCTCCTACAGTTACATAGATGACAAAAAAATGAATAAAATTACAATTTTCTGGAAATATTCTTAAAAAAAGAATTGAAATATATCCCATCCTAAATGCTAAAAATATCAACCGGATTTTAAACGAAAAAGTATGGATAAAACCAATATAACAGGCATATTGACGAAAAAAATAATTTTTTAACGTAAAATAAAAACCATTAAAATTAGCGGATATTTTAATGGTTTTTGTCGAAAGTAGATAAAAAACTGTTAAAAAATACTTTTTTTGGGTTGAAAAAGGATAATAAGTATAGTATACTTTTAACAATTTGGGAAGCTTTAGAGCAGACTAGAAGTAACAGAAAGGATAAGGGTGAATATATGAAAGCATTTCTAATTCTAGAAGACGGGACAGTCTTTGAGGGAAAAAGTATCGGGACGACGAGGGATATGATCAGTGAGATTGTTTTTAATACGTCAATGACCGGTTATCTGGAGGTGCTGACAGACCCTTCATATGCCGGACAGGCCGTTGTGATGACTTATCCACTGATAGGAAACTATGGAATCACACCAGATATGGAGTCAAAGAAAGCATGGCCGGACGGATATATTGTAAGAGAATTATCCAGAATGCCAAGTAATTTCAGATGCAACGGTACAATTCAGGATTTCCTTGCTGCACAGGACATTCCAGGAATTGAAGGCGTGGATACAAGAGCATTGACGAAGATTCTTAGGGAAAAGGGAACCATGAATGGTATGATTACTACAAATGAGAATTATAATTTAGATGAAATCATTCCAAAACTTAAGGCGTACACCGTTGGAGATGTTGTATCAAAGGTGACCTGCGACGAGAAACATGTTTTTCCAGGAGAAAAATTTAAAGTGGCACTTATGGATTTTGGGGCAAAGAATAATATTTCAAAATCTTTAATTCAAAGAGGCTGTGAAGTGACTGTCTATCCGGCAGACACAAAAGCAGAAGAAATCATAAAATCTAATCCGGACGGAATCATGTTATCCAATGGTCCTGGAGATCCGGAAACTTGTGTTTCTATTATAGAAGAGATCCGAAAATTATCAGAGACAGACATTCCAATATTTGCAATTTGTCTGGGACATCAGTTGATGGCTCTTGCATATGGTGCAAAGACATATAAATTAAAATATGGTCACAGAGGTGGCAATCACCCTGTAAAAGATCTGTCTACGGGACGCGTTTACATTTCCTCGCAGAATCACGGATATGCGGTTGATTATAATACTATGGATAAGAATGTTGCAGAAGAAGCATTTATCAATGTCAATGATGGAACAAACGAAGGATTGAATTACATAGGCAAGAAGATATACACTGTACAGTTCCACCCGGAAGCATGCCCGGGGCCACAGGATTCTACATTCCTGTTTGACAGATTTATTGAGATGATGAAGGGGGACAAATAAGATGCCAAGAAATAAAGAAATTAAGAAAGTACTTGTAATTGGATCTGGTCCTATCGTCATTGGTCAGGCAGCAGAGTTTGACTATGCGGGTACACAGGCATGTCGTTCTTTGAAAGAAGAAGGACTGGAAGTTGTGCTGTTGAATTCAAATCCTGCGACTATTATGACGGACAAGGATATTGCTGATAAAGTATACATAGAGCCATTGACGGTAGAAGTTGTTGAACAGCTTATTATGAAAGAGAAGCCAGACAGTGTCCTGCCGACTCTGGGAGGACAGGCAGCGCTGAATCTTGCTATGGAATTGGAAGAGCGGGGGTTTTTCAAAGAACATAATGTCCGCTTGATCGGAACAACAGCTCAGACAATTAAGAAGGCAGAGGATCGTCTGGAATTTAAATCAACAATGGAAAAAATTGGCGAACCATGTGCAGCATCACTTGTAGTTGAGAGCGTAGAGGACGGAATCGAATTTGCAGAAAAGATTGGATATCCGGTCGTTCTTCGTCCGGCATACACTCTTGGCGGAAGCGGTGGTGGAATTGCACATGACAGACGTCAGCTTGTAGAGATTCTTGAAAATGGACTTCGTCTTTCCCGTGTGGGTCAGGTACTTGTTGAACGTTGTATCGCAGGATGGAAAGAGATTGAATATGAGGTAATGCGTGATGCAGCAGGAAATTGTATCACGGTTTGTAATATGGAAAATATTGATCCAGTTGGTGTACATACCGGAGACAGTATTGTTGTAGCACCGTCTCAGACGCTGGGCGATAAAGAATATCAGATGCTCCGTACATCAGCCCTCAATATCATTAGTGAGCTTAATATTACAGGAGGCTGCAACGTACAGTATGCCTTGAATCCGGAATCATTTGAATATTGTGTTATTGAAGTGAATCCACGTGTCAGCCGTTCTTCTGCGCTTGCATCGAAAGCTACGGGTTATCCAATCGCAAAGGTAGCAGCAAAGATTGCGCTTGGATATACACTTGACGAGATTAAAAATGCAGTTACAAAGAAGACATATGCAAGTTTTGAACCGATGCTTGATTATTGTGTTGTTAAGATTCCGAGACTTCCATTTGATAAATTTATCAGTGCAAAACGTACGCTGACTACACAGATGAAGGCGACCGGAGAGGTCATGAGTATTTGTGATAATTTTGAGGGAGCGCTTATGAAAGCAATCCGATCTCTGGAACAGCATGTGGACAGTCTTATGTCCTATGATTTCAGTCATCTTTCCAGAGAAGAACTGATGAACGCATTGGACGTAGTAGATGATCAGAGAATCTGGAAGATTGCAGAGGCAGTTAGAAGAGGAATTCCTTATACAGAAATACATAAAATTACAAAGATTGATATTTGGTTTATCGATAAGATTGCAAACCTGGTAGAGATGGAGCAGTCTCTGCGTGCATGCGCGCCAAGAGTAGCGTCCGGACGTGGCGGAATTGGAAAGGAATTATTAAAAGAAGCAAAACGCCTGGAGTTCCCGGACGAGGTTATCGCAAGACTGACAGGTCTTACAGAAAGACAGGTGCATGATCTTAGAATGGTATACGGTATTACCGCATCTTACAAAATGGTAGATACCTGTGCCGCTGAGTTTGCGGCAGAAACACCGTATTATTACTCTGTATTTGGAAGTGAAAATGAAGTAGAAGAGACTTCCGGTAAGAAAAAGGTTCTTGTCCTTGGTTCTGGTCCAATCCGTATCGGACAGGGAATCGAGTTCGATTTCTGTTCCGTACACTGTACATGGGCATTTGCAAAAGAGGGATACGAGACAATTATCATCAATAATAACCCGGAGACAGTCAGCACGGACTTCGATATTGCTGATAAGCTTTATTTCGAGCCGCTGACACCGGAAGATGTAGAGAGCATTGTAGACCTGGAGAAGCCGGACGGAGCAGTTGTTCAGTTCGGTGGTCAGACAGCAATTAAATTGACAGAAGCATTGATGAAAATGGGAGTGCCAATTCTTGGTACAAAGGCAGAAGATGTAGATGCAGCCGAAGACCGCGAATTATTTGATGAAATTCTGGAAAAATGCCAGATTCCAAGACCGACTGGTGGAACTGTATTTACAGCTGAGGAGGCAAAGACTGTTGCGAACAGACTCGGCTATCCGGTACTGGTAAGACCGTCCTATGTGCTTGGCGGACAAGGTATGCAGATTGCTATTAACGATAATGATATCGAGGAATTTATCGGAATCATCAATCAGATTGCGCAGGATCACCCGATTCTGGTAGACAAATATTTACAAGGAAAAGAGATTGAGGTCGATGCCGTATGTGACGGAGAAGATATCCTGATTCCAGGTATCATGGAGCATATTGAGCGTGCGGGTATTCATTCCGGAGATAGTATCTCTGTATATCCTGCAAAGAGTATTTCTGATAAGACAAAACGTACTATTGAAGAATATACAAGACGACTTGCAAAATCCCTGCATGTCATCGGACTGATTAATATTCAGTTCATTGTGTGTGGTGAAGAGGTTTATGTTATCGAGGTAAACCCAAGATCCAGCCGTACGGTACCATACATTAGTAAAGTAACTGGAATTCCAATTGTTCCACTGGCAACAAAAGTGATTATCGGTCACAAGATCAAAGAACTTGGATACACACCGGGACTTCAGCCGGAGGCAGATTACTATGCAGTTAAAATGCCGGTATTCTCTTTTGAGAAGATCCGTGATGCAGATATCAGCCTTGGACCAGAAATGAAGTCCACAGGAGAGTGCCTTGGAATTGCCAAGACATTTGACGAGGCGCTATATAAAGCATTCTTAGGTGCAGGAATCAAACTTCCGAAATTTAGCAATATGATTATGACTGTCCGTGATGAGGATAAGGATGAGGCTGTAGAAATCGGTAAACGTTTTGAAAAGATCGGATACAAGATTTTTGCGACAAAAGGAACAGCAGAAGCACTTACAGAAGCAGGTGTGAAAGCAATTGCAGTCAACAAGATTGAACAGAGCACACCGAACCTCATGGATCTGATCCTTGGACATAAGATAGATCTTGTTATTGATACTCCGCCACAGGGAGCAGAACACTCCAAAGACGGTTTCGTAATTCGAAGAAGTGCAATTGAGACGGGTGTCAATGTCCTGACAGCTATCGATACAGCAAAAGCACTGATCACCAGTCTGGAGAATACAGATATTCAGAAACTGACACTGGTGGACATTGCAAAGATTCAGGCAGTATAGGCATTCTTGAAATTAGAAAATATCATGAGATGAGGGTGGTATTGAAAAAGGCAGCCATGGCGCACAAAATGTGTCGTGGCTGTCTTTTTATATCAGCTGGAAGATGACTCCCACCTATAGGTGGTGAGAAACAAGCTGGTATCAGTGGTGGGAGTCAATCCCCCAGCTGATATAGCCTCCGGCAGGATTGCAGAGGTGCGCAGTAGAAGTATGTCATGCAATTGCATGACGTGCACCTCGCAGCAAGAATGCCGAGGCATTCTTGAAAGTGAAAACAATCTTTGGAAATGTAAGATAATTAAAGAGTGCGGTCAGTTTAGCAGTGTGTTATAATTGGAATCAGAAAATCAGTTGTTTTAGAACATAATTGATAATATTATATAATGACTGGAAGAGGTACATGACATGGAAAAAAGAATTAGCGGAACAACGACATTATTAGCACTGATTGGTTCTCCGGTGGGACATTCCGGTTCTCCGGCAATGCACAATTACAGCTTTGAAAAATTAGGACTTGACTATGCCTACATGGCATTTGAGATAAAAGAAGACCAGGTAGGAGAATTTCTGGATGCGGCGAGACTTCTTAAGATCCGCGGTTTTAATGTGACAATGCCATGTAAGATGGAAGTTGCAAGGCAGGTCGATGAGTTGTCTCCGGCAGCGCAGATCATGGGCGCTTCCAATACGGTAGTGAATGAAAATGGAAAACTAATTGGGCACAATACAGACGGAGTCGGATTTGTGAAAAATCTTGCAGAACACGGCGTCTCTGTAAAAGATAAGACAATTACACTTATGGGCGGTGGTGGAGCCGGAACTGCAATTTTTGTACAGCTTGCACTGGACGGAGCTTCCGAGATTCATGTGTTTAACCGAAAGGGAGCAAACTTCGAAAAGCTTGAGAAGATTGCGAAGAAAATATTAGAATTTGCACCAGAGTGCAAGATACAGGTCTGTGATATGGCAGATAAAAAAGCATTGTATAAGAGTATTGGAGAGAGTGATATTCTTGTAAATGCAACAAATGTGGGCATGAAACCGAATGAGAAAGGGACGATGATCCAGGACACTTCTGTATATAGGGAAGATTTGGTTGTTGCGGAGATTATTTATAATCCGAAGGAGACACGTATGATGCGCGAGGCGAAAGAAGCCGGTGTGAAATGTGTGGTCGGTGGAAAAGGTATGCTCCTGTGGCAGGGGGCAGAGGCGTTTCATTTGTTTACAGGCCAGGAAATGCCGGTGGAAGACGTGAAAGCAAAATTCTTTGCGGAGTAGAGAATAAAAGAAAGATTTATATCAGCTGGGAGATTCGGACTTAACACGGAACCTTAAATTTTTGTAAGATTTGAGGAGAACTATACACAAATCGAAAAAAATCAGTTACACTATTGCCAAACGGGTGACTTAGGAGGATGTATGTATAGAATCTTAATTATAGAAGACGACCGGACGATTGCAAATGTGCTGGCGGAGCATTTAAGAACATGGGATTATGAGGTGCATTGTGTGACGAATTTTAAGAATGTGATGGAAGATTTCCGGGAGTATGAGCCGCAGCTTGTGCTCCTGGATATTGTATTGCCATTGTTTAATGGGTTCCATTGGTGCCAGGAGATCCGCAAGATTTCAAAAGTACCGATTATCTTCTTATCATCGGCAAATGATAATATGAATATTGTTATGGCCATGAATATGGGCGGAGATGAATTTGTGGAGAAACCATTTGACCTTAGCGTAGTGACGGCGAAGGTGCAGGCGGTGCTTCGGCGAGCTTATGCATTCCGTGGGACGATGGACGTACTTGAGCATGCAGGAGTGATGCTAAATGTTAATGATGCGACAGTGACCTGTGGGAGTCAGTCGGTGGAGCTTACGAAAAATGAATTCCGGATTCTGAAGCTTCTGATGGAGAATTCAGGACGGATTGTTTCAAGGGAAAATCTGATTACGAGGTTGTGGGAGAGTGATGAGTTCATTGACGATAATACATTGACAGTGAATGTGGCGAGGCTTAGAAAGAAATTGGAAGAAATCGGAGCAGAAAATTGGATTCAGACGAAGAAAGGAATTGGGTATATTGTGGAATGATAAAGCTGCTGGGGAGTTTTTTGAAAGAAAAAAGAGGCGATATCTGCCTGTATATTGGATTCATTGGTGTGTTTTATGTCATTTTCAGCCTGAGCAACTTGCCAGTTGATGCGGTGAACTATGCATTTTTTCTTTCCGCAATCTGGCTGCTTGGATATGGAATTTTCAAATTTAACCAATATTATAAGAAGGGTGTGGCAGTCATTGAGGCAAAGCAGCGTTTGGAAGAGGTGACGGAAAATCTTCCGGCGACAAGGTCATATATCGAGTTAGAGTATCAGGCAATTATTCAAAATATGTATAAGAAAATGTCTGATCTGCAATCAGCGGAGCGGATTGGGCGCCAGGAAATGAAAGATTATTACAGTATGTGGGCGCATCAGATCAAGACACCGATTGCTGCCATGAAAGTGCTTGCGCAGGCAGCCGGCGACACGGAAGATGCCAGAACTTATGAGCTTTTGCAGGATATGCAGACAGAACTTTTTAAGACAGAACAGTATGTGGAAATGGTTCTGACTTATGTGCGTATGGAGGATATGTCGGGAGATCTTATGCTGAAGGAATATGCTTTGGACAATCTGGTAAAGCAGGCACTTAAGAAGTATTCCCGTATGTTTGCCATGCAGAAATTGGCATTACATTATGAAGCACTTCGGGTAACCGTTACGACAGATGAAAAATGGCTCGTTTTTGTACTGGAGCAGATTTTGTCCAATGCATTGAAATACACAGTCGAAGGAAGCATTTCTATTTATATGGAAGATGATTGGCTTGTAATTGAGGACACAGGCATCGGTATATGTTCAGAAGACTTGCCGCGTATTTTCGAAAAGGGATTCACCGGGTATAATGGAAGAAGTGATAAGAAATCTACAGGCATCGGTCTTTACTTATGTAAGCAGATTATAGAGAAGCTTCGTTGCCAGATCCGAGTAGAATCTAAGCTGGGGAAAGGAACTCGGGTATTACTGCATTTGATGAAAGAAAAATTGCCTGTAGAGTAAATTGTGACAAGATTGTAAGATTAGCAAGGGGAAATGTAACCAAAATCAATGGAAATGCATTTCTTCTTTTTTTATAATTGATTGTGTAAAGAAGTTAAAAAAAATCGTGTGAAAGACATGTCCGCAGGATTTTGAAAGCAGTTTTTATACAATGAAAAAAGAAGGAGAAATTGATATGGCGTTATTGGAAGTGAAAAATGTAAAGAAAATATATACGACTCGTTTCGGGGGCAATAAAGTAGAGGCACTTCGTGATGTGAATTTTTCAGTAGAGCCGGGAGAATATGTGGCAATCATGGGAGAGTCTGGTTCTGGTAAAAGTACCCTGTTAAATATTCTGGCACAGCTTGACCGCCCGACAAGCGGAAAGGTCATTTTAAAGGGAAGAGATTTAAGTACGATTAAGGAAAAGGAAATGTCTGCATTTCGTCGTCAGAATCTTGGATTTGTATTTCAGGATTTTCATTTGTTAGATACATTTACACTGAAAGATAACATTTTTCTGCCACTGGTTCTGTCCGGAAGAAGATATGAAGAAATGGAACAGCGCCTTGCGCCGATCGCGAGGCATCTTGGTATTGAAAAAATTCTGGAAAAGTACCCGTACGAAGTGTCTGGTGGACAGAAGCAACGTGTGGCAGTGGCAAGAGCACTGATTATCAAGCCGCAGATCGTTCTGGCAGATGAGCCGACCGGAGCACTAGATTCCAAGGCAGCGCAGGAACTTCTTCGCTTGTTTTCTTCTGTGAACCATGATGGACAGACAATTCTCATGGTCACTCACAGTGTGAAAGCTGCCAGTAGTGCAAATCGCGTGATGTTCATTAAAGATGGTGAGGTATTCCATCAGTTGTACCGTGGCAATCTGACTGATGAACAGATGTATCAGAAAATTTCCGATACACTGACTGTTCTCGAAGCAGGAGGTGAGCGCGTTGAGTAGCAAAATCTATGGAAAACTTGCAATCACCAATCTGAAAAACAATCGTAAGACGTATGTTCCATACATTTTAATGGCAGTACTTTCTGTTATGATGTACTACATTGTTGGTGGTATGGCACAGGGAAATAACGGGCTAAGTAAAAATGTGAAAATGATTATGGGCTATATGAATGGACTGCTGATGATCTTTTCTGTAATTTTTCTATTCTATACGAACAGTTTCCTGATTAAGCGAAGAAAGCGGGAAATCGGGATTTACAATATTCTTGGTATGGGAAAAGGACATATTGCAAAAATGCTTGCGATTGAGGCGGTGATTACTGCATTTATCAGTATTTTCGGTGGTATACTCTTAGGTATTGTATTTGGAAAGCTGATGTATCTTGTACTTGGAAAACTTTTACATTATGATATCAGCGTGAAAGTTAAGGTAGAGATTCCGGTGCTGGAGAAGACCTTTGTATTTTTTATGGCAATTTTCGTACTGATTCTTCTTTATAATTTGCTTCAGATCCGCATAGTCAGTCCGGTAGAGCTTCTGCATGGGAGCAATCAAGGAGAGCGTGAGCCAAAGACAAAGTGGCTTCTGGCGATCGTGGGAGCGATTTTGCTTGGAACCGGATATTACATTGCACAAACGACCGGAAATCCACTGGATGCGATGACAAAATTTTTCTTCGCAGTTGTCTGCGTTGTGCTCGGAACTTATGGTCTGTTTATTGCAGGAAGTATCGCAGTCCTGAAAATGTTAAAGAAAAATAAAAAATATTATTACCAGGCAAAACATTTTACGGCAGTATCCGGCATGGTTTACCGCATGAAACAAAACGCAGTGGGGCTCGCAAACATTTGCATCTTAAGTACGATGGTACTGATTATGGTGTCCACTACCGTTTGCCTTTATGTGGGTATGAATGACATTATCAGCGTCAGATATCCACGAGAATGCGAGGTGACCATTTACAGAACAAATGCACAGACAGAAGAAAAAGTGCATACGATCATTGAGAAAATTATAAGAAAAAATAATACGAAGGCTGAAAATGAACGTATTTATCATTCGGGAGAACTGACCGGTTATCTGGATGGAAATAAGATGATTCTGGATCCTGATAAATATTATTCAGACAAAACGTCCAGTTCAGTTGTGCTGATTCCACTTGCAGACTATAATCGTCTGGAAGAAAAAAATGAGACATTAAATGATGGAGAAGTGCTTCTTTTTTCTACTCAGACAAAAAGTTACGGACAGAATGAAATTTATTTAGATGATACAAAATTTAATGTAAAAAAAGAATTGGACAAATCTCAATTAGACGAGAAAAATAACGATAAAGATATTCCAATTACTTACATGATTATGAAAGACGAAGAACCGATTCTGAATATTTTAAAACAGACTTATGAAAAAAGTACACAGAATGATGAAACAAAAGCAAGCCTGATGGCAATGACTTATTATGAGGCTTTCGATATGAAAGGTTCCAGCGAATTAAAAAAGAACGTAGAACAACAGATCAGAACAGCACTGAGTGAGCAAGTTCCAGAAACTTTCTGCTCCTGTAGCGGAAGACAAATTAACAAAGACTCCTTTTACGAATTGTATGGCAGCCTCTTCTTCATGGGCATGTATCTCGGCTTCATGTTCCTCATGGTAACAGTACTCATTATTTACTACAAACAGATTTCCGAAGGTTACGACGACAAAGGCCGTTACAAGATTATGCAGCAAGTTGGCATGGATAAACAAGAAGTAAAAAAATCCATTCGAAGCCAGGTGCTAATGATCTTCTTCCTGCCGCTTATTATGGCAATCATTCATGTGGCAGCAGCCTTCAAAGTCATTACAAAACTACTGGCAATATTTTCCATGACAAACATCACATTATTTATTGAATGCACAATAGCAACAATTATAGTCTTTGCAGTGATTTATTGTATTGTATTTATGGTGACAGAACGAGAATATTATAGAATAGTAAAATAGTTTAGAAAAAGAAACAATTCAAAAAGGGACAGGTTAAAGTTCAATTGGGGACGGGGTTTTTTCAAAAAAACCCCGTCCCCAATTGAATTGTATTAGAATTGTTCCAACAATTTTAATAGATGTGTATTATCTTCTGGATTCATTATGCAGAACCGGATATATTCGCCATCTAAACTTTTGAATGATGAGCAGTCACGGATCATCATTCTTTCTTTTATGGCTGCCTCGAAAATATCAAATGAAGTTAAGCTTTCTTTTAAGATGCGTACAAGTATGAAGTTGGCATAAGGCTTGTATGCTTTGAAAGCCGGCATGTTTTGTATAGCCATGTACATGCGGTCGCGTTCGGAGCAGATAAGCTGTCTTGTTGTTTGTTGGTAGGTGTTGTCTTTGAACATGCGCTCACCGGCATAGGCTGCGACGCTGTTTAAGCTCCACGGGTTCTGGTGAATAAGCAGTGCTTCTAAAAATTCATGATTGCTTGTGATACCGTAGCCGAAGCGTAGTCCCGGTGCTGCGTAGAATTTGGATACACCGCGGATGACCATTACATTATCGAATTCATCAGTCAGTGGAATGGCAGTAATTTCGGCTACGTCCGGAGCAAATTCTACATAAGTTTCGTCTATCATGACGAAGATATTACGTTCTTTACAGAAGGTTAAAATCTGTTTCATATCGTGATTTTTAATCGCTGATGATGTCGGGTTATTCGGATTGCACAGAATCAGCAGGTCGACATCATCTGCCATAGAGGCAAAGAAGTCTTGCATATCTAACTGGAAATTTAAATCTTCTTTCAGGTTATATTCAGTGATCGTTCCACCGGTGAGGGCAAGCTCGCGTTCATACTCAGAATAAGTTGGTCCTACAACAAGTGCTTTTTTTGCCTGTCTCTGACTGATGAGCAGAGAAATTAATTCTGTTGATCCATTTCCTACAACAATATGTTTAGGGGAAATGTGACAGTATTCTCCGATAGTTTTCTTAAGTGAAGTGTAGTTCCGGTCCGGGTAGGAGGAAATAATATCCAGATGCCCTGCCAGATCATTTTTTACAGATTCGGACAGTCCAAGAGGGTTCACGTTGGCACCGAATTTAATGATGCCTGGAATTTCGGATGCCGGAATGTGGTAATATGCAGCGATTTTTTCCAGATCACTGCCGTGAAATTCAGGTCTTTGATTCTTTTTATCCATAAATACTCTAAATACTCCTTTCATGGTATTGCCATTCAGGACAAAACAATGCTATAATTCATTATAGTATGTTTTCAGAAAAATGCAACGAAAGAAGCAGGTGTAGGACTTGAAAAACAAAATCCAGAAATTTTCGAAAGGGAACTTCCGGACCGGTCGTCCAGAAGTTATATTTGAAGAAACGAATCTGGTTCTGATAATCGGTGAAGGGGAAGTATACCGGGGGAGTTTCATAATTAAAAGTGAGAATGAACATGTGATACGGGGCTTAGTTTACCCGTCTTCTTTTCGTGTTAAGCTCAAGGATTCCGGATTTGAAGGAAATCCGGCAAGAGTGGAATTCACATATGACGGGCGTGGTTTAAAACCAGGACACGTAGAAGAAGGTAAATTCACAGTTGTATGTACCGGTGGAGAATATGAACTGTCATTTACGGCAATCATAGAGAAACCTTACGTGATGACCACCTATGGCAAGGTACAGAGTACAGATGATTTCAGAAAGCTGGCAGTAAAAGATTATTCTGAGGCGGCAAGACTATTCCGCTCCAGAGATTTTTATGCCATTTTAAAATATGAGAATGAACGTATCTTTTATCTCTATGATAATATGCGCAAATGGTCACTGGAAGAGCAGGCAATGGAAGAATTTCTTGTAGGAATTAAGCAGAAGGAATGTATTTTCCTGACACTTCCTGGAGAAGGAATGCTCTTTGAGGATATTTTGGAGTCTACAAAAGGTGTTGTGACTCTGATGAAAAATACATGGGGTTATGTGCCAATCCACATTGAGACGGAGGGACGTTTCTTAAAGGTGTCCAGACAGGAGATTTCTACAGAAGACTTTGTAGGTAACAACTATGAAGTTGAATACTTTGTACGCCCGGAATTCCTTCATGTAGGGCGTAATTACGGCGTAATCCGTTTCCAGACTCCATATGAGACGTTGAGCTATGAAGTAGAAGTGCTGCAGAATCAGGAATATGATGAGAATCACCATGTGCCGGAGCTTTTGATTGCTCAGATATTGAAAGAATATATCGGATTTGTGGCCGGCCGGATTGACTTGAAGACATGGGTGGACAGCGCAGTGGAAAAAATGACTGCGGTTCGAAGAATTGAGACGCAGAGCGAATTATATCAACTTGTGCAGGCACATATTTACATGCTGGGTGACCGTATCGAAGACGCAAAATGGATTCTTGAAAATTACAATTATAATCGTTTTGCCATTGGTAAAGACCCGATCACGAATTGTTATTATCTCTTTCTGACAGCTCAGATCCGGGATAATAAAGCGCATACAGACCGTGTGCTGGATGAATTGGAGAAGACGTATATCCGGCATCAGGATTCATGGCTTCTGCTCTATATGATCATCCAGATGGATCCAAAGTACAAGAATCCATATAAGAAGCTGGAAGTTCTGGAACAGCAGTATGAGTATGGGACAGAGGACGTGTTATTTTATCTGGAGGCATATTTGTGCTACAAGGAGAAGCCGATTCTTCTTCGAAAACTTGGAGAATTTGAACTTCTGGTACTGACATTTGCATCAAAATACCGTCTTATGACAAAGGAACTGGCCCTTTATGTAGCGAATTTTGCCAGCCAGCAGAAGTCATTTAATGAGCGGGTTTATCGGATTTTAAAGCGCCTCTATAATATGTACGAAGAGCCGATGATTCTGAATACAATCTGCACTCTTCTGATCAAAGGAAATAAGACATCATCGGAATATTTTCCATGGTATCAGAAAGCAGTGGAGGAAGATTTTCGGATTGCCAGACTTTATGAGTATTATATGATTGCCATGGACGAGACTCGTATGCGCGGACCGCTTCCACGGAAAATTTATTTGTATTTTATGCATGGTAATACACTGGATTACCGGAAAGAAGCATTTTTATATGCAAATCTTCTGACTTACAGTGATGATCAGGCAATGTTCTTAAATTACCGTGAGCAGATTGTGACATTTACATGGGAGCAGCTCATGAAACGCCATATTACAGAGGCATTGAAGATTCTTTATAAACGTTTCTGTCTGCCAGAGGAAATGGACGAGAAACGAATGAAAGCTATGAGAGATATTTGCTATTCTTATGAGGTTTCCACGAAAGTTCCACATATGCGCTGCGTTCTTGTCATTGAAAAAGATGGTGCCGTCAGGCAACGTATCCCGTATGACGAAGAGACCGGTGCAATCATTCAGCTCTACGATAAAGAATCCCGAATTGTGTGGGAGTCCATGGATGGCAGATATTACACAGATTCTATTGCTTACGAGACAAAACGGTTATTTTACGAACCGAGATTCATGGAAATGTGTAAGAAATATGAGGACGAGGCCGGTATGTGGAAGAAGACTGGCGAGGTCGTGGAAGTGACTTTTGACACGTTACGGGAAAGTGGACTGACCGGTGCAGATGAGAGAAAGGTCTTTCGCCTTTGCAGCGAAAAAATCCGCGAGGAAGATCCGGGAGAAGATGCATTTCTCCTTTATCTGACATTTGAAATGTTCAAGAAACAGCAATATGATAAGGCGACGCTGACATATCTGGGTGAATATTTCTGTGGTGCAACAAGAGATATGAAACGTCTTTGGGAAGTTATGCGGGAATATGAGATTCCGTCCTATAAAGTAGCAGAGCGTATTATTACGCAGATGCTGTTCTCGGAAAATATTTTTGATGAAGAGAAAATTTTTGAAGATTATTATCTGTCTGACACAGCATATTTCCGGCTGAAACAGGCATATCTTGCATTTGTTTCCAGAGAGTATATTCTCTATGGAAGAGAACTTGAAACATGTGTATTTCGTATTATTGCCAGAGAATGTGACCGGAAAGAAGAACTTCCGGATGTCTGTAAAGTGGCACTTTTATGTTATTATGCGGGCAGTGATTACCCGGCAGACATAGAAGCCGTCCTGCATCAGCTCTTACGGGAAATGTGTGAAAAACAGATTATTTTTCCAGCGTACATGAAATACAAGGAAGAATGGCTTCGTGAAGTGCAGCTTTATGATAAGACTATAGTTTCTTATCAGGCAAAAGAAGGAAGTAAAGTAAAATTGTTCTATAAAATCAAGGGTTCCGGTAAGAAAACACTTGGTTATCATTCAGAGATGCTTGTTCCGGTATTTGAGAATCTGTATGTGAAACAGTTTGTACTCTATGCAGATGAGGAACTGGATTATTATATCCAGGAGTCTGATGGAAAAGAGAGCACAAATACAGAAAAGCAGATTATCAGAAATGATCATGCAATTTTAGCTGGGCGTTTCGGAAGAATCAACGCCATGGTCCAGATGACACCGGCAAACCGTAACAAGGCTATGATGGAGTATGAAGAAGAGGATATACTTGCAAAAAAAATGTTCAAACTTTATGAATAAATACAACAAAAAGAGAAAGGAGGAATGGTAATGAAAAGAGGTTGTGTGATTGGCTATGACATCAATGAGAAGGGCTGCCAGATCAGCTATTATGACGACTCTATGGAAGAGCCGGATACAATGATGGCTTCGTCCAATAATTACCTGATTCCTCTTGTATTGGGATATTTTAAAGACCGCTGGGTATTTGGAAAAGAGGCAAAAAGACTGGCGGTCGTAGGAGAAGACTGCACGGAGACGGACCTTTATGGAAAGGCAAAGCGCCGCGAGAAAGTAAGCCTTGCCGGCAAGACTTATGATGCAGTGTGGCTCCTTGCAAAATACATCAGTCTGACACTTCAGGATTTTGAAAATATTCAGTATCTGACATTTACAACTCCGGAGACGGACGTGGATATGGCGAAGATGCTCAAAGGGATCGGTCAACATATTGGCGTAGACAAGGAAATCATCAATGTTCAGGATTATAAAGAAAGCTTTTGCCAGTATATGATTTTTCAGCCAAAAGAATTATGGCAGTATGAATCTGCACTGTTCTATTGTGATGAAGATCGAATCAAGGCATATATGCTTCGAAGGCTCCGAGTGGATGCAAGCCACGGCATGAATTCATTTGTGACAGTCGATGAAGTGGCGAATGCCCAGAGAAAGGAACTGGAAGCGCTTTATCCGATTATGAATAAGGAAAAGAGCCCGGACGAAAGTTTCAAGTCTATGATTGAAAATGTGTTTGAAAAAAAGGTTATTTCTTCGGTATATTTAACAGGAGAAGGATTTGAAAAGAACTGGTACCCGAATTCTCTCCGGGTGCTTTGTAACGGCAGACGTGCCTTTATGGGAAATAATCTTTACAGCAAGGGAGCCTGCTATAAATCTATCCGGAAATGTGAGCCAAATGATGACGGACCGATTTATTTAGATGAGACAAAACTGACAGAGAGGA